>Ga0224495_10002095_pt1 | contig 13367 bp, 11 predicted proteins | sample SF_Jul11_sed_USG_FD_168128 | JGI IMG/M metagenome (GOLD analysis project Ga0224495, IMG submission 168128) | Sediment microbial communities from San Francisco Bay, California, United States - SF_Jul11_sed_USGS_4_1 | ecosystem: Environmental > Aquatic > Marine > Sediment | place: USA: California... | reverse complement strand
AATTCAACGCTCCGCAATGGAAGCGGGTCCGCAGGGTGTGCTTATGGAGAAACACCTATGGACCAACAAGGGGCAGAACCTGAATGCCAACTTCGGTGACTACTGGTTTCCCCTCTCCACGGATGTCCCCAACATCGACCCGATCGTCGTAACCTCCAACGATCCCTTTGGGCCGTTTGGGGCCAAAGAGGGAGGTTTGTCCATATCCGTGGCTATGATCGGAGCTGTGGCTAATGCCGTACAGAATGCCATCGGCGTTATGCCCAAGGAGCTTCCTGTCACACCCGAGGTGGTGCTGCGCCTATTGGAGGAGAAGAAGTCCATTCATTGAAAGTCCGCAGGTCCGACCAACCCCCTGCCATGAAGGCTTCATTCTTCGCCGATCAATACTCCGATAAAACGAAGTTTGCAGGATCGATATTTCGTACATTTGTCTTCTCCAAAGACAAGTTTCTATCTAAGAAATTACAATTTATAAGGAGGGAATGGGAATGCAGGCATTGGTAGTAGGTGGAACGGGGGGGATGGGGCAGGGAGTCGCCCGGGACCTCATCAAGCAGGAGCAGATTAAGAAAGTCATTTTAGGCGACATCAATATAGATCCGAGTAGAGTGCAAGAGAAGTTGCGCGCCAGCGGAAAGGTATCGCTCATAAGAATCGATGTGAACGATCACAACGGCTTGGTCAAAGCAATCAGGGAGGCCGACGTGGTCATCAACTGCGCGGGGCCTTTTTACAAGACGGCTGTAGCTGTAGCCAGGGCAGCTGTTGAAGCGAAGGTCAATTATATAGATATATGCGATGACTATGAGGCGACTGACATTCTGTTTAATTCTGATATTGATAAGGCTGCCAAAGACGCAGGAATCACTGTCTTGACAGGGATGGGATCGGATCCGGGGACAAACAACGTCATCGTCAAGTTGTACGCAAATCAACTGGACCGTGTGGACGAGATCGCCCTATTTTGGGTTGTCAGTATCGCGGAGCTCTCGGGGGCAGCCTGGGATCATGGCCTCCACATGACGATAGGTAAAATCCCCCAGTATTTGGACGGTAAGCTGGAATATGTAGAGGGTGGCACCGGCGAGGAGATGGCCGAATTCCTTGAACCCCTGGGCACCTGTCAGGTTCGCTATGTGGGTCATCCTCAGCCACTCACCATCCCACGGTATATCAAAGGGGTGAAAAACGTGGTGATCAAAGGCGCGCTCATACCGGCATGGGTAGACCAGCTCATCCGGGAGCAGAGAGAGACAGGCTTTCTCAGTAAGGAGCCGGTAGAATTGAAGGGAACCAAAGTCGCACCCTATGATCTGACTTTGCGGCTTTGGGGTGCAATTCCCAATAATAGAGATAAGGGACCCTTCGCTTCCGGCTTGAAGGTGATCGTTAAGGGGGAGAGAAACGGAAAACAGGTGACATACACTGCGGACATCGTAGGGAGGATGGCGCCAGGGACAGGACTTCCTGCCTCTATCGCAGTCCTCATGCTGGATGCGGGTGATGTGACGGTGAAGGGAGTGGTCGCTCCGGAAGGCTGCATTAATCCGGAAAAATTCCTTGCCGCATTAATACAAAGAGGTGCCAAAATACATCAAACGGAAACGATAAAGTCTATGCTTGCGGTGTAGCACAAAAATATCGCTCTATTTCATAAATGGGTTTCATGGATTAAACAGCCGTGTTTAAAGTTCCAGATTAACCAAAATATATGTGTGCAACACCACTTGCACTTTAGCCTGGATTGGACATGTAAAGAGGAGAATCTCTATGAAAAAAGTTGAAAAATTGAACATCACGAGCAGTCTGGAACTTTTTGAACAGGCAAAAAAATTGATTCCCGGGGGCGTTCTGGGTGCCAGAAAACCCAGCGATTTTATCGAGGGAGAATATCCCATCTTCCTTGAATGTGGCAAAGGGTGCCGACTAACCGATGTTGATGGAAATGAATATATTGACTTCCTCTGCGGCTACGGCCCAATCATCCTGGGCTATAGAGAAGAAGAAGTCGATGAGGCAGTGGCGCGGCAAATAAAAGATAAGGGTTTCTGCTTCACACTCACTCAGAAGTATCAGAATGAGCTTGCGAAAAAACTGAGGGCCCTCGTCCCCTGCTCAGAGATGAGCATCTTTTTAAAGACCGGCTCAGACGCCACGACGGCGAGCATCCGTATTGCAAGGGCCTATACAAATCGGATCAAAGTGATGCGCTGTGGCTATCACGGCTGGCATGACTGGTGCGTCGAGATGAAAGGGGGTATTCCTGAAAAGTTCTACGAGGATGTGTATGAATTTCGTTACAACAATCTTGATCAGCTAAAGGACTTGATGGCACGATATGGCGATCAGACCGCTGCCATCATTATGACCCCCTTTGGGCATCCCCTCCATCAAAGGATGGAAGAACCTAAGCCCGGGTTCCTCGAAGGTGTTAGAGAAATCGCTACCAAGTATGGCGCGATATTAGTCTTTGATGAAGTCCGAACCTGCTTCAGACTCAGAATGGGTGGGGCACAGGAACTTTATGGAGTCACTCCCGACTTGACGGTCCTCGGGAAAGGAATGGCCAACGGATATGCCATCAGCGTTGTTACAGGGAAAGCTGAAGTGATGATGGCTGCAGCAGAAAAGCTTTTTATCTCTTCCACTTTCTTCCCGAACAGTGACGGTTATGTTGCGGCTCTGAAAACCATTGAAATCCTGGAACGTGACAATGTCCTTGACAAGATATGGGAAAAAGGTGGCCGTTTTCTGAAAAAAGTCCAGGATATCATTAACAAGTATGACGTTGGAGCCGAGTTAAGCGGTGTTGCACCCATGTTTTTCATAACCTTTAAGAGGGATGAAGCGGGGACCCATAGGGCCAGACGCGATGATTTTTACACTCAGCTGATCCGTAGAGGTATCTTTTTCACCCCACACCATCATGGATATATTTGTTACAGACACACGGAGCAAGATCTGGACATAACGGCCAAAGCAATGGATGAAGCTCTGGCCTATGTAAATGAGAAATATCGAAAATAACCTTTTTGGCCAGAAGGAGGTCTTGGAAGCATACGAAGGATTTTAATTAGGAAATATGGTAACCATCCTTGGACAGAGCCCGTGGCCCCGATAAAGAGTAGAATGATAAGGAGCGGAGGATGAAAGTCAACAAGGTCGATCATATCTGCATCGCTGTAAAAAACCTGGAGGAGGCAAGGAAGGTCTGGGAGCCGGTCTTAGGGAAGTTGAAACCCGACGATGCCTATGTGGACGAAGCGGAAAAGATCCGGGTGGCACGGTACTGGTTAGGAGAAGTGGGGTTCGAACTCATGGAATCCACGACTCCCGATGGCGATGTGGCTAAATTCATCGAGAAGCGGGGAGAAGGCGTTATGGTCATTAGCTTGAACGTGGATAGTACCGAAGCTGCGATGAATGAGCTCAAGACAAAGGACTATCCCTTCATCGGAGGGCTGAGACCCTTCAGAGGTTGCCAGTTCGCTTTTGTTCATCCCAAGAAAGTGCATGGCGTCCTCCTGGAGTTTATCGACTATCCCTGGAATGAATTTAAGAAGAAATAATACTGGAGATGTCCAATTTAGTGTCCCAAATTTGAAAAAACAAAAAAACTTGACAACACAATCAATTATTGATATTTGGGGTTTTACCCTCCAGGAAGAAAAAGAGCAAATCATTAAATCTAAAAGAGAAGGAGGTGGTGACAAGGGCACCATTATTTTTGAACGAATTCTTTTCAAAAAAGAAGGAGGAGAATATGAAGGAGTTCAAAGTATTTCTTAAAGAAAAAGATATACCTAAACAGTGGTATAATATCCAAGCAGATCTACCAAGCCCCCTCCAGCCCATCATCCATCCCGGTACAGGGCAACCGATCGGTCCTCAGGATCTTGCGCCTGTTTTTCCCATGAATCTGATTGAACAAGAGGTAAGCACTCAACGATGGATCGATATCCCGGATGGCGTGATGGAGAAACTTCTCATCTGGAGGCCCACCCCACTTCATCGAGCCTATGCCTTTGAGAAGGCCTTAGGAACACCGGCAAGAATTTATTATAAGAACGAAGGGGTAAGCCCTCCAGGGAGTCACAAACCCAACACAGCCATTGCCCAGGCCTATTACAACAAAGTCTTCGGGATTAAACGGATCGCCACCGAGACAGGTGCTGGACAATGGGGAAGTGCCCTCAGCTTCGCCTGCTGCCTCTATGGCCTGGAGTGTAAGGTCTATATGGTAAGGATCAGTTACGATCAGAAGCCTTACCGGCGTTTGATGATGAACACTTGGGGAGCAAACTGCGTTCCCAGCCCGAGCAAGGATACGAATGCAGGAAGAAAAATGTTAGAGCAAAACCCGGATCATCCAGGCAGTCTGGGGCTTGCGATCAGCGAAGCGGTTGAAGATACGGTCACTTCTAAGGAGACTCGATATTCCTTGGGAAGTGTTTTGAACCATGTGCTTATGCATCAGACGATTATCGGGCTGGAAGCCAAGAAGCAGCTAAAAGAATTTGGGGAGAAAAAGGTCGATGTGGTGACAGCTTGTGCGGGTGGAGGGAGTAATTTCGGAGGCATTGCCTTTCCTTTTGTCTTGGACAAGATTAATGGGGCCAATATCACCATTGTCCCTGCGGAGCCAACCTCGTGCCCTACCATGACCAGGGGCCCCTTTGTCTATGATCACGGCGATACGGCCGGTATGATCCCCTGGGCCCCCATGCACAGCCTTGGACATACCTTCGTGCCACCGCCCATTCATGCTGGAGGTTTGCGGTATCACGGTATCGCCCCGATCCTCAGTCAATTGATTATCGAGGGACTGATTGAACCTCGGGCTTACAATCAATTGGAGTGTTATGCTGCGGCTGTGCTCTGGGCGAGAACCGAAGGTGCCATTCCCGCCCCTGAAACCAGCCATGCTATACAATGTGTTATTGAAGAAGCAAAGAAGGCCAAAGAAGAGGGAAAAGAGAAAGTAATCCTTCTGAACTGGAGTGGTCATGGGATCATGGATTTAGGTGGTTACGAATCCTATTTCAGTGGAAAACTCGTTGACTACCCGTTACCAGAGGAAGAAATGAAGAGATCACTCAAGGCCATCGAAGGATTTCCAAAACCAAAGATGTTGCGAAAGGGAAAACCGATCTAATCACGTCAGAATCCTACGGGCCCTTAGGACCCGTAGGATTTTTATTGAGTTGGCTTGTGCTAAATTCCTCAAAGTCCCTTCTGAACCCACATGATTGAAGAACACGATGCGTTAATGATTCGTTGTCCCATGTTAGGCGGCGAACTACCCTTTCACTATTGCCGCACGGTGAATGAAGAACTCCCCTGTAGAAAAATCATTGTCTGCTGGGAATTCCGAATAGAGATTGGACAGTTCCTAAACGAACATTATTCCCTTGACGAAATCCAACGCGCTTTAGCACCACCCACCAAGACAAGGCTCGATACCATTCTCGAACTTATCGAAAAGGCAAAGAAGATAAAAGAAGAAGGGGAGTGAAGTCATGTGGATCTCTGACCGGTTAATGAAAATCAAACCCTCCGGGGTTAGACGAATTTTCGACCTGGCCCGGCAGATGAAAGACCCTATCAATCTGAGCATCGGTGAGCCCGATTTCGATATCCCCGGGCCTCTTAAAGAGGAGGGGATCGAGTGGATCAAAAAGGGATTTAATAAGTATACCCCCACCCAAGGCATTCCCGAGTTGAGGGAGAGGATCGCCTCCCATTTGAAAAAGAAAGGAGTTCAGTTTGAAGAGGTAATGGTCACGGCCGGAGTGACGGGTGGCCTTCTTCTTGCTGGCCTCGCTCTCATCAATCCTGGAGACGAGGTCATCCTTCCCGATCCTTTTTTTGTGATGTATGAATACCAGGTTCTCTTGATGGGAGGAACCCCGGTTTTTGTCGACACCTATCCTGATTTCCGAATGAGAGAAGAAGAGATTGTTAAGAAACTATCGAAAAAGACAAAGTGCATCATCATCAATAGTCCTAATAACCCCACGGGAACCATCTATCCAAAAGAAGACCTGATGAAGGTGGTTCGGATTGCCCGAGAAAGGGATCTATTAATCCTCTCGGACGATATCTATGACAATTTTGTTTTCGATGCGCCCACCTGCCCCTGCATCGGACAACTTTACGAAAAGACATTAACCTTCGGTGGGTTCTCCAAGGGTTGGGCCATGACGGGATGGAGATTGGGCTATGTGGCAGGCCCTCGGGAGATCCTTCAGCAGATGATTACCCTTCAACAATATACTTTCTCCAGTGTCAACTCCTTTGCCCAGAAGGCAGCGATCAAAGCTCTGGACTTCAACGTCGACGACTACATTCAAGGATATAAAAGGAAAAGGGATTTGATCTACGAGGGGCTTAAGGAAAAGTTCCATGTTCAAAAACCCAAAGGGGCCTTCTATATCTTCCCAGAAGTTCCTGGAGCAGATGGAGAGGCCTTTGTTGAAAAGGCCATTAAAAATAATCTTTTTATTGTTCCTGGTAGCGTTTTCTCCAAAAGGAATACCCACGTGAGGATCTCTTTTGCGGCATCGGAGGAAACCCTCCTGAGGGGAATTGAGGTCCTGAATCGAATCAGTTAAAATTTGTTGGTATATTGCAATTTAAAGATCTCGAGGAAACCCTTAAAATCCCTCCCGACCTCCCTCTGCCAAAGGGAGGAAAAATGTTCCCCCTTTCGACAAAGGGGGATAGAGGGGGATTAGATAATCTTCAACGGGAGGGGGAGAAAAAGAGATGCCAGCCGATTTGCAGGTCGTATGCGAAATCATTGAAAGCCATGGTTACCAGAGATCTTCCCTCATCGGTATCCTCCAAGATATCCAAGGCAGGATGAACTATCTCCCCAGAAAGGCACTGCTTCAAGTCGCCAAAAACCTCGATATTCCCCTGACCACCATTTACGAAGTGGCTACCTTCTACAAGGCCTTCAGTCTGGAACCCAAGGGGAAACATACCATCCAGGTATGCCTGGGAACCGCCTGCCATGTCCGAGGAGGGGCGAGAATTCTAAACTACCTCGAGAATCAACTGGATGTGAAATCGGGGGGAACCACAAAAGATCTGGCTTTTACCTTGGAAAGTGTCAATTGTCTTGGAGCCTGTGCCTTAGGGCCTATGATGGTAATCGACAAGAGATATTATGGAAAAATCAGTACCAATAAGATTGAATCTATTTTGAAAAAGTATCAATAGCCAAAATATCAAATGACAAAGTTCAAATATTACAAAGTTTTGGTTTCGAAATTTGACATTGATTTGACATTTGCATTTTGGCATTTGAACTTAAGAGACCTTGTTTCGAATTGCGTGCTTCGCAATTTAAAAAGATGACTCCTCGCCTCACAAGCATTTCAGACCTTCGGAACCTGCGTCAATCCTTGAAAGCATCAAGGGACGGACAGAAACAGTGCATCACGATCTGCGCCGGGACGGGTTGTCAGGCGACGAACGCTTTAGAAGTCGTGGAAAAATTCAGACAGGAGATCATGGATCAACATCTGGCTGAAAAAATAGAGGTTCGAGCCACTGGATGCCACGGTTTCTGTGAGAGAGGCCCTCTGGTGGTCATCCGTCCCCAGATGATTTGCTATACAAACGTTGAGCCCCCAGATGTTTCGGAGATTCTCTCCAACACGGTGCTCGAGGGAAAGGTGATCGATCGCCTCCTTTATCAAGATCCAATCTCCAAAGAAAAGATCGTCCACGAACAGGACATTCCTTTTTACAAATTCCAGCAAAGGATTGTCTTTGGAAGCAACGGAGAAATAGATCCTGCCCAGATCGATGACTATCTCGCCATCGGTGGTTACCAGGCACTCGAGAAGGTTCTTTCTGAAATGAAGCCGGACCAGGTGATCGAGCTCATCAAAAAATCTGGACTGAGAGGCCGAGGAGGCGGGGGATTTCCAACCGGAGCGAAATGGGAGGCCTGTCGAAGCGCAAAGGGAAGGGAGAGGTTTATCATCTGCAATGCTGATGAAGGGGATCCCGGCGCTTATATGGACCGTTCCCTGCTTGAGGGGAATCCTCACCGTGTCATTGAGGGAATGCTTGTTGGGGCCTATGCGATTGGTTCCGAGGAAGGCTACGTTTATGTACGTAACGAGTACCCTTTAGCGGTGACAAATCTGAGGCGTGCCATTGACCAGGCAAAGGAATATGGCCTCCTCGGGAAGAACATTTTGGGATCAGGACTGACTTTCAACATCAACATCAACCGCGGGGGAGGGGCCTTTGTATGCGGCGAGTCCACAGCCTTGATGGCTTCTCTGGAAGGAAGAGTCGGAGAGCCCAGGGCCAAATATATTCATACGGTCGAGCATGGCCTCTGGGATCAACCCAGTAACCTCAACAATGTCGAGACATGGGCGAATGTCCCGATCATCATCAACCGAGGGGTGGATTGGTACACCTCCATCGGGACGGAGGGATCGAAGGGGACAAAAATCTTCTCACTGGTCGGAAAGATTAATAATACAGGCCTGGTTGAAGTCCCCATGGGAATCACGCTGCGCCAGATCGTTTACGATATCGGCGGCGGAATCCCCGGGGGCAAGCGGTTCAAGGCAATCCAGACAGGAGGGCCGTCGGGAGGCTGCATCCCAGAGAGCCTTCTCAATCTCCCCATCGACTTCGATCGACTCCAGGAAGCCGGGTCCATGATGGGCTCGGGCGGCATGATCGTCATGGATGAAGACAACTGCATGGTGGACATGGCCCGATATTTTGTCCAGTTTCTTCAGGAGGAGTCCTGCGGTAAATGCACGCCATGCCGGGAGGGGCTTCAGCAGATGGGAGAGATTCTGAACCGGATCTGTGATGGGAAGGGTAAAGATGAGGACATCGAGCTCTTGGAAGGTCTCTCCCAGGTCATGCTCGATACCTCTCTTTGCGGCCTTGGGTTAACGGCGCCTAACCCGGTTCTGTCAACCATCCAGTATTTCAGAAATGAATATGAAGCTCACATTAAAGGCAGACAATGTCCGGCTAAGTTCTGTAAAGAGCTCATTTCTTTTTCGATTGATTCGGAAAAGTGCACCGGCTGTGGAGCCTGTGTCAGAGTCTGCCCGGTTGATGCGGTCTCGGGAGAAAAGAAAAATCCCCATCAATTGGATCAGCGCAAGTGTGTAAAATGCCGGGGTTGCTATGAGGCCTGCAAGTTTGACGCAGTTACAATAACATAAATTTCAAATGACAAAGTTCAAATGTCAAATGAAATCCAAACGACCAAATGTCATAAGTCTTTGAAAGAAAACCGATCTCGTATTTTAGCATTTGACATTCATTTGAAATTTGGATTTTGGAATTTGACATTGGTTTAATGGATTATGGTTACGCTAACCATCAACGGCAAGAAAGTGAAGGCCAAAGAGAATACGCCTCTTTTGGAAATTGCACGGAAGATGTCCATTGCCATTCCGACGCTTTGTTACCATCCCGACCTTTCCCCCCATGGATCCTGCAGGCTCTGCACGGTGGAGATTTCAAAAAATGGAATCTCCCGCATGGTGACAGCTTGTAACTACCCTGCTCAGGAAGGGATCAAGGTAGAAACGCATTCGAAAAGGGTCTTGCAGGCACGACGCGTATTGGTGGAACTCCTTTTGGCGCGCTGTCCCAATGTTCCGTTCCTTAAGAAATTTGCTAAAGAGCTTGGAGTGAAGGCCAGTCCCTTCACCACAAAAGCATCAGAAAACGATTGTATCTTGTGTGGTCTCTGCGTCCGCACCTGCCATGAGCTGGTGGGAGCCAATGCCATCGGCTTCTCCATGAGGGGAACCCAGAAGAAGATTGGAACCCCTTTTGAAATTGATTCCGAGAGGTGTGTGGCCTGCGGTGCTTGCGAGTATATCTGTCCTACAGGGGCGATCAAAATGGAAGTGGATCGTCTCAGGAAAATCAGAACTTCTGAGACAGGTACCCTCCGCCACTGCCGCTATATGCGCATGGGCTTGATCGACTTCATGATCTGCTCAAATGGTTTTGAATGCTGGCGGTGCGACGTCGACCAAATGATGGAGGACCGGTTTGGAACCCATCCCATCTTTGCTCTCAAACCCGGGAAGGAAAAAGAACCCTTTCCAATGAACGGGTTCACCTTCCATCCCGAGCTCTTTTATAGTGAAGGGCATGTCTGGGGGAAGCCGTCAGATCAGTGGATCCGGTTGGGGCTTGACGAGATGGCATCCCTTCTCACCCTGAAGGCAGACGGCCTCCATCTTCCTCCTGTCGGTAGCCCGATTCAGGAGAAAGGAGTCCTTGCAGAGATCTCTGCCTCTGGAAGGAAAGCAAAGATTCTTTCACCTCTGTCTGGAGTTGTCTCTGCCATCAACCATGAAGTTGTGGAAAACCCCTCTCTCGTCTGGAGAGATCCCTACCGCCGTGGGTGGCTCATCCTCTTAACCCCTGATCAACCAGAAGAAATCTCAAACCTTCTTTCAGGTCTCAAAGCGAGGGAATGGTATTCGAAACAGACCTTGAACCTATTCAATCATCTCGTGAGATGGGCTCCCAATCCTTCTCCGAAAGGAGACCTTTTAGAAAATTCATCCCTTCGGGAAATCCTCCGCGGGAAGTGGGAGAAACTGGAAAAGATCTTGTTTAAGCATTAAATAATGATTACTCGTCTCTCACTTCGGTTTCGAGTCGTACCGACCTCCCCCCTTGAGGGGGAGGAAAGCCTGCCTGACGGTAGGCAGGGGGTGGGGGGAGGATAAATATGTCCGAGAAAGAAACAAAAATTCTCTTAGGAAACGAAGCCATTGCCAGGGGACTCGTCGAGAGTGGATGTCAATTCATTGCCTCTTATCCGGGGACTCCGAGTTCAGAGATTTTACCGGCTGTCGCCCGATTCAAGAAAGAGAACAATCTTGATATCTATATCGAGTGGTCGACGAACGAAAAGGTAGCCTTTGAAAATGCACTGGTCGCTTCCTATACCGGAAAGCGAGCCGCCGTCTCCATGAAACAGGTGGGCCTCAATGTGGCGACCGATCCGCTCATGAGCGCTGCCTATATCGGAACGATCGGAGGTTTCGTGATCATCAGTTGCGACGATCCCGGGCCTCATTCTTCACAGACGGAACAGGATACGCGCTTCATGGCCATGTTTGCGAAAATTCCCGTCCTTGATCCAGCCAGCCCGAGAGATGCCCAGAAGATGCTTCCGATCGCTTTTGACCTGTCAGAAAAATATCAGATCCCTGTCCTCTTCCGCCCAGTCCTGAGAGTCTCCCATGCCCAACAGACCATTACCTTCAATCCCATACCCAGGATGGATCGAAAGGCCAATTTTACACGAAATCCTCAGCGGTGGAGTGCCACACCGAGATTCCGATTCATCCTTCATAAACAGCTCAACATGAAACTCAAAGAAATTACGAGAGAGTTCAATGTCATGACCTCTCTCAATTTTATCGAAAACGATCAGGAGAGGGCTGTCTTGGGAGTCATCGCTGGAGGAATTGGCTATGCCATCGTTCGAGATATCCTCCCTGAACTCGGCTTACAGGAAGATATTCCTATCCTCAAGATTGGCACTCCCTATCCTCTTCCCGCCGAAGTCGTGGAAAGCTTCATCCAGAAATGTGACCATGTCCTGATCCTTGAAGAAACCGAACCGGTCATTGAACTTCAAATCCGGGACAAGTCAAAAATCATCGGACGGTTGGATGGACCCGTGCCGAATGAAGGGGAGATGCTTCCCGAAGCGATCACGCAGATTCTCTTCGACCTTTGCAGGAAGTTCTCGATCCCTGTTAGGGAACCTTCTTCTACCCTTCCCTTGGAAAAGATGGTGACCTCCCTTGGGCTGTCCATACGGCGACCCACCTTATGCTCAGGTTGCCCTCACCGGTCATCCTTCTTTGCCCTAAAGAGGGCTTTCCCGAACGGGATCTTCCCAAGCGATATTGGATGCTACACACTGGGAATGAACATGGATTCCGTCGATACGTGCCATGACATGGGAGCGGCCATCACCTTTGCCAGCGGTCTCTATCAGGCCTATCACCAGGATGGCAAAGAGGTTCCTATCATCGCCACGATTGGAGACTCAACCTTTTTCCACTCGGGTGCTCCAGGACTCTTAAATGCTGTCTATAATGGATCGCGATTTGTTCTTATCATCCTTGACAATTCCATAACGGCCATGACAGGGATGCAGCCGACCCCCGAGTCCGGAGTCACGGCGGATGGACATCCTGGGCAGACCCTCTCCCTGGGAGAACTGGTCCGGGGATGCGGTGTGAAATATCTAAAGGTGATCAATCCCTATGACATCAAAGCTATGATTCGGGAGGTTCGAAAGGCTTATCAACATACGCGGAAGCCCGAAGGGGGAATGGCCGTCATCATTGCTCGCTATCCCTGCATCACCTATCAGAAAGAACAGTTAAAGGTTAATCCGATCAAGATCGATACCCGTCACATGCCCCCAGCCGAAATGGATCTTCCTCAGATGAAAAGTGGGGCGATCCCTCTATCTCTTTTGCCGGTGTACAAGGACAAGATCGCTCCCTGTACGGCCGCCTGTCCCATTCAGGTGGATGCTCGAGGCTATATTGCTCTCATTTCAAAAGGAAAATTTAATGAGGCCTTAGCCCTTGTTCGTCAAAAGAACCCATTCCCTGGAATTACAGGCAGGCTCTGTGCCCGGCCCTGCGAAAAGATATGTCGTAGAGGAGATGTGGACCAGCCCATCGCGATCGACCTGTTGAAACGTTTTCTCGCCGACACAGAAAAGACTCCTTCCATGGAGGTTGCGCCAGGTCCCGAGAAGAAAGAAAAGGTGGCCATTGTGGGCTCTGGCCCCGCAGGTCTGATGGCAGCCTTTGATTTGAGACGGCATGGTTATCCTGTCACCCTCTTTGAAGCCCTTCCTGTTGCCGGTGGGACCATGGCCGTGGGTACGGGGCGTTTCCGACTGCCAGAGGAGGTTCTGAATCAAGAGATCGATATCGTTAAAAGACTTGGAACAAAGTTCGAATTGAATACACGGATCGGTGACAAGATCTCTCTCGATGACCTTAGAAAGAAGGGGTTCAGGGCGATCTTTCTCGCCATCGGAGCTCATAAGGCCAATGTTCCGAATCTTCCAGGTCATGAAGCTAAGGGGGTTATGGATCCCCTGACCTTCTTGAAGAAAGCCACGATGAATCGGAAAGTCCCTGCTCCTTTCAGGGTCATCGTGGTAGGAGGAAATGATCGGGCCCTGGATGCAGCGCGGACAGCCCTGAGACTCGGGGCGAAAGAAGTGGCGGTCTTATTCAGCCGCTCTCAAAAGGAGATGCCTGCTGAGACATCGGAGATCAGAGAAGCAGAAAAAGAAG
>Ga0224495_10002094_pt1 | contig 13382 bp, 12 predicted proteins | sample SF_Jul11_sed_USG_FD_168128 | JGI IMG/M metagenome (GOLD analysis project Ga0224495, IMG submission 168128) | Sediment microbial communities from San Francisco Bay, California, United States - SF_Jul11_sed_USGS_4_1 | ecosystem: Environmental > Aquatic > Marine > Sediment | place: USA: California... | reverse complement strand
AATTCCGGATAGCCATAAAAGGTCCAATCGCAGTTCCATCGGGCAGTAATATAAGGTCTGTCGGTCAGACCCTGACTCAAAGGTTAGACCTTTATGTTTGTCTCAGACCGGTAAAATATTTTCCTGGAACGCCCTCTCCTGTAAAAAGGCCGCAGGATGTCAACATGACCATATTTCGCGAAAATACGGAAGATATTTATGCGGGAATGGAATTTGAGGCGGGAAAGCCTGAAACAAATAAATTATTAGAGCTATTAGAAGAATACAATTTGCTGCAAAAAATTCGCTTTCCGGAAACTACATCTTTTGGGCTTAAACCGGTATCAAAGGAAAGCGTACAAAGGCTCGTCAGGGCTGCCATAAACTTTGCAACAAGAACCAAAGCGCCTACGGTAACTTTTGTGCATACTGGAAACATTTTAAAGTATACCGAGGGGAATTTTATTAAATGGGGCTATGAATTGGCCAAGAAAGAATTTTACAATGAGACAATCACATTCCAGGACTGCGGGGGGAATCCGCCTCATGGAAAAATTTTAATTAAAGATGTGGCGGCCGATATATTCATACAACATACTTTTATCAAACCCGTTGAGTATAACGTTCTGGTTACTCTGAATTTAAACGGCGACTATATTTCCAATGCGCTTACCGCCCAGATTGGATTTACAGGCATATCTCCATCCGCCAACATTAACTATGATCGCGGTTATGCGATTTTTGAACCAACCCATGGAACCGCTCCAAAATATGCAGGTCTGGACAAGGTAAATCCATCATCTGTAATTCTTTCAGGAGCAATGATGTTTCAATATATGGGATGGAACGAGGCCGCCAGGATAATTGAAAATGCTTTTGAGAAGTCCATATCTCAAAAAGTGGTAACCTATGATTTTGCCCGGATAATGGATGGAGCACGAGAGGTAAAATGTTCAGAATTTGCCAATACCATGATCAAAAACATGTAAAGAATGAACCTGAGCTGGCAAATTTAGTGATTTTGACTGCAGGAAAAACGTTAAAAAAATTCATAAATTATTTTTTTTGCTTGAAATTTTGTTTCAAATTAGAACTACGCAAATTGTATTTAAAATTTATTGACTGGGGGGTGAAATGGCAGGAAAAGGTCTGGGTACACAAAATTTAATTGATCGTGTTCAAATGGAACACACACAAAAGTTGGATAAAGGCATACATATTTTAGCCGATATGTATGAAGTAAAAGGCGGTAGAACCGAAATGGTTGACGCGAAGGCTCTTGAAGAATTTTGTGAGGAAAAAGTAGCCGACGTGGGTTTAACCCAGGTTGGGAAACTTTTTTATCAATTTCCTGGATCGGGCGTTACCGGCGTAATTCTTCTGGCAGAATCACATGTGGCGATTCACACGTGGCCGGAAAAAGATTACCTGACGCTGGATATCTATGTTTGCAATGTAACGCAAAACAATACTACAAAAGCAAGAAAGCTTATGGAGTATTTTTCAGATCTCTTTACTCCTGGCGATATGATTCACCAGGAAATTGAACGGGAGTAACTGTTCATAGCAACCCCTGATGTTCGGTTAGCCCGAACATCAGGTTCATATTTTGAATGGCCTGGCCTGCAGCGCCTTTTTGCAAATTGTCAATAGCGCAAATAATTTGCAGAAGACGGGAATGGTTGTCGTAATAAAAACCAAAATCCAGAAAGTTTGTATTTTGGACATTTTTAAGCTCTATCATTTCAGGGTCGCGATAAAATCTTATAAACGTTTCCTGTTTTGAAATCGACTCGGATTTTTCCGTTAATTTTTCCAGATCAGGTTCGTCATCGAGATACAAATATGTGTTTGTCTGCAAACCGCGAAATAATGGCAGGTAATGTGGCGTCATATTTAAACCTGCGGGACGCTTAAGTGCAGACGCTGTGTGTTCGATGATCTCGGGGATATGTTGATGAGCTTTTATTTTGTATGCTTTAAAATTTTCATTTATCATTGAAAAAGAAAGCGCATCTTTTTCTTTTCGGCCTCCCGCTCCGCTTGTTCCAGACTTGGCATCAATAAGCCAGTATTTGATTTGAATTTCAGCTCCAAGGACAAGAAGCGGCAAAATAGCCGCAGTTGCATAGCACCCTGGATTTGCCACCAGACTGGCGGTTTTAATAAATTCTCGATTGAATTCAGGCATCCCGTAAACTGCCGTTTTTAACAGTTCGGGATTTTTGTGGGTAAATTTGTAATACTTTTCATAATCCCCCGGGTTTTTCAATCGAAATGCTCCGGATATATCAATAACCTTTATTTTTCTCTGGAGCAAAAAATTTGCCCAATGGATGGAGACTTCGTCGGGAACGGCCAGAAAAATCAAGTCAACCTCCGGAATATCTTTCAATTCAACGGGATGGGCGGAAAATTTTAAATCTCTAATGGATGGATGCTCTGAATTTGGAAAAATTTCACAAAATAAATTCCCTTTGTAAATATCTGAAGTGATGTAGTTTAAATGAATATTCCCGTGTCTGCAAAGAATTTTTACCAGTTCCTGACCTGTAAAACCCCCGGCTCCAAGAATACCAATGCGGATTATATTACTTTTCATGGGTATCATGGAATGCCGCATGCGCGACCTCATCGCCTTTGCCATGATGAGGATGTGTCGGATGCTCTTCAAGGGAAGATCGAAATAATGCTTCAAAATATTCTCTATTTAGTTTGGCGATATTTTTCAATGTAATACCTTTTGGACACTCAAACTCACATGCGGCTGTATTGCTGCAATTTCCAAATCCCTCCTTATCCATTGCCTTAAGCATACTTTCCACCCGATGGTTTTTTTCAGGCTGCCCCTGCGGCAAGAATGCAAGGTGGGAGATTTTTGCAGAAACGAACAAATTTGCTGAAGCATTTGGACATGCCGCTACACAGGCTCCACAGCCTATGCAGCTTGCCGCAGCAAAGGCCTGATCGGCAATGTGTCTGCCTATGGGCGTTGCGTTTGCATCAGGTATACCTCCCGTATTAATGGAAATGTACCCCCCAGCCTGCAATATACGATCAAATGCCTGCCGGTCGGTTACCAAATCCTTAATAATGGGAAATGCGCGCGCACGCCATGGTTCAATAACGAGCGTTTTGTAATGTTTCAGATGACGCATATAAATTTGACATGTGGTAACGCCTTGCAGAGGCCCATGAACCCTGCCGTTAATAACTACACCGCAGGAACCGCAGATGCCTTCGCGGCAATCATGGCTAAAGGAAACGGGATCCCCTCCTTCGTGCAATATTTTTTCGTTTAATACATCCAGCATTTCCAGAAATGACATATTATCATCCATATTTTCCAGGATGTAGGTTTGAAAATTTCCCCTCGTAGTCTGGAATGCTTGTCGCCAGATTTTAATATTCATTTTCATTTTTGTCTCTTTTATTCAGTATGCGTCCTGAAACCCCTCCTGGCTTTCAGGATGCGCTCCTGAAACTATTTATAGCTTCTTGAGCTTAATTTTATATATTCAAATTTTAACTTTTCTATATGCAGTTTATGTTGTTTGTTTTTTCCAATATACTCCCAGGCGGAAACATGGGCAAATTTCCTGTCATTTCGCAAGGCTTCGCCTTCAGGTGTTTGATATTCGGTTCTAAAGTGTCCGCCGCAGGATTCGTTTCTTTGCAATGCGTCTTCCGCCATTAGCTCGGCCAGTTCCAGAAAGTCTTTTACTCTGCCGGCCTTTTCAAGAGAATCATTTAGATTTTCAGATTGCATGGAAATTTTTAGATTATTTTTGAATTCCTGTTTCAGCTTTTGTATTTCTGCATTTGCTATTTTCAAGCCTGCCGCATTGCGAGCCATTCCTACATAATCTCGCATGATTTCCCCAAGCTTTCTGTGAATTTCATCCGGAGTTGTTGTGCCATTCGATGCCAACATTTTCCCGGTTTCCGTACTGATTGATTTTTCCGCTTCTTTAAACTCGGGAGATTGAACATCCGGTTTGCCAACATTTGCCGTTGCAAGATAATTTCCAAGTGTGTAGGGAATCACAAAATAACCATCGGCAAGACCCTGCATTAAAGCGCTGGCGCCAAGGCGGTTTGCTCCATGATCGGAAAAATTTGCTTCACCCAGCACAAAAAGTCCGGGTATGGTGGACATGAGGTTATAGTCGACCCAGAGACCGCCCATCGTATAATGCGCCGCCGGATAAATTTTCATCGGAGTAACAAACGGATCATCGCCTGTTATCAATTCATACATTTCAAAAAGATTGCCGTACTTTGATTCAATTTCCTCTTCGCCGAGCCTTTTAATTGCATCCTCAAAATCCAGATAAACGGCAAGTCCTGTAGAGCCAACCCCAAACCCCTCATCGCAAACCTCTTTAATGTTTCTTGCGGCAACATCCCTTGGAACAAGATTGCCAAAAGACGGGTATTTTCTTTCCAGAAAATAGTCCCTTTCATTTTGAGGTATTTGTTCAGGATATCGGCCATCATTCTTTTTTTTGGGTACCCATACCCGTCCGTCGTTTCTCAAACTTTCACTCATCAGGGTCAATTTGGATTGATAATGCCCCGAAGCCGGAATACAGGTTGGATGAATTTGTGTAAAACACGGGTTTGCAAAAAATGCTCCTTTTTTATGCGCTCTCCAGATTGCCGTAGCATTGCTTGCTTTGGCATTGGTTGACAAATAGAAAATATTGCTGTAACCGCCCGATGCAAGCACAATGGCATGAGCTGCATGGGAACTTATTTCACCGGTTCTCAAGTCTCTTGTCACTACTCCGACGGCCTTGCCATCGATTACAACCAAATCCAGCATTTCGTGATAATTGTAAACGGTTACTTTTTTCTTGTGTATTTGCCGGTTCAAGGCTCCGTATGCTCCAAGCAACAATTGCTGGCCAGTTTGTCCTTTTGCATAAAATGTCCTGGAAACCTGTGCCCCGCCAAAAGAGCGGTTGTCAAGATGACCGCCATAATCACGCGCAAAGGGAACTCCCTGTGCCACACATTGATCTATTATTTTTTCGCTAATCTCGGCGAGGCGATGAACATTTGCCTCTCTGGATCTGAAATCGCCTCCTTTAATGGTATCGTAAAAAAGACGATGCACATTATCCCCGTCGTTTTGATAATTCTTGGCTGCGTTGATACCCCCCTGCGCAGCGATACTGTGAGCCCGTCGCGGACTGTCATGGTATGTAAAAATCTTGATGTTGTAGCCTAATTCTGCCAAAGAAGCGGCAGCTGATGATCCAGCCAGACCACAGCCAATTACAATGATATCAAATTTGCGTTTGTTGGCCGGGTTGACGAGTTTAAAATTAAAAAGCTGATCTTTCCACTTGTTGGCAAGATTTCCATCGGGGGTATTTGGATTTAACTTGTTCATGTTTACTTCCAGAAATAAATATAAACGGGAATTACGGCAAAAACCAGGGGGACGACAAGCGCAAAAAATCTCCCCAATAATTTTATAGAAGGGGTATATTTATTATGATGAATACCCAGAGATTGAAAAGCGCTTTGAAAACCATGCATGAGATGAAAGGAAAGAAGAATCATGGCAAAAATATAAAATAAAACAAACAAGGGGTTGTGAAAAACAATGAGAGCGCTTTCATACATGGATAATCCGGACTCCAGAACCCGATGAGGAATAAAAAATGAATTTAAGTGCAGAAGTAGAAATATAAACACAAGACTGCCTGTATGAAACATATATCTTGAAAAAAATGAACTTGTTTCACTAGATTTTATCACAGCATATGGAATTTTTCTGGCGAGGCGGTTTTGAATCGATACAGTCGCGCCAAAACCTATATGAAAGATAAATCCGGTAAAAAGAAAAATTTCCATAACTCTAATAATTTTGCTGTGCGACATATTTTTTGAATATTCGTTAAACGAAATTCCATTGTCATTTACGAGCAGCAACAGATTGCCAAACAGGTGAACCATTAAAAAAGTAATCAAAAAAAGACCGGTCATTGCCATAAGAAACTTTTTTCCAGTAGATCGGGATAGTCCGTCTGCCAGCCACTTTTTTGTATCTTTAATTGTATTTTTATATTCTGTTATGTCATAGCTCATAAGATTCGCGACATGGATCGCACTACTCCAGCCCATGCCTTTTGGATATTAGTTAAATTATAACCCCCGCCGCCGACGGCAAGCATTTTACCTTGACAAAACCTGTCGGCAAGGCGAGCCAGTTGCAGCGCCGCTTCGGTGTGAGCCCCGGACGAATACTGCAAATGGGTCAGGGGATCGCCCGCAACAGAGTCAGCTCCGCATTGAAACAATATAAACTCCGGCTCATTTTTATTCAAAAAATTCATAACCTGATCCCATGCCAGGAAAAAGTCTTTATCAACAGCTCCAGCATTCATTTCAATATTCAGTTTATATCCAAGTCCCGAACCTTCTCCCAGTTCGTTTGCGAATCCTGTTCCAGGATAAAGCGACTGTGGGCTTTCGTGGATATCGGCAAAAATTATGTGCGGATTATCTATAAAGCCATAATAAATCCCGTCTCCATGATGAGCGTCAATATCAACGTAAGCGATTTTTTTGAGTCCGTAATTTTGTAAAAGAAATTCCAGTACTACGCCGCAGTCATTGAAAACACAAAAACCGGCTGCCCTGTCGCGGCGGGCATGGTGCAACCCGGCAACAGGAATAAATACTTTATCGACAATTCCTCTCATTATCCTGTCGGCGGCTTCAACAGCCGATCCAACGACAAAGCAGGCCGCCTCATAAACTCCTGGAAATACAGGCGTATCGCCTGAATCCAGAAATCCATGCCCTTCCTGGGATTTTCTTTTTACAAAATCAACATAATCTGGAGTATGAAATAACTGGAGAATTTCTATGCTGGCGGTAACCGGCGAATTTTTTTTTAAGAACTTTAAGCGCTCATCTGAATTTATTTCTTCAATAAATGCATCGTGTCTGAAAAGACTAAACGGGTGGCCATTCGGGAAACCATAGGCGGCCAGCTCAGTACCTGCATAAATTTCAACCGGCTTTTTGAGCATCATTTCCGGTATTTTTTTCAGAAGACAAGCTCTCTGCTGGTTTGGCGGCATTTGAAGATGTTTTCATCTGAAACCGGGTTACTTTTTTTTGAAGGTCATTGGCAAAATGTACGCTGTGCTCAACATTTACGTTTAGCTCATTCAGGGTATCGATACTTGCTTTGTTTAATTGTCCCACGTTACCTATAGAATCTATTAAATATTTTAATTTTTCCTGCTGGATTTCGTTGTTGTTGACAATATATTGAATGGTACTTTCAATATCGATTACTTTCTCTTCCAGTTCCTTGTAATTTTTAATATCGTTTTTTAAACTAAAAACAATTTTTCCAAATACTTTCTCAATATCTTCGACGCCTGTAAGCAGAGTTAAAATAGTCTGAACTCCGGATAAAATCTGATCTGTTCCCGATTTCATTTGCTCATTGCTTTTTTCAAGTAGCGCCTCAATATGAAAAACGTTTTTTCTGGTTTCTTCCGAAAGATGGGCTATCTGTTGAGCCACTACAGAAAATCCCATGCCAAGCTCGCCGGCCCGGGCTGCCTCAATAGAAGCGTTCAGAGAAAGAAGGTTGATTTTTTCAGCAATATCATCAGTAAATGTCATTACTTCTGCAATATCCTGAAAAATGTTAAATAAAGTCTCCATCGTGTGTCTCATACTTGCAAGAGCCTTTTCGCCTACCTGTGCTGATATTGCAGTACCGCGAATGTCTTCGGTTAGGTCATCCAGATTTTGAATTACTTCCTGTGTTTCGACATTTAAATCGTGAATCAGGCTGGCTATTATATGGACACCGCCAATACTTTTTGACGAAGATTCGGAAATTTGATGGCTCATATCTTTAATTTGTAGCCCGGACTTCTCAATTTCCCGAAGAATTTCATGCTCTCTTTGGGCGGAATATCCATGTTTTTTTGAGTGTTGAGTGAGCCGGCGCGAGGCGTTTACCATGTCTACAGAAGTAAAATCAATTTGGGAAACAATTTGTCGGAAAAAATTCATTAAATGATTAAAGTTGGCCGCAATAGAGTTAAACTCATCCCTGTTTGCAATAGACAATCGTGAATTCAGGTTTCCGCCGCTTAAAACAATATTTCCCATAAATTCATTGATTTGTTGAATGGGCATAAGCAACTGACTTCTCAACATGTATTGATTCAGGACAAATATACCTATGATAAAAATTCCAAGCACTACGCTTTTGGTTAACAGCATATAAATTAAATCGGGGTTTTGATCGTTTTTTAGGAAAATTAACAAATAGGCACAAACCGTTAAAAAAAATGTTCCTATGATATTTGGCAGGGAAACAAGAGAAAATTTAGAATCAATATTTAAATCAAAATAAAAGGTCGACGTGGGAATGCTTTGGGTTGATTTTTCCAACGACTCTAACATTTTGATAAAAAAAGGAGTAGAGGCAAGAAAAATAATCACCGTGCCAAAAATCCATTCCAGAACAAATTCAGCGGACATCAGCTCTGTAACATTGGTTTGCGCCCCAAGCGGCAAAAGCGCTCCAAATGCAGGCAATATAATAAGATAAAACTTAGGCAAATAAACTATGGCTCGCTGTGCCCTGGAAATGTATTTTTTTTCAGGTTTATCGAAGGCTATCTCAATATCCATAAAAAGTTTATTGATATAGAAAAAAATTCCTCCAATAAATGATAAGTAAAGGAGAGGAAATAGCCAGTTCATGGATAAAATGCTTCGAAGAGAGTACAAATCAATATAAAGCCCCAAAGCTAACCAGGCAAATGGCGGAACAATAAATCCGGATAAATATAATGTCTGGATGTTGGCTCTTGTGAATTTTTGCATTTTTAATTTTCGATTTTTCCCGCAAATCTACATTATTTTTCGGAAGATTTGAGTCTAAAGCTTACAATAAATTTATTTTATTGCGTAAACGACATACGAAGAGGTAGATGGGTTGTGGCCAAAATGATATGAGGAGTGGAGGTGATAATATGATACTTTTATCCATTTCAGGTAATCTTGCCAGGTTTTAAAATCCCCCTGAATTTTTCGCAGTTTTGGAAGAAGGCTAAATTCAACGGGAAAAAACTCGATAATATTCCTGAATCCTGTTTTTAAAAGAAGCTTTAGAAGTCCAGCTTGAGAAAAATACGTTAAATGCCCGGGTAAAAAATAATGATAATCCAGGCCGCTTTTTACGGCCTGATTGGCTGTCATATTGGCGGTTTGAACAAGGAAAATTCCGCCCGGCTTTAATAGTTTCCAGGCCATTGCCACATGATCGCCCGGATTTGCAAGATGCTCAACCACCTCAATCATGGAAATAATTGAAACAGTCGATTCGCGAATATCGTTCATTGAAAAATCAAGCAAGGTGCCGTGATGCAGTCCCATAAAATTTTCATTGCATCCGAGCTGATTTGAAAAAATATTGCCTTGTTCTACTGCATATTCCGAGATATCCATTCCATAGGATTTATAATAACGGGAGGCTGATCTCACAAGTCCGCCGAATGAGCAGCCCACATCGAGAAATATTCCGGATGGTTGAAATTTTTTAAGCTTGTTTATCCGGGCATCCCAGACATATTTTGAATATGAGTTTTTTTTGCGCTCGTCGACGTAAGAATAATTTGCTTTCCCGGAATAATAATCATCGCTATAAAAATTTTCATAATCTGGCGGTAGTGGGTATTGATAAAAGCTGCGACATGCTTTGCATTGCCGAATATATAAAGGCTTTTCAAAGCGCTCAATTACCCCTGACCTGAAGGTGTCATCAGAATTGCAAACCGGGCAAATCATATGGTTGCTTCAAATATGTGGTGGGCAATTATTCCCTCATCTCCCGGGGATTGTCGCAGAATAAAACCCAGTTTGACCTTTTTAAAATCTTTAAGAATACGGTTTACCTCTGATTTGTCATAAAAAGTCGCCTCCCCGTCCATTAAATCGCCGGATTTAAGTACCTGCGCAAGATGGGTATCTTTGCTGGATCGAAGGGTTCCAAAGAAAATGCCGTCTGGTTTTAATAATCTTCTAACCTCATCTATCGTTCGATCCAGCGATTTGTCGGAAAGATAATGAAGCAAACCCCATGCAATTACAATGTCAAATAAATGATCTCCAAATGGCGCTTCGTGGGAAACGGCACATACAACACCTTGTTGGCTTTCGAGAGATTTCCTGGCAAAGTCCATACCGTATACCTGGTTTGAATACAATTGCAGGTAAGTGAGATTTCTGCCGCTGCCGCTGCCCATTTCCAGGATACAGGGATTTATCAAGTCTGGATTTTTTCTCAGGTAATGCTGAAAAAATCTTACAATATTTTCATCGGGGATATGCTGTTTTGCCTTATCCCTCTCGTAATGCAGATTCCATTTATTACGATTGTTTTCATTGGACATGAAATTAAATAGTGGTTAAATAAGGCAAGGGATTTACATGTCTGCCGTCAATCATTACTTCAAAGTGCAAATGAGGACCGGTAGCCCTGCCGGTTTCGCCTACATTTCCAATTAGCTGGCCTTTGGTAACTATTTGTCCTGGAAATACGACGATCTTGCTTAAATGAGCATACCGCGAGCTGTAACCAAACTTGTGCTGTAACAGAATGTTTCTTCCGTAGCCCTCTGAATAGAAAGCCTGCGCAACTTTTCCATCGGCGGCGGCATATACTGGCGTACCAATTCTGTCGGCAAGATCAACACCCAGATGAAATTCGCTGGTATAACCAAAAGGAGAAAATCTTGGACCATAAAATGAAGTGAAATGTCCTCCGGCAATCGGCCAATAATAGGGTAAACTTTTTTGAACTACATCTCTTGTTTCCAGAAAGTTTTCAAAAACCGACATTAGATATTCAGTTTGCTTGATATCAAGATATAATTCCCTGTAAGAAACTACCTCGGAGCTGTACTTGAAACTTTTTTGCTGATTGTATACCTGGGCAAACTCCTGAAGCAGTTGCGAATCTACTTCTTGAGGCTCGACAATTTTGCTTGTCTTGTCTTTGGTTTGGTCAAGAAGCGCCACCATATGACTGGTAAATCGGGCGCTTTCCTCCTGCATGTCCAATGACGCAGTTTTTCGAAGAGAATTGTCGTCCAGAAAAATGGATGCATCGCCCTCCGAAATATTGGCCATCTCAAAAAGAGAGTTTAATTTTGTTTTTAATTTTTCCTGGTTTTTCTCAATTTGATTGAATTTTTCTACATACTGCTCTCTTTCATAGTAGTAGGTGCGGTTTGTATTGTAAAGTTGATCGACTTCTGGTTTAATATTGCCTTGAAGTTCTGTTGAAATGATGGATGCGCCAAGTATTGCAAGGGTTATAAAGAAACCAAAGTAAATTGTAAATTTGCTAAGCTGAATGCTGATTATATTGGCCTCACCATGGGGAATGAGCATGAAAGTAATTCTTTCATGGCCTTTGTTATTGACTTTTTTCCAGATTTTATTGTAATATTTTTTCATAAACATGAAAATTGTCCAAAACTTTAAACTATTGGGCATACTCAAGAATAAATGCCCTTTGTCAAATCATAAAATTCAATATATTGAAACCACTTCGAGCCCAGGCTGAGTTTGGGCAAGAGCCTCCATATTCACGTCAGAATGCAGTAAAATGCGCGTTTTTGGGGCGCGTCGCGCCCCAAAAACGCGCTAATTTAAATTATGCAGATTTTTTTTGGACCATGCTATGGCATCATCATTATTCGAAAATATTCGCATAGGAGCTTTGCTTTTTCCAAAAGACATAAAAAAATTTCCGATGATTTTGCTAAGCGGCGAGGCTGTTAAAAAAGCGAGGGATTTCGCCATTAATTCCTGTTCTTTTGTATAGTAAATCCTTGCTTCTCTTGTGATGCTTTTTAGACCGCTTATATCAATAATCATTGCAAAATTATCCATGCTATGATTTAACATTAAAAAATTTTTCCATTCCCCCAAATGGTTTTTTGCCGCCTCAAGATCAATTTCTGCGCCGGGCTTCACATTTATATATAAAATATGATCGGCAAACCATACTTCGGTGTCTGTTGTTTCAATTACAGGTTCCATGGAGAAATCAATATGATTCGATGCTTTCATATATTGGATAATATTATCAACTTATCAAATATTGAAAGGAACTTCCAGAAATACTCTGCCAATTTTCCCGTAAAAAGGTACTTTTCGTTTTGTCTCGAACATCTTTCCTGGATTTGTGCTGGATTTGCAATGATCGCTTTTTAGTTCCATGAAAAGTCAACTGCCAGAAATAATGGCTCCGGTGAGCAGCCGGGCGATGCTTGAAGCCGCGATTCATAACGGAGCCGATTCTGTATATTTTGGAATGCCCCATTATAATGCACGCGGTAGAAGCGATCATCTGTCGTTTCAGGAAATTCAGGGCTTTATAGAACTGGCTCATCTGTATGGAGTAAAGGCTTATATTGCCTTTAATGTTTTAATATTTGACAGAGAACTAAAAGATGCCCTGAAAGGTTTTCTGGATATTTGCCGGTTTGCTCCCGATGCCTGGATCATTCAGGATGTCGGTTTTGCCGTTCTTTTAAAAGAAATATTTCCGGAAGTCCGGCTTCATGCCTCTACGCAAATGACGATTACAAATCCGCTCGATATTTCATTTTATGGGGAAACGTTTTTCAGATATACTCTTTCAAGGGAATTGTCCATTTCAGAAATTAAACTCATCAGGGAGCAGGTCAGTACCGAACTGGAAGTTTTTATTCATGGCTCGCTATGTATTGCGTATTCGGGGCAATGTTTTACTTCTTCGGGTTTTGGAGGACGCTCGGCCAATCGCGGAGAATGCGCCCAGAGTTGTCGCCATGAATACAGTCTTTTCATCGACGGAAAAGAAAAACAAACCAGCGGTTCATTTCTGGTTTCCCCTGCAGATCTAACCGGGAGCCGCTTTATCAAGCCTTTGGCCGACATGGAGATAAATGCCCTGAAAATTGAAGGAAGATTAAAAACTCCGGAATATGTGGCGGCGGCCATACAGTCTACCCGCGATGTTGCAAGCAATCCATTTTTCATCCCCGCAAGACTTACCTATAGCCGAAATGGCGGTTCTGGCTGGTTGGACGGGATAGACCATGCAAATCTGGTAAACGATAAAATCAATTCTCATACAGGTATATTATCCGGTACAGTGCAACAGGTTCATGGCTACCGCATCACGGTACAGCTTTTAAAAGATTTCCACATTCATAAAGGAGATGGCATTTTTTTTTCCGGTGGCAATCAAGCTCTCGGAGGTTTTATATACAATGTTTCTTTAACGAAAAAAGATAAAAAATATTTTGCCGAATTATTATTGTCGAGGGAATTTCCCCATTTTAAAATAAAAA
>Ga0224495_10002093_pt1 | contig 13384 bp, 14 predicted proteins | sample SF_Jul11_sed_USG_FD_168128 | JGI IMG/M metagenome (GOLD analysis project Ga0224495, IMG submission 168128) | Sediment microbial communities from San Francisco Bay, California, United States - SF_Jul11_sed_USGS_4_1 | ecosystem: Environmental > Aquatic > Marine > Sediment | place: USA: California... | reverse complement strand
TAAATTCAGTTAAATCCTAAAGAGCATCATTTTTACTTGTGTGACATGTAAAACACCCGCCGGATTTTGTGTCATCGCCAACAATCATAGTCGCGTAATCCCATCTCAACATATCAGGCTGGTCGCTTCCGTGCGGCCTATGGCACGAAAGACACATAACAACAGCGGTTTCCTTTGATGGACTATCAGGATTAGTCCAGGCAACTGGAGCTTCAGTGCTGTATGCATTTACAGTATCATACGCCGTATATTCACCGCCTTTATTGTAAAGTAAAATATCTGTCGGATGCCTCAGCCACGGAGAAGCGTAGTTGGGGCCACCACCTCTAGCTATGTCAAGTGTATTGTGAAACCTGCTGTGACAGCCGGCGCAGAATGAGGTGATTGTTTGATAAGTCTTGAGAGCGCTGCCGTTGCTAACATATTGAGTATTTGTCCCCTTATACCAGTTGTGATCCGCTGAACTCTTGGTTTTTTCCCAATCCGTATCGCCTTTGCCAATCACGTAGTCGCTATCATCACCAGACGAAAAATCCTTATTTAATCCATCATGTCCTTTTAAAAAGCGATACCAGCCTCTGTCTTTGTGATGAGAGGTATAGACATGGCATCCCTGGCATCCACCCCTGTTATAATTGTTCCAAAGACCTGAAGTTGAAGGTGCAGCGGCAAGGGTCATGTGACAACTACCTGAGGTTCCACAGCCTGGCAGTTTACCGGGTGCCTGGGTCAGGGTGTCAGAGCCAGCTATTCCGTAAACATTATGCCCATATGCGTTATATTTTAAATCTACTGTCCTCTGCGAAACCCAGTAAAAATTTCCCCCTGCAAGGGCATCAGAAGGATAGCCCTCTGTATTGAATACAATGGGTATCTTACTGCCACCAAAATTTATGATAGTAAAATTGGTCGTCGATGTGTGGCATCCCACGCAGTTTGTAACCAAAAGCTGATTCAGCGGGCCCGAAAGACTTCCGCCTGTCAGTACGCTACTTCCGTCCCAGCCGACACCTGTGCCGCTTCTCGCAACCTGAGAGCCATTCTGACTATTATGCATCGTATGGCAGTTTGAACAGACGCCGGTGACTGTGGCCGATAGAGGCGACGGGGAATTAATAAGAACAACAGCAGTAAAAATTGCATAGCAGATTATGAGTTTCTTTCCTTTTAATCTGTTGCAACTCATGATAATCTCTTTTATGAAGGATATATGTTAATCTTTCAATCCTTAAAGGCTAAGGTGCATCATTCTTAATTGTGTGACACGTGAAACAACCGCCGGATTTGGTGTCATCGCCGGCAATCATAGTGCTGTAATCCCATCTCAACATGTCCGGATAAGGAGAGCCGTGCGGCCTGTGACATGATAGGCACATGACAACAGCTTGACCTGCTTGTGGATTAAGAGGATCCAGCCAGGCAACAGGCGCCTCAACACTGTATCCGCCCACGTCGGCAGGTTTATAGGCGGAATATTCACCTGTGGTTGGAAGTAATATGTCGGTCGGATGTCTCTTCCAGGGCGATGCGTACACAGTTCCACTTATTGTATCTTGGTTGTGAAATATGCCATGACAACCGGAGCAGAATGAGGTGATTGTCTTATATGTCTCGAGCGCATGTGTTGAGGATCCGGGCGATTTATATGGAACCGAAGTGCCCTTGTACCAGTTATGGTCCTCTGACCCCTTGGTTTTTTCCCAATCCGTATCACCTTTCCCTATTACATAATCACCGTTATTCTCCGTGCCAGGATCGAAGGGGGGGTCTGAATGGCCTTTCAAAAAGCGATACCATCCTTTATTTTTGTGGTGAGAAGTATAGACATGGCATCCCTGGCACCCGGCCTTATTATCGTATTGTGCGAGAGGGGCATTGGCAAGGCTATAGTGACAGCTGTTTGATCCGCAAGTTCCCCCTTGTCTGCCGGGTGCAACGGTCAGCATGGTGTCCTTAGCGGCAATGCCATAGACATTATGTCCGTACGCATCATAAGTAGAACCCTGCGAAGTCCAGAAAAAATTTCCCCCTGCCAGAGCGTTAGTAGTAGGATAACCACCTGTATTAAATACTATGGGTATATTCAAGCCCCCTGGATCATGTATTGTTTCATCATTGGTTTTTGATGTGTGGCATCCCACGCAGTTTGTAATTAACAGAAAATTCATGGGGCCCTGATTACTGCCGCCTGTGATATTGTTGCCGTCCCACCCAATAGCAGTGCCATCTCGAGCTATCTTACTGCCATCCTGGCTGTCGTGCATGGTATGGCATTTGTAGCATTCACCGGAAAGTTTTGCCGGACTGGTTTCAGGAAGGAATAATGAAAATATAATAAAAAAGGCCAGCAAGGTTAACTGCATCAGGACAAATCTGGATGTGAGTAACTTTTTGATATTCCCTTTCCCCCTCTGAGAAATTAGTCTATTCTCACTAATTGCAAGTATATTGTCAAGGGAAAAGTGTTATTTTACACATTGTTTTATGAGTTATTTTACACAATTAGCAGGAATTACCGTAATTACTGCGCATAAAGACAATTATCAGCAGAAAATTCAGATATGATTTTAAAAAATGCCTTTTTTAGCAAACTAGCTTAGACAAAAAATGGCACCTTTATTCAGGAGGCAAGATATCTCAAAGCGTTTTGTTACAAGGTGGCGTGAACGGATTTATGTGATATACTTTGGTGAGAATGCCGATCGCTGATAAAGGTATCTTCTCTGGCCATGATACCTTGATGATTTTCATGTTTTTTGAATGACAGGGTATAAGCACACAGGGCCAGAATAGTTCAATCCTTTGAAAAGGAGTGATTTTATGAAGAAACTGATGATTTTACTTCTGCTCCTGGTTGCAGCCGTTTCTTACGCGGCAGAGAAAAGATTTGTTGTCCCTGTTGGAGATTCTCCTTCGTATGGACCTGATAACGCTCTGGTCACTGTTATTGAATTCATTGATTTTCAGTGACCTCACTGTGTAGCGGCCGGTCCGGTCGTAAAAAAAATCATGGAAACATTCAAAGGCAAGGTCAGACTTGTCATCAAGAACTATCCCTATAAATACCGGGATTTCTCCCATATAGCCGCTGAGGCTTCGCTTGCAGCCGGTGATCAGGGCAAATACTGGGAGATGCACGACGTGCTCATTAAGAATTCACCGAAACTCGACAGGGAAAGCCTCATAAAGTACGCCAAAGAGATAGGGCTTGACGTAAAAGCCTTCACCGAGTCTGTCGACGGCAGGAAACATGCCGCCCGCATCGAGAGAGACAAGAAACTCGCCGTTGAACTCGACTTGTACAATACGCCGACGTTTTTTATCAATGGACGGATGGTGATCGGTGAACGGCCCTATGAGTATCTTAAGAAGATCATCGAAGAGGAGCTGAAAAATGCGAAACAATAATAGAGGGTTCAAGGGGTCGAGGAGTCAAGCATCCCCGGCCAAGATTACCTCGGCAAGCCCGATTTTGTCATTGCGGCTTGTCCGCAATCTTTCAGGAGAGGAAAGATTCCCGACAAGCGGGAATGACAGGAGAAGGCGCCTTATCACCCTCTATGCTTCTATTGCCGCCGTAATCATAACAATCTGTCTGCGGGGCGCGTTCGCTCATGCAGGGCATCTGGAGCCCTTCAAGTCTGTTACGGTACCCGAAATGAACCCGCAGGCCCCCGAAAAGATAGAACTCGGAAAGAAGCTGTTCTTTGACAGGAGGCTTTCAGGCGACGGCACCATGAGCTGCGCGACCTGTCACATTCCCGAGCTCGGCTTCGCGGATGGCCAGGACATATCGATGAGCTATCCGACGACAAGAAACTGGCGAAACTCACAGACACTTGTCAATGTGGCATTTCAGCAACATCTCTTCCACGACGGCAGGGCAGAGACGCTCGAAGACCAGGCCCTTTTCCCGATGATGTCCGCTTTCGAAATGAATAAAAATCTCGACTATCTCGAAGAGCATATCCGCCAGGTGCCGGGTTATGTCGAGGACTTCAGCAAGGTGTTTAATGGCGAGGTCACGAGAGAGAGGATCGCGATGGCGATCGCCTCGTTCGAAAGGACGTTGATATCGAAAAATGCACCGATTGACCTGTATTTAAAGGGCAAAAAAGATGCGCTTTCCGGAGATGCCCTGAAGGGAATGGAAATTTTCACCGGAAAGGGGAAGTGTGTTGAATGCCATTACGGAGTCAATCTGGATGACAGCAGGTTCCACGCTCTGAACGTTCCTGAAAATCCAAAGCTGCAGAACGATCCGCGGGTCATTACCACCATGAGATTCGTAGCGAAGGTATACCATTATGACGACTACAGAAACCTCAGCGAGGACCCCGGGAGATACCTTATCACAAAAGACAAAAATGACTGGAAGGCATTCAGGACCCCGACACTGCGAGAGATCTCAAAGACCGCTCCCTATATGCATAACGGGGTTTTCGAGACGCTTGACGAGGTAATAGATTTTTTCGACAGGGGAGGAGGGGAAGGCAACAAGGTACTCAAACCACTCGGGCTGAGCGATGACGAAAAGAGAAGTCTCAGGATATTTCTTGCCGAGGCTCTGAGCGGTGAAGAGATATCCATAAAATTCCCTGAAATCCCTTAACCTGAATTATTCATAAATCTTTCTGGTGGTAATCAAACCACGAGGCAGGAGAAGGCATTGAGTGCGGTTTCATTTTCTGATAGTCCGACAGACTGTTTCTATGAATATCAGGAGGAATATGCCCCGGAGCAAAGCGGGAAGGAGCGCCAATGCCTTCTCCTGCCTTTGGAATACATCATTATTTTATGAATAAAGTGGATTAGGGATGTTCGCCCCTTTTTACTCCGCTTCTGTTTTTTTCGCGGACGGATTTTCCTCAGTGAGTTTTTCCCACCGGTACCAGAACGTCTTGTAGCTCATGCCGAGCAGTTTGGCAGCCTTTGCAACGACACCATTGGCCTTTGTCATCGCCTTTTTCAGGAGCTCTTTCTCCACCTCCTCGAAGTTGATGCCCTCGTCAGGCAGATCAAAGCCGGTTGTGGAAACAGGCGGTGAGGTCCTGAGTTCGCTCTTGATGTCCTTAAGGGTTATGACGCCCGAATCGCTCATCAGTACTGCCCTTTCAATGACGGATTCGAGCTGCCGTATGTTTCCGGGCCAGCTGTATTCTGTGAGGGCCTGAAGGGCGGCGGCTTCCAGGGACTTCACCCGTTTGCCGAATTCGATGTTGTATTTGTTCATGAAAAAGAGCGAAAGGTCAGGGATATCCTCTTTTCTGCTGCGCAGAGGCGGCAATTCGATTGTAACGACCTTCAGCCTGTAGTAGAGATCCTCCCTGAATGAGCCCTTTAAGAGCTCTTTTTCAAGGTCTTTGTTTGTTGCCGTTATGACCCTGATATCAACCTTGATTGATTCCTTCCCCCCGAGTCTCCTGATTTCCCTGTCCTGCAGTACCCTGAGAAGTTTGGACTGCATCATCAGGGGCAGGTCACCGATTTCGTCAAGGAAGAGAGTCCCGCTGTTAGTCGCCTCGATGAGTCCGATCCTCCTCGACGCGGCGCCGGTGAATGCACCTGGCTCATATCCGAAAAGTTCGCTCTCAAAAAGGTTCTCCGGGATGGCGGCGCAGTTCAAGGCGGTGAAGGGCTTTGTGCGCCGCGGACTGTTGTAATGGATTGCCTTGGCGACGAGCTCCTTTCCGGTTCCGCTCTCTCCGAAGATGAGGACCGTAGCCGGACTGCCGGAGATTTTCTTCAGTATATCGAGGGCTTCTCTCATTTTTTCGGATTTTCCGACAATGCCTTCTATCTTGAACCGTTCGAAGAGTTCCTTCTGAAGCTGACGGTTTTCTTTCATGAGTTCAGTGCGTTCAACAGCCCTTTGGATTGTCAGAAGCAGGGAGTCCTTGTTCAGGGGTTTCGTGAGGTAATCGAAGGCCCCCTTTTTCATCGCTTCAACGGCAGAGGTTATCGTGCCGTGGGCGGTCATGATGATCGTTGTCGGAGTGAACGCATCGTCAGGTATTGACTCGATCAGTTCGATCCCGTCCATGCCATCCATCTTCAGATCGGTCAGCAGTACGTCCGGGTGGTATTTTTTCAGGATTTTCAACGCTTCCTCGCCGGAAGCGGCGGTATAGGTCTCGTACCCGGCGTCATCAAGGATTGTCTTGAGAATATCCCTCTGCAAAGGTTCATCATCGACAACGAGAATGACAGGCATTTCAGTTCTCCTTTTTCACAGGCAGATATAATGCTACGGTCGTTCCAACACCCTCTGTGCTCTTTATATCGACCTTTCCCTTGTGTTCTTCCATGACACGTTTGGTCAGGGCAAGCCCGAGCCCAAGCCCGCCGGTCTTTGTGGTGAAGAAGGGATCGAATATCCTTGACAGCTTATCTTCAGAGATGCCTTCTCCCGTGTCCCCGACCGATATCAAACATCTTTTATCAATCATTGTTACCTTTATAACAAGCTTGCCTCCCCCGGGCATCGCCTGGAAGGCATTCAGAATGATGTTATAGAGGCAGGTCTTTATAAGATCAGGGTCAAGGGAGAGGTCAGGCAGTTTCTCAAAGTGACGCTCTATGATTATGTCTTCTTTCTGTGCCTTTGCCTGAACCAGTTCAAGGACATCCTCGATCAGCCTGATGATATCAGTCGGTCTGGTGTTGATTTCAAGCGGTCTGCCATATTCGAGAAAGCTTTCAGCAAACCTGCTCACCCGCTGGATCTCGTTTTTTATATTCACTATCAGTGAATCGAAGTTCTCTTTCCCTTCTCCGTTGCAGGGGGTATACTTTTCTTTTATGAGATCTATGGACAGGTTGATGAAATTGAGAGGGTTTCTTATTTCGTGGGCAATGCTCCTTGAGAACTGCCCTATGCCCGCAAGATGTTCTGCCTTTCTGAGCTTGTCCTCAAGTACCCTCTCCTCCCTCAATTTGCTGACCATATAGTTAAAACTCTGGGTCAGCTCGCCTATTTCATCTTTCCGGTCAGTCCTCAGTTCATGGTCGAGATTTCCTCCTGCAACCATCCTTGCCGCGCCAACCACTTCTTCTATGGGTTTGGTATACCGTTTCGCAAGATATACGATAAGCAGCGTTCCGATCGCGAACACGAACATCGCGGCGATAATTCGCTGCATGAGCCTTTCTCTCATGAGATTCGTGAAATCTTCCGTGTTTATTGTCAGGTTTATAAACCCATATTTTTTGTCGCCTACGACGACGGGGATGATCACATCATAGGAATGGCCTTCCCCGGTGACCGTCTCTCCCAGTTGAGCCTTAAAAATTAATTCTTTCTTTTTCGTCGTCAGCCATTTCCCGACTTTTTTCGGATTGGTACTGGAAATGATCCTGTCTGAATTGCTGATGACGGAAATCTCCTGTACCCCTTTTGTGTTCAGCTTCTTCAGGTAGTTTTCGAGCCGTTTTACGTCAGTGGAGCCGTTGCTGGTGACTTCTTCAACGGCAATCTGTATCGTCTTTGAAAGCTCTGTCGTGCGGGCTTCGAATTCCCTGAAGATGGCCTGTTCAGCGCTCGAATAGAGTACGACGAATACGGTAATGATGCTCAGGCTCAGCAGAAGCATCATCGCCACCAGTTTCTGGTTGAGAGAGAGCCTGAGGAAATAGTCCTTGAGTATATTCCTATTGAACCGCATGCTTAATTGTACAGGGAACAAACTGATACATGTCAATTATTTGAATCATCACCGAAAATTGCACCACCGGACCGGGATAATTGCATCGCAGGTGATACATAAATCTTAAGGAAAACAGAAGGCAGGTCATGGTTAAACATACCTGCCTTCTGTTTCTTCAGAAAATCTTCGAAAGAAAACAGCTATTTTTTCTTTTTTTCTGTTTTTGTATGTGCCTGTTGTATAAAAATTGACAGCTCGGAAGACTTGTTTCGTATTTCTCCTGCCTGGAAAATTGCGGAGAGGTAGTCTTCTCTGTCAATCAGTGCCTGAAGTTCTTTAAAAGCATTTTCGAGATTTTTCACTTCCGCGACGATAGTTTCAATGGCCGCTTTTGAGCCTTTCCGGCTGGAAGCCTTCTCAAGATGTGCCTTCATCGCATCCATGGCATTTTTAGCTTCTTCTATCGCGCCGATCGCGTCTTTTTTCACTTCTTCCTTTTTGATCGTCAGTTTTGCATCGATCGCAACTGCTTCTGACTTAACGGCTGAGAGCATTCCCTTTGCCTTGTCAAAGTTCTTGAATATTTTGGCGTCCTGTGTCTTCACTTCATCCATAGCCTTATCTAAGGCATCATTTATCTTTTTTGCGTCTTCCGGCAGATACTTTTCAGCACCTTCCGAGATGATGGAATCAACAGCCGACCTTGCGGCATTTATCTCCTCGAGGGGCTGCCTTGAACAGCCGGCAACCAACAATACGGTGAACAAGCTCATCATTATGTATCGCGATAGCTGTTTCATCGGGTAATTCTCCTCTCTATATATAATGTCCGTTATGTTCGTGTTCATTACTGAAACACCTCCTTCAGGGTATATCGCAACCCGAAAGGAGGTGTTCAAAGTGCATGAAATGCCAACTTCCTACTTCTTAACAGGTGCTGCAGCGACTGTCTCTTTCTTTGCAGGTGCAGCCATTATTGCAATCTTGGTTGCAACGTTCTTGCCTTCAGCCTCGGTATATTTTACCGTGACCTTATCGCCTGTCTTAACGTCTGCGAGGGTCTTTGCATCTTTGCCGGCTACTACCTTGGTCTTGTCAGTGGTTGAAACGGTGACATCGCCTTTTTTGCCCTTTACGGTAAGCGTATTAGCCTTTGCGTCGATTGCCGTAACTTCACCGGTAACCTGCTTCTTTGCTGCCTTCTTTTCGGGAGCTGCCTCCTTCTTCTCAGCAGGAGTTGTCTCTTTCTTTTCCACAGGAGCCGCTGCCTTTTCTGTTGCAAAGGTCACTGCGGTAAAAGCGAACATGAGTACTAATGAAAGCACGATTGCTATTGTTTTTTTCATCTCTCTTCACCTCCTTTCCCCTTAAGTATTACTGAACTAACCAGCGGATAAGTTCAATATCTGTGCCACCGGGGAAATGTTGAGAAATCAAGAGCTTAGAAGAAAAAGTACTTTCTATTTTGAGGAAGTGCTTTCTTTTTTAAGGAGGTCCTGGGGCTATAACAGTCCGAGTTCTTCCGCGTATGCCCGGAAGAGCTCGAGCCCTTTTCTGTGTTCATCGGTGAAATCAAAGGATATTCCCTTCCAGTAAGAGACAAGGTCTTCATCGGACAGCATGTCTCTGAAGGGGCATGATGCCGCGACAGCATCGAGATTTTTCAATGCAGAAATCTTTGCCCTGTTCAGGTCATCCACGAATTTTCTGAATAATTCGTTTTTCCCCCTGCAGCAATCCCTGCGTGCAATCCACAGGGCAAAGGTGAACGGAAGGCCGGTTTGTTTGTACCATAATTCACCGATATCATATATGTAGAGGCCCGGCCACTTCAGGGCCTCCCGGAGAGCTTCGTCTCCGATCAGCAGGTACGCGCTGCCTGATCTGAGAGCGTCTTTCAACGAAAGGTTCGAAGACTGAAAAGTGCACTGCAGTTCATAGAATTTTTTCAGAACGATACGTATCAATGCGACCGACGTTTCTGACTGAGACGAGGTGAGTATTGAAAGACCGTCAAGCGTTTCTATGGGCTGTTTGCCGAACAGGAGGATGCTCCCCACAGGTCCACTGGAACTTATGGAATGATTTTCGATGAGCGCATACTTGTCCGGGTGACGCAGATATTCGATCGAGGATGAGGGACTGACATCGATTAAGCCCTGGCGTATCTGCCTGTTGAGGTCGGAGGGTACCCCTTCTATAAATTCATATCCCGACAGGTCGGCTTCCTTCTCAAGCATGTAAAAAATAGGAAAAAGGTTCGCGAAGGGTATCTTCCCGATTCTGAGCCTGTTCTTGTTCAACCCTGTTTTATTATCCTTTCACCACGCCCAGGGGACGCAGCCGCGCGACTTTTTTCGAAATGCCCGCCTTGTGAACAACGTCCACGACATCGGAGATGTCTTTATATGCCTCGCTCATCTCTTCCGCGAGTGTTCCTCTCCCGGCAGACCTGACAATTATACCTTTATCCTGCATTTCACGCCAGATGGAGCGTCCTTTCGCTTTTCGTATCGCCTGATGTCTTGACATTACCCTCCCCGCCCCATGACAGGTTGAACCGAAGGTCTCCTGCATCGCCTTTTCCGTCCCGAGCAGCACAAAGGAAGCCCTTCCCATATCTCCCGGTATAAGGACCGGCTGACCTGTGTGCCGGTATATTACGGGAAGCTCAGGATGACCCGGCGGAAAAGCGCGCGTGGCCCCTTTCCGGTGTACGACCAGTTTTTTCCTGATTCCCCCTACGACATGGTCTTCAACTTTGGCGATATTATGCGCGACATCATAGATGAGGCTCAGCCCTAGGGCTCCCGGAGATGAATGCAGGGTTTTCATGAGGGCTTCCCTGGTCCAGTGCATGATGCACTGCCTGTTTGCCCAGGCGTAATTTGCGGCGCAGCGCATCGCACCCAGGTAATCCTGTGCCTCGGGACTGTTGAAGGGAGCGCAGGCCAGTTCCCTGTCGTACAACTCGATCCGGTACTTGCTGGCAGCCCGCTCCATCACTTCCAGAAAATCAGTGCATACCTGATGTCCGAACCCGCGCGACCCTGTATGGATCATGACCGTCATTTGCCCTTCGAAAAGCCCGAGACTGTTTGCCGCGCCTTCGTCATAAATCTCGTCCACATATTGAATTTCCAGAAAATGGTTTCCTGAACCGAGTGTCCCCTGCTGTGCCCTGCCGCGTTCGTAGGCCTTGGCGCTGATGAGGGAAGGATCAGCGCCTTCGATCATGCCGCCGGATTCGATTCTCTCTATGTCTGCTTCCTCGCCGAAACCGTTCTCAACCGCCCAACGGGCCCCTTTGGTGAGCAGCCTTCTCTCCTCATCGGGACCGAGACGGATTTTGCCCTTTGAGCCGACACCGGCGGGGATTTCATTGTAGAGGACCTCGACGAGGTCCTTTATCCTCGGGAGCACCTCCTGTTTTGTAAGGTTGCTCCTGAGGAGCCTTACTCCTCAATTGATGTCGTAGCCGACACCACCCGGCGAGATGATCCCGGTTTTCAGATCAAAGGCCGCGACGCCTCCGATAGTGAAACCGTATCCGGTATGGATATCGGGCATGGCAAGAGATGCCTTGACTATGCCGGGCAGCGCCGCGACATTTGCCACCTGCTCAATTGACTGTATTTCGAGTTCCTTTTCCAGGGTGCTGTCCGCGTAAATAATGCCGGGAACGCGCATGCCCTGTTTGTAGTCCACCGGGACCTCCAGCCTTGTTTCATCTATCCTTCTGAGCTTTTCGAGAGACATAATTCACCTCCTGCTTCGGTTGTCATTCCCCGGGCATTGAGAATTGCATGAATGGGCATCATCCGCGTTCGCGATAATTCCCGGAAGGGATGGCGTTATTTCGCTTCAGATGCGAAACGTGAACTCCTGGAACAAAGAACCGGGAGGGTACGTTCCCGGATTCCGCCTCCTGCTGTCCCCGCTTTGTCCTTTCAGATGTCGAAGATGACATCTGCTTCCCAGTGATCCTCTCTCCTCTCAATTTTAAGTTTATGATATGTTGCAGCTTTAATCAATAAGCCTCCGCCGTGCCTTTCAGAATCGAAGTCCTCTCCGGTCACGGTAGCCCTCAGGAGCGTATCATGCAGTTCGTGGATACGGATCTCTTTTCCGATGAATCCATAGGCATCGAAATGAAAAATGAGCTCGTTCAGCCAGGAAACAAGAAGCCCCTCCGGGGATTCACCCGCGGCTTTGATCTCCAGGCTTTTTCGGGGGGTTACGCTTTCGGGGTCAGTGATAAGGCTGTACATGCCTGCGGCAGCGTTCAGGAAAAGATCGCCCAGATCCTTGCCGAAGGCCCTGACGCCCGCGTCTCCTGATATGTCGATCAGCTCATAACGATTCATTTTTTTCTGAAATCCTCTGTGCGGAGAGAAGCGGTCCTTAATCGAAAAGAGCTTTTACGAAATCGTCGGTTGCGAAATCCTGCAGGTCTTCGATTCCCTCTCCGACGCCTATGAGTTTTACCGGGATGTTAAACTCTTTTTTTATGGCAAAAATGATCCCCCCTTTTGCGGTCCCGTCGAGCTTTGTGAGCGCTATGCCCGTGATCCCCACCGCTTCATTGAATATCTTTGCCTGCGCCAGTGCGTTCTGTCCGTTCGTTGCGTCGATGACGAGGAGTATTTCATGGGGAGCGCCCGGCATCGCTTTTTCACAGACGCGCTTCACCTTCTTCAGTTCTTCCATGAGAGGACTCTTGGTATGGAGACGACCGGCGGTATCGATTATCACGATATCAATGTTTCTCGCGCGGGCAGCCTCGATCGCATCAAATACGACTGCCGAAGGATCGGAACCGCTCTGGTGCTTGACGATCTGCGCGCTGCTTCTTCGTGCCCAAATCTCGAGCTGCTCTATCGCGGCAGCCCTGAAGGTATCAGCGGCCGCAAGAAGGACTGAGTGCCCCTGGTCTCTGAATCTGCTCGCCAGTTTTCCGATAGTAGTGGTTTTTCCGGCGCCGTTAACGCCCACGGTCAGTATCACAAAAGGTTTTTCCCCGAAAGGAACGAGAGGGTGTGATCTGCCGAGCATCGAGACCATCTCTTTTTTGAGAAATTCTCTGACAGATCCTGCCCCCTGAATACTGCCGCTGCCGGATTTTTTTCTCAGATGCTCAACGATCTCCGAAGCGGTAGTCGCTCCCAGGTCGGAAAGTATGAGTGTTTCCTCGAGTTCTTCAAGTGTTTCGGGATCAACGGTACGGTTTTTGAATATAGTCTCGACTTTTTCTACGAAACCCTGTCTTGTTTTGCTTAGTCCCTGCTTCAGCCTGTCAAAAAGACCCATTTTTCACCTCAGACCGCATATGCTAAAATAATTTTTTCCCCTTCAGGATATCTTTTTTCCCGATAACAAAGGTGCTCCCTTCAACTCTGCCTTTGAGTCTAATAGGATAACAGCTTCCTATCCCTTCTTTCAAATCATCGACATGATAACGCACATTACACGCCCTGCAGACAACATGATCGTCTTCGAGTCTGAACCCCAGTTTTTGCGGATAGCACTTGCCGCAGGCGTCAAAATAGGAGTCTATTTCCCCGTCTCGTTTGAGCAGAAAAAAATTAATCCTCATCCTGCCTTCTGAATATGTGAAAAATACGGGCTTCTTTTCGGGGATGGCCGCCGCTTCTATTCTGATGCTGTCTCCGTCAAACGGCGCCTCGGGGTACGCGGGCTTTTTTGAACACGCGGGGAAAAGGCGATTACACAGAGTA
>Ga0224495_10002092_pt1 | contig 13385 bp, 20 predicted proteins | sample SF_Jul11_sed_USG_FD_168128 | JGI IMG/M metagenome (GOLD analysis project Ga0224495, IMG submission 168128) | Sediment microbial communities from San Francisco Bay, California, United States - SF_Jul11_sed_USGS_4_1 | ecosystem: Environmental > Aquatic > Marine > Sediment | place: USA: California... | reverse complement strand
TGCCATTGGGGCAGGGGCAGGGGTAGGGGTAGGGGTAGGAGGAAAGGGATTCGAAGTGGAAGAAGAGGAAGAAGAGGAAGAAGAAGAAGACGAACGCATACCCATGAACTGATTGATGATGGTCTGCTTGGCAATGTTCTGGATCTCCAGATCCAGAACCTTCTTCTTGAGGGCCACGTTCTTACTCTTAAGGCTTCTAATTTTTCGCGCCTGGCATCTATTCTTCTTTTCTAATTTGCGGACTGCTGGGCAATCAGATTCTGAAGAGGAAGAGTCTGAAGATGATTCTTGCTGATTTCTTCTTGGCATTCTGTCCTAATTTTTTCTTGTTAGATTTCAAAATATAATTATTATTTGTGATTATAATTTTAAATGAAATATTGTTGATTATTTGTAATTATAATTTTAAATTAAATTGTTGATTATTATCTGAAAACATAAAAAAAAAAAGAAATAAATTGTGACCTTGTAATTGTTTTTCCGAAAAATCGACAAAAAATCTAAAAATTTTATTTGGAATTAATTTCAGTGAAATTTCCCGGCCAGTAAATTTTTTTTTCCCAGACCAGGGAAAATCAAAATCCTCGGCCTGGAAATTCGAAACCCTCGGCCTGGAAATTCGTTATTTTTTTACAGGGAAATCATACAACAAGACATGGAAGTGAAACTACCCGCCAGAATTGCCGATATGGATGACCTGATTATTACTGTTCAGATGGTTAATGGTGAACAAAACTGTATATACATCCCTGTTGTCATGAACCAGGAAGACACTTATCGTCATCTTCTCAACCACATGGAGCATTGTCTTTTTTTTCATGAAGTGTTTCCTCACGAAAGTATTAAAGTCCTAGACGAGCCTTTGGCAAATAGAGAAACATGGCCAATCTCTGTAAGGAACAAGAGGATTAAAAGAGAAAAACAAATAAAAAAATAAAGTATTTTTTTATTAAAGAATCCTTTTTTCCAATCTAAGGATTCTCTTCTCGATGTTGGCTGCTTCGAGGTCCTTGATCCTTTCTTCCATTCTGGCCATTTGGTTGTTGACGATGGCCATTTTCAGGGCTTCTTCCTTCTTGATTTTTTTGATGGCCTTTCTTGCCTTCTTGAGTCTCAATTGCAGACGGCGGATCTTGTATTCGCTAGTATTGGGATTATGGCCTGAACGAAGGTTGTATGGCATTTCGACACAAAACTTGAAGTTTTTTTTATTTGATTTCATGACACGAGAAATATCACTTGAATTTTCTAATTCCTGTGAAAATGGAAAATATTCTAGGGGTTGGTGTTGTGATTATCTTTGTTGCTGTGACTGCTTATTGGATTTACAACAATCATCAAGAGAAGAAGAACGTCATTATTCAGTTTGATTTCGATGGACCACCGTGTAATTCAAAACAGTTTCATGGTTCTTGCTGTAAACCCAGCAACCAAGAAAGTGGAACTTTATTCGATTTCAAAACCAAACCTCATCAAAGCTAGACTAGGAGACAAATTCTATTACGAGTATTGTGAGTTTAAAAAAAAATTTATTTTAAAGACTATCGCTCCTTATGTCATCAATCAAGTCTATTGTTTACTAGAAGAAAACACCGAAGAGGAGGGCAAAAATAACACCTGGACCGTACCAGGGCATGAAGGTTGCTCTTGGATCATTGGAGCTTAATAAAGAAAAGGGTCTCATGCCCTGATCGTCAAAAGCAAAATTAGGCTGAAATAAAAATGATAAACCAGTACCAACAGCAAAACCAACTATTACTCTAACCCAGGGTTGTCCTAGACCAAAGTCAGACATTGTCTGAGCAAGTCTTTGTCCTTTGCTTGTTTGTAGAACACTAAAATCAGTCAGTGGGTCGTTCATACTCTGTCGTCTTGACGGCCAGGTTTAGAAACATCAAAAAGCTTGACTATCTTGTCTACATCTGTAATTTCCTTAAGTCGGTCTTGTTGTTTTTGAAGTTTCCCTGAAAATATCTCTTCTAGTTGATCAGGGTGGCCTCTCCAATATTGGTGGCAACCTAACACAAAAGGTTCTGTGATAACATCTGCTTTGCCCGTGGTCATATAGTCTTCGTCTTTGACACTGGGGTCATTGTTAATATGAAGAAAATTGTTATCATTAGTGTAAGTGTCCATTAATTTTATGAAAGCGTCTTTGTCTTTGTTTCTTGAAAAATCTCCGACTAAATGATCAATTGCTTGGCCATTATAATTTTTAAAGATAATCGCATGATCGGTGTTTTGACGAATTGGTGGTGGAGTCGCTGTGATGTGTTGAGAAGTCATGAGATTGAGAGTTGAAAAATGCCTCGAGTTAAAGTAATACGTTGCCAGGGTGTCGTCATATTTAATTTCGTTACCCAGTGCATCATCCCAGACCACAAAAGCAAGAGGGTTGACATCCATGCCTTTAATATACATGGATTGCATTTCTTTTTGACGTTGCATGATTCTGTTCAAATTAAAAGGAGTATATTCACCTAAAATCTTTTTTCGGGGAACGAAAGATTCCCAAAATTTATTGTTTCTTGTCTTTGTGAAAACCCAACCCCACGGGTATACATCAGCATGGTTTTTCAAATACCACTTACAAAAAATGCTTTTTCCTGTTTTTCTTTTGCCATAGATCGAGATAGTGCAATTAGCGTCGGGTTTAGGGTTTTTTCTTATTTCAAAAGGTTTTGGTTTATGTACAAATTCAGAGTCTTTATAATTCCAGGCTGCATTCAAGTCTTGAAGAGTAAATTTATTCTCCCTTTTTTGTTGTTCTGTCGTCCTCGTCATCTGACCCTCCTGAGTCTGACTCTGTAGATTCTTCGTGACTACCATAAATTCCTGAGACGAATGTATGAACAGCAGAAATCTGCTTATGAACTCTTTTCCTTGAAAAAGGGTCTTTAGAATCCTTTTGAGATGTTTCGAATAGAATCGAACTATCAATTTCATGTCTGACATCAACTGTTAGTTCTGGACCATGAGTGACAAGCGGTTTGTAACCATAAACAATACAATAACCGTTGATTTTCAAGTCGATAGGGATTTTTGATGCAAACACCAGCCTGATGTTCTTGTTTTCTGGAGCCGAACTATTTTTACTGCCATTATGAAGCACAAAGTAAGGGGTATTTCCTCGATAGATAACGGAGATGAATTCGAACTTTGTGCTTTGAGGAAGCGAGATGGCTGATTTTTGAGACCAAGAGAATCTTGACTTTGTGCTGCTTTCCGAGATAGTATAGCAAAACAATCCTACGGGATTACTAGGTTTTTCAGATTCTTTAGTGGTAGTCGATTGTTTTTTCATCTCGAGATAGTCTTTGACACCAAGGTTCTTCTCAGCAGTCCAGGGAAGTTTTGTGGTGATTTTCTCCAAGATTTTCATTTTTCCAAACTGGTCTTCGTCTTCGAATTTACGGAAGTCGAACAAAGCATAGTCTTGAGCTGTCATTTCATTCAAGACTTTTACATCTTTAGGGATGGCTTGAAGGATTTTGACGATTTTGTCTTGAACTGATTCATAGACATTCTTTGATTTCTTACTCGTTGATTGTTTTGATTCGCTAATCTTCGGTTCATTAAGTTTCAAGACGTGCAAGATCGCAACAGCAACATTGTAGTAAGGCCCGACATTAAGAGAACCAAGAGTACTATTTGAATACACAAAAAGTCTCTCTGTAGGACGCATCATAAAGTTAGAGAACGTACATTTCACCAACGTAGTTCTTTCACTCGATTTTTTCTTAGGCGTAGCTTCAGCGTTAGAGTTCATGGAGAAGGTCAAATATATCTTTGTGGATCCCGGTGTGCAAAACTTTGGGGTTTTGTTTATGAGATTCTCTAATCACAAATTAATCACAGCCAATCAAACACTCGGTTTTACTCCCCGCGAGTTTTCAAAGATACAAGAACTACCAATCATATCTTTCGACAACCCTGTGATTTATTTTAGAGAGTCCAATGATTTTCGACACAAAAACGTTACACTACACAATCAACTTCAAACAAATCTCGGTTTCTTTGACGCTCACCTTATAATCAAATATGGTGCTAAATTCGAAATCTATGAAAAACCCGCCAAAGCCATCTCTTCACACTTTGGACTCAGTGGTCTCCCAAAAGGTCAAAAGAAGAAAATTACACAAGAAGCGTTCAGAAAAACTTTTAAAGAGAATGATGGCAGCATTCATGTCGCTGACGCTTTTGCAGCAGGAGCTTGCATTATTAATCTCGCAGGAGATTCTAACCTTTCAGTTGAACCTGAACTCAAAAAACTAGTCGATATATTCACACAAAATGTCCATCAAGCATCCGAGTTATATAATTCTTCATGTGACTCAGCCTCGACAAAAAATAAACGTGCTATTCGGACCAGGAGGAGGGAAAAAGATGCGGCTTCGACAGTGGCTCACTTCACCGAATCTTCCTGCCTTGATCTTTTTGAAGATCAAGAACCTCCCGGGGATGGCGATTAGAGGGCCAGTGGATAACGGCATTCCACTCTTGAACACAGGTGGACTTGCACAGACTGACCAAGGAGGAATTTACTTTTGTTATGATCAGACATTACCGGCCGTAATAAATCTTGATTGTGAAATCGTGGATGTTAATAACAACTTGGTGACTATACCAAACTTTGAAATCAATGTCATCATTGAGATCAAAGAAATCGAAAGTGAACTTGAAAAGATATATGGTCCAGGCCCTATGACATTGTTAGAACACCCATGGATGAGAGGAAATTTTAATGCAATTAGACAATAAAAAAAAAAGATTTATTGATCCCAAATTGTTTTTGGAGGCGGAGGCAAAGGGAAGGCTTCGAGATAATCTTTTTGGTATTGCCGGATTGCTATTTCCAAGAGCACATTAACTCGTCGTAGATGGCCGGATTCTTCTTCTTGGCCATCATGGAAGTAGGATGCGCCTTTCATTTGATTTGCTAATTCCAATCTTAATTGGAATTCTTCTTGCCATTTTGCTTTGTTGATTGCTTTTCTGCGGGCGTTGTAGCATTCTTCATGGAGAGGGCAAAATAAATCCAGACCGGAAGACAAGTAGCAATTTTTCCAAAGGCATTCGTTATTTTCCATCGCAAAAAAAAAATTGACAAAATTTTGAAGTTTTTTTATTTGATTTCTTGACACGCGAAATCTACAAATACACAGGGCCTGGTTGATAACCGTTGAACCCTAATTTGTTTTTGAAAACTCTTTGGTTATTGGATAAAATTCCAGGGTGAATGCCTTTCTCTGTGTTAGCGGCTGTTTTCTCGTACAATCGGTTGGTCAGTAATTGCATATAATAACCAAGAGGGCCATAAGGATTTCGATCAGAAATCATGACATCAGCGTCATCAGGCAGTTCTGCACGAAGGGTTTCAGTCGGTTCTCCTCCATTAACCCTGTAAAAGCTGGTGTATGGAGAGATTTCAGGGACATCATAACGATCAATGAAAACCTTGGCACCACCGGCTAAAGAAAAACCAGGGTCTCCGGAAAACGATATTCCGGGAAAATCAATGCCAATATTGTAACCACTGGCTTTTTCACCGTTGCCATAAGGAATTCCTAGGGTGTTCTTTGTGTCAAACATATGACGAGGGGCTTGAGACTCAAAAAGGGCAGTGTTTACTGCACGTTGTTCGATGACTTTTGAGATATCATAGGTCGGTTCAGTGAGAGGGTTTGACATAGGGATATAAGCGTTGGACATGTTACGGATGCTATCATTCACAGCAGAAAAAGGACGACCTTGGACTCTATAAACATCACCGGCATCTAAAATATCTCTGGCTGTTTGTCGAGCTTGTTGAGGGATTTCTGATTGACTAAGAACACTGGTAGTATTAGGACCAGACGACGAATAGTTACTTCCCAGGGCGGCTACACCAGTCAAAACTCCGGCGATTAATAACTCCATTTTTTTTTTTTGTTTTGTCTTCTAGAAATGTTTTTGCTTGGCGTAAAAAAAAGAATTTCTTTGCTTCATGAAGAACCTGATAAACCTGACGAACAATTTATGATAAAAAAAAAAGTACACGTCTATGATGCCATAACCATTGAAAATATTAACCTACCACGAATTTCTGCAAAGTTCTCTGTGCCAGTCAAAGTTTATTACTTTGAGATAAGCCGTAATTTAGAATCTGCTCGACTAAAATTCCGCCTCAATGAAAGCCATGCTGGTTGCCCTCGAGGAGAATTTGAAGTTCTCTATCGAATAGCACCAGACCTTTTAGATTTCGAGGTTGAATCTCATGACAAAGAGAAAGGGGACATGGTGAAGATGATATTCAATCGATGTTACTCGAGACCTCAGCCTTGCTTGGAATGTAACAAAGACTATGACCCTTTGTTTGCTGAACTACCTCCAGGGTTTTGGGAAAATTTAATTGATTTTCTGAAGAGAAAGAATAAGACCGAATGAACTCTAACATTGAAACAATAAATTTCTTTGAAAAAAATTTTAGCGAGAAGCTCAGAGAATATGGATATTCACTCAAAAAGGTTGAATTGATCGAAGAAGAAGAACAATTGAGTCTTCTCTATGAACATGACACTTATGACGTGAAAATTTTTGTGTGTAGTGATTATATTTTTCCTGAACTAAAAGACAATAATAATGCTGAGCTTACTGCTTGGAGGACCAAAAGACCGGAAGACAAATGTTCCTGTCACAAATGCAAGCATCACAACGGACAACTTATACTATCCTTTCATGATGGACCCAAGAAAGACAGGGAGGATAGAGCCACGGTATAATGAGAAGACATTACCGTTTTTACCGAACAGAGACTTTTTAGGGACTAATTTGTTACCTTTTATGATGAGGAGACCGTTTTTAACAAGATACCGTCAAGCAAAGAGAGACGTTGAAATAGAGACTGCCACAACAGACATGCTAGACCCGTATTTGATCAACAGCAAAGACCGGTTCAAAGGAGACTATGGGATGCGATACCCCGATATGATTGAGAACATGAATTATTCCAACTCGTTACGTAAGTTTTCTAAACCAGTGTGTACGTGTGACCCAAAGAAAACTATCAAGTGTCAGAAGAATGGAATTTTTTACTCTGGAGGAACGAAATGAAGCGATATTTTGGCTTAAGAAGTTTTTCGTGTTTTTTCATCATTTTTACGCCATAGTGGACCGACCAGATCTCATCAAGAAGAAATATGAAGAAGAAGATGTCCCTTTGAACGAAGAAAGTTTGTCGTGTTGCTATTTGGTTTGTGCTATGACAAACGAGAAAGTAGAAGTTTTGAGCACTTTGGTTAATTCACCAACTCTCTATGAACTATCGTTTGTTCTCTTGGGTCTAATTTATAACATGGACCCTAAAAAAATAATGCAAGGGTTTGCTACAGCAGTCAACCATTTTGCTAAACAAAAGTTTTTAATGCCAAATATACTTCCTTCGACATTGACAGCAATCGATGAAATGTACCACAAAAAAGAATATCGTGTTTTTTATGAAGCCGACAAGGTTATAGACGATTTTCTTTTGTTGCTACCGTTAGCAACAGACAACGAAGGCCATTTAGAGGAAGAAGACATTCAAGTTTTGAAACGTAATTTCCTTGAAACCAAGCCTAGATTTTTTCTGACTTCTCAATAAAAAATGTGGCATATTCCATCACTCATTGAAATTGTTCTCAGTACTTTAGGGGCTACTTTGGCCATGCGTTATTCAGGTTCCACGCTCAATAAGTCACTATTAGCCGGTGGTGGTGCCTTTGGTGCAGAAATTGTTTCTTCGTTGATTGTCTGGAAAGGGTCACCAGGGGGTTCCAGAGGATGGAAGACTACTTGGACTTATCCTTTTGTAGCGGCAGTGGCTGTGTTACTCAATGAGACAATCAACATGAACATGGATGACACAATGGCGATTTTCCTTGCAGAACTTCTTTATTATATCACGACAAACTAACCCTAGTCGACATCAGACCATTCAAAGGTGAGAGTACGGTTATCAAGAAATAATTGTTTTCTGAACCATTTTTCAAGCTCACGGTAGGTTGGGAAAGAGTAGAAATTATTAAAGGCCGAAGTCTCGGTTGTGATGTTGACTGATTGAAGAAGCATCTCCAGGCTTGCTTTGTTTTTCGGTTGTTTTTTTATTTTTTGCCAATCCTCTGATATATCAAGCATTAGATGATGTATTTGCCACTTTTCGTCTTCGATTTCTTGGTCGAAATGTTCCTCTCGAGTGAGAGTGCATGAAGCACTACAGAACCAAGGTTCGGTTTTGACGAGGTAATAGTTGTTTGACTTTCGACGGTAAAAATTAGAAATAAAACTAATCTCAGGGAATGCGTTCATTTGGTATTTGTAGTGTATCTTGGTGAAAGGCAAATGTTTTTCAGGTTTCCAATTATTTTTGACTTGATTTTCATAGAGATGAAGAAACACTAAAGACAGCATTGCCATATGAATATTTCGCTGAGGAGGAGGGTTCTTACAGCCCAAGCATTCGTCAGTGCTATAGAAATCCAAAGAGACGGTATTGTTTTCTTGGAATTCGTGATTGTTTGATATGTCGTTAGAGTCGGAAAAATATTTTAGGAGCATATCGAAGAACCTCGAGTCTCCTTGTCGATGAGGGTCGCATTCCATGATGACGTGACGCCGATCACCAAGTTCGATGACTGATTCGGGAATATGGTTTGAGGTATAGACCACGTTGACGCAATTTTCAAAAATTTCACCATGTTGAAACTTTTTTTCGATGGAAAACTCTTTGTTGGTAATGAGGTTCTTCATGTTTTCACTAAAGGCTTTTGTTTGGGCTTTGTTTTCGTTGACACCACTAACATTAACTTCTTCGATGAGGACTATCTGGGTTTCAAAGAACTGGCCATTAAATCGACTATTGATCATATTGCTAAAAGGTACGTTGGTGACATTAATGAAATTTTTCATTATTTCCATAAGCATAGATTTGCCCACGCCTTGCTCCAGAGAATAAAAAAACAAAGCAACACATGTTTTTTTCCCAGAATACATGACATAGGCGAACCAATTATAGACGTAGACAAAAATGCATTTGTTCTTCTGACAGAGTCCAAACAAGAGTTCAAAGAAGACACGAATAGGTCTCAAGTGTTCAGGGTAATTGTGGACTGACAAAGGATTGAGTGCGATATCTTCGATAAAAGAAACGTTGTTCAAATAATCTTTGAAATAAGGACAACAATTGTGGTTATGGTTTCTACTGCCGTCAGTGGAAGGGAAAAAATAATGAGGCATTTTCCAGGTTGATAAAATCGGGCTTAAGGTGCTCGGATGGTATACTGAAGCAGGCATGTATTTGGTTTTATCATAGCGAGTCAAGAACACGTTTTGATAGCCATCACAACAAAGCTTATTGAGAGAGACATTCATGACGGCCTTTCTTCTTTTTTTATCACGAGTGAGGTTGCCATTAAACTTTTCTTTGTAAAAAAAGGCGTCGATTTTAAGGATAATACAACCCAATATAGAGACACTGGCCGAAGATTTCGATAATTTCATGAATTGTACATCACCACTGGTTGTTTTATAGACTAATTCATAAAAACCGTTTTTGTTCAATGCAATACAAAAATAAGACGAGAGACAATTTTTCACAATTGCGATTTCAGAGTCGTTAGACAAGACACCATCAGGTAACACTTGTTGAAAAGTTTCTGTGAAAGAAGGGTCTTCTAGTCTAGGCACCAAAGAATAAGCGAAAAACATCGACTGGTTTTTCTAAAAATTAAGCTAAAATTGACTGAATGTCAGGACATAACGGCCTCGCCAAATATGCCAGGGTTAACCGTGAAGATGAAATCATAAACCTGAAAACGATTGGTGCTTCTGGGTCATATGGTTTTTACACCCCGACTGTAGCAGCGTTGTCTGCCACGGATCTTATTACTCATGGAGGAATAACCCTTGCAACAGCGACTCCTGGTAACCTATTTTTTCCTACAGGTACAGCATGGGAAGCAGCTCTTATCGATGCAGGGATGCCAATACAACCAGGCAGCTGTGTGAAGATTTCAGTGTTGAATGAAGACCCTGTTAATCCAAAAACATTGAATTTTTCAGGAGCTGGTATGGCGTCTTGTGATGGGTCAACAATCATCGTTCAAGAATGTTCATATGTCGAACTTCAAGTGTGTGCAAGAGGACCTAATGACTATGTCGTCTTTCCTATGGTTTCAATAGTCGACCCTACTCAACAAGACGCTTGGTTGAATAGTATTGCCGAAGGAGAAACAGGAGATACCAACACCATAACTATCGTTTCACCTCATGAATTCAGAATCAGAAACGGTCTAAACAAATATCTTGCCTACCAGACCTATTGGTCTCATGTCGATGCTGACAACAAGACATTTTTGATGAGGACTGTCAACGTTGGCACTGGTGCTTCAGGTCCTTATGAGCAATATACAATCGCAGCAGTTGCTAGGACTCCTAATTATAATGTGGCAACCTCGGGTAACCGAAGTCTTGACTTGATGAGTGAACCTACTACCCCTACTGATTTAATAATTCAATCTTCCATCAGAACTATCACTGAACAAGGAAATTATGCCAAAGGAATGTTTGGTTGTCGAGTGGAAGGAAGACCCTTTGTGACAGAGGCAGACCCGGCTGTACCAATTAACGCATATGCCTTTCAGGCTGCAGGGAATACTATATGGTCCCCTTTAGTGGCCAGTATTGCCAGTTTGCATCCTGATGACCCTAACACAGGGTGGAAAATTGAAAATTATAATTCATGGTTGAGACAACATGCAGACGCTTCAGAAGCACCTCCTCCTGTTGCACCTACCAATGGTACTCTTGGGACTTGGTCAAAATTTGGAACAAACAATGGTATTTCAATGTATGCTGCACAAAGAGGTGTCAAACCTGCCAATTGCCATTTTGCCCCTAATCAAGCTTCATATTTTTTGGGATGTTTCTCGATCACTAATCCAAGAGGAATTGGTCTCAATGCAACCTGTTTAATGGATTTTTCAAAAAACATTCAAACAGGGATTATGGATGGAGCAAACGCTCTATTTTGGTTTGGGGCTACTCTTGAAATAGACTTACAGGTCCTTGAAAACACTGTGACCAATGCAGGAGCTCTTTACTTTCAGAAATATATCATGAATGCTATTCAGGTTTCTGGAGGGTTTATCGCTAATAGGATCACACAAATTTCTGCCACACAAACCGGTGCTGCGACTCCTCCTTCATTGACTGCAGTCGCTGATTGTCGGCCACTCGCAAGAGCTAGGTTTACAACAGGCCCGAATACAGTTGCGACAGGAAGAAATTTTTTAGTCTATGCCTATGTGAGGAGATTTGATGCTGGTATTGTTCGTTAAGGAATTTTTTCTAAATCAATAAAACATAATGAGTTACTTGTATACTTACCGTGTCACTAGCAACAACAAATACTTGAGTGTTCCTTTTCCAATCAGTGGAGGAGAAGCGAAAGACTATGCCGTGGATTGTCAAACAGACGATAAAAAGCTTCTGATTGTTGATTTCGTCTACAATGGCAATGTAGTCGATAACCTTCGACATGTTTTAGAATTGAATTTTGTGAAAGGTGACCTTGGAATTGAGTCTGTGACTGTGGTCGACGAGCGTAGATCTTACAGTGGAGCGACTATAGGTCTTGGAGAATTAACAATCGGAGTCTCGGTCCTCAATGCTGTTCAATTCAACCTACACATTGAGGTACCTGCTGCTTACATCAGTCCACTCCAAGGAAGTTTTATCTACAGAGACATGTAAAATTCTAAATAAATAAACAATTATGACACACAAAAGAGTACCTGGAGGTGACCCATCATGTCCTAAGAAAAAAGTGAAATGCCCATGTAGTGCTAAAACAAGAATGAAAACAAAAAGAATGAGAATTAGGAGAGGAACATTTTATAAAAGAGGGGTTAGGACTCATTGAGTCTTAAAAATAAAAGGCGGCGACCAATTATTTCTTGTAGAAACATCGCATTGTACACACGTCTTTGTGAAGAGAGCCAAAGACGTTCTCATATCATCGGGGTCAGCCAAGGCAGTGTCAGAGATCAGCAATTCATTTTTAAAACGAAGGTGTCTTTGCGAGCAATCGTTACAAACCAATACTCGACAGTGAATACACCTCCTAACGATGGCTCCATGTTTCAACCTATTTTGGCAAACAGGGCAATTCTGTTCTTCCATTATTTTTTCAGGGAAGAATTTATCCAATTGACGGGCATCTCTGACTTCGAATTCGCTGACTTGGCGTTGAAGACCTCCTAGTTCCATGACAGTGGTACAAAGGGCACGGCGAAGGTAGGCAAAGTTCCTTTTCTCGTGTAATTCTCTCTCCAGTTCGGTGATCTTAAACTTGAGCTTTGTGATTTCGTGCAAAGAGACATTCTCGTCGAGCTTGTTCTTGAGATCCTTAAAGTCGCGGAGCATTGATAGATTGGTTACTTCGAGGTCGGCGAGATTCATGCGCAAAGTCTGGGCTCTATTGTAGGACTTTTCTCGCTCCACTTTTAAGACTTCGTTCGCGGCTTCAAGTCTTTCGCATTTTTCGATCAACTCGGTGACCGAAAGCATTTCGGCGACTTCTGGCTTCTTCTTGTATGGGATTTCCATATTGGTGAGGAGGCTTTCGGCATCTTCATCGCTTTCTATATCTGTTTCGTCGGCATAAAGATCGGAGACTGCGTATACTCTTTTGTTGTTAGACATTTTTTTTGAGACAAAAAACAAGAAAAGTTTATTTCAAATTCCCAGGGTTTCTAACCCCCAGTAAAAAAAATGAGTTTCCCAGAGTTAGTCCCTGGAACAGGGTATCGTTCTTTTCTCGACGTGGTGTCTGGTACTTTAGTAACAGGGGTCGTCGAAAATATCTCAAATATGATCCAGACTTATCTGACAAATATCGAACTCTTTGCAATTTTCGGGTTCGGGAAACACGCCAACGAGACTATTATTCGAATGCTCAGAATCCTATTTGAACCTCCTTTGTTATTGGGGTCAATTTACTTGACACAGGCGGCTTTCACTACTGATGCAGGCGATGCCACGGTGTTGTTACCTATTATTATGAACCTAAACATGTCAGGGTATATAACACAACTGGCGTTATTGAAAAGTCAATTTATTGAACTAGTTCGGACAATGGAACACTCACAAACACTAGTCGTAGATTCTTGAAGCTTCTATTTCTTCAAGAGTGATATCAGGGGTTTTCCAGTCTAATATGTAATGAGCCTCTTTCAAATAAAATCGGTTTTTATACTCGGCTGAAATAATTTTTTTAATTAACATCCAATAACCAATAATCTCCATCATGTTTGACTTGAAACCTTTAATTTCAGCAAAGTACTTGTAATGCTCTTCATACCCTTCTT
>Ga0224495_10002090_pt1 | contig 13395 bp, 13 predicted proteins | sample SF_Jul11_sed_USG_FD_168128 | JGI IMG/M metagenome (GOLD analysis project Ga0224495, IMG submission 168128) | Sediment microbial communities from San Francisco Bay, California, United States - SF_Jul11_sed_USGS_4_1 | ecosystem: Environmental > Aquatic > Marine > Sediment | place: USA: California... | reverse complement strand
TTCTGGACGGGATTGGCTATGCTCATGAGCATGGCGTAGTGCACCGGGACATCAAGCCCTCCAATATCATGATCAATGAGGATGGATTGGTCAAAATCAACGATTTTGGCATTGCACACATTGAGTCTTCCGATTTGACGCAAATCGGGGATTTGCTGGGAACCCCGCACTATATGTCTCCGGAGCAATGTCTTGGCACTGAAGTCAATGGTCTGGCCGATTTGTTTTCAGTCGCAGTGATAGCCTATGAGCTGCTTGCAGGCTGCAAGCCTTTTACAGGAAACTTCGCGGCTGTCATGAATCAAGTTATCAATAATCAGCCGGTCAATCCTTCCCAGTTGAATCCCCGGCTAGCAGCGGAAGTGGATGAGGTGCTGCTTAAGGCGCTTGCCAAGAAACGCAATGACCGTTATCAGACAGCCAGCGAATTTTCCGAGGCATTCAAGCATGCCATAGAGGTTTCACTTGGAGCATCTGTAGTTGACGCGGTGATTCCTTCAACCTCATCTGCGATGCTGCTTAAGGCCTCAAGGCATTTGAGTACCGACAGCATTCAGCCGTTATCCGATGATGTTGCCACGCCGAAACCAACCGTGGAAGATGGCACGATCAGCCTTGAAGGCACTCCAAATGATGCGCGCATACTTGTGGTTGACGATGAAGAACGGATTCTGACTGCGCTGAAATCGATGTTCCGGCAACGATATCAAGTGTTTTGCACCACTGATGGGTATCAGGCGCTCGACCTTTTAAAAAAGCACCAAATGCATGTGATCATCAGCGATCAGCGGATGCCAGCCATGCCGGGAGTGGAGTTGCTGCGCCAATCCCGGGAAATTTCTCCGCGCTGTGTACGCATCCTTCTGACTGGATATTCGGATCTTGCTGCCATCGTGGGCTCGATCAATGATGGCGAGATTTATCGGTTTATCAGCAAGCCATGGGATAACCAGGCTTTGCAGGCCATTGTTGCCGAAGCCGTGTCGATTGGGGTTGAACTCGCAGACACAAAAGTAGCTATCACCGATTTGCCAAGCAATATGTCTGCCGGAGTATTGGTAATAGAGAAGGAAGAGGATATATTTCGAGTCGCACGCGAACTTGTTAGCGGAATTTGCCCGGTATTATCCGCTACCGATGCAGATACGGCGCTGCAAATCATGCAAACCAGAGAAATTGCAGTCGTAATTGCCGATATCGGCCCCGGGCAGGAGCAGTTGATAGCGATGCTAAAGTTATTGAAGCAGGATCATCCTCAGATTTTGACCGTTGTTGCTATCAAAATGGCAGATTCTGAATTGGTGATAGACCTCATCAATCAAGCGCAAATCTTCCGCATCCTCAACAAACCAGTTAACGTGGGTATGCTGAAAGGTCATCTGCATGCCGCCCTGCAACGCTACCTGACTTTCAAGCAGGCACCAGAATTGTTGCATGAACACAAAGTTGCACCCTCGGGCCGGGGTGAGGAAACTGTTGCACAGGGTATTCTGGATAAGATCAAGTCGTTGCGAAACAGGTGGTTTGGTTCGGCAGGATCGTTATGATGTAAATGTACTGCATTTGTATCGTTTTAGATTTGACTTCCAATCCATGACTGTATGTTGAGCCTATCTGGATTGGGCACATGTGCGATATCGTCGGAAACCTATTAAAATCGGCAGGAGTAATTATCTGAGCACACATGCTCTTCGCGCCAGTCATCTATAATCCCCCCAGTAAATTACTTAGTAAGGTTAACGATGCGTATTGCTACCACACTGCTTCTTCTTTGTGCGCTATTGGGTTGCGGACAGAAAGGGCCGCTTTTCCTTCCAGTTGACCAGACTCAGATTCCGGGGTTGCATCCACATGGCTCACAAGAGTCGGTCGTGCCATCCGCTCAGTAAAGTCGATGACTATGACTGATTATTTTCACTATCAGGGCGCTACATTTCATGTCGAGAAGGTTTCTCTGGCGGCTATCGCCGCACAGTACGGCACTCCATGCTACGTTTATTCGCGTTCCGCACTGACGGATGGCTGGCACCAGTTTTCCAACGCATTGCGGAACAGAGAGCACCTGATTTGCTACGCGGTGAAAGCAAATTCCAATCTGGCGATCCTGAATGTGCTGGCGCGCATGGGTGCGGGATTCGATATTGTGTCTGGAGGAGAATTGCAACGGGTGCTGGCGGCGGGAGGCGATGCACGTAAGGTAGTATTTTCCGGAGTTGGTAAAACTGCTTCAGAAATGCGCATGGCGCTGGACGCAGATGTCCTGTGTTTTAACGTGGAATCTTCTGCCGAATTGGAGAGACTGAACGAACTCGCAGGATCGATGGGTAAGATTGCACCTGTCAGCCTGCGCGTCAACCCAGATGTGGATGCGATGACTCATCCCTATATTTCCACCGGCTTGAAGCAGAACAAGTTCGGTGTGGCATATGGGGAAGCCATCGCACTGTATTGCAGGGCGCGCGAACTGGCAAATTTGCGCATCACCGGCATGGATTGTCACATCGGATCGCAATTAACCGAGGTCAGCCCATTTATTGCAGCAGTAGAAAAAACCTTGATTTTGGTGGATGCCTTGGCTAGCGAAGGGATACATCTGGAGCATCTGGATCTGGGCGGAGGGTTGGGTATCCGCTACAAAGATGAAACGCCACCGGCCATCGCTGACTATGTCGGTGCCTTGCTGTCCGCACTGGGAAGTCGGAGCGAGAAACTGATATTGGAGCCGGGCCGCGTGCTGGTCGGTAACGCCGGGGTGCTGCTGACGCGGGTGGAGTATCTCAAACACGGTGAAGAAAAAAATTTTGCGATAGTGGATGCCGCAATGAACGACTTGATGCGGCCTGCCTTGTACGATGCCTACCATGTGATTTTGCCGGTTCTTAGTGAAAGTTATGCCCGGCAAAGCTATGAAGTGGTCGGCCCGATCTGTGAGACAGGAGATTTTATCGGCCATGCGCGTGACTTGGCAATTGCTCCACAATCCTTGCTGGCCGTGCTGTCCGCCGGAGCTTATGGCATGAGTATGAGTTCGAATTACAACACTCGTCCACGTGCTGCCGAGGTGATGGTGGACGGCGATACTATGTATCTAGTGCGTGAACGGGAGACGATATCGCAATTGTATGCTGGAGAGAAATTGATTCGGTGACTGCAGCAATTACCGCAGTCTATATCCTGACCATGAAGTTGCGGATTACTTATTAGATCAAAAAGATCGTCGCCAGCCCGAGGAAGATGAAGAATCCGCCGCTGTCTGTAATAGCAGTGATCATCACACTGGAACCAATTGCCGGATCACGCCCAAGCTTTTGCATCACGAGCGGAATGGCCAAACCGACGGTCGCGCCGACTAGCAGGTTAAGCAGCATTGCACTGGTCATTACAATACCCAGTGGTATGCTTTGATACAGGAAGAATGCAAATAAGCCCGCGACTCCACCCCACACCAAGCCATTAAAACCGCTGATAGCCAATTCCTTGAGCAATAACCTGCGGGCATTGTCATGCGTGATTTGGCCCAAAGCCAAGGAGCGGATGATGATAGTGGTGGTTTGATTAGCCGAGTTTCCGGCAATACCCGCGACAATAGGCATCAGGGTGGCCAACGCGACAAATTTTTCTATGGTGCCCTCAAAATTGCCGATCACACGCGAGGCGAAGAATGCGGTGCATAGATTCAGCGCAAGCCATGTCCAGCGGTTCTGTGCACTCTTCCACACCGAAGCGAAGATATCTTCTTCTTCGCGCAAACCGGCCTGATTGAGCAAGTCGTTTTCAGATTCTGTGCGGATGAAGTCCAGCACGACGTTTACCGTCACACGTCCGACCAGCTTCCCATCTTCGTCCACTACCGGTGCTGAGACTAGGTCGTAGCGTTCAAAGGCGTATGCGGCCTGCTCAGCCTTCTCCTCAGGATGAAGCTGGATCGTGTCGGTCAGCATCAGGCTGCCAACTATCAAATCAGGTTCGTTTACAACGATGAGATTGATCGGGAGGACGCCTTTGAAGCGGTCGTTCCTGTCCACTACGAATACTTGGTCAGTGTGGTCTGGAAGTTCGTCGAAACGGCGCAGATAGCGAGAAACCACTTCTAGGGTGACATCATCGCGGACCGGAATCATGCTGAAATCCATCAGCGCGCCGACTGAATCTTCAGAGTAGGACATCGCCGCGCGCAGCTGCTCACGTTCCTCAATGGATAACGACCTGAATACGTCGCGCATTACGTTCTGAGGTAAGTCTGGCGCGAGGTCGGCGATCTCGTCGGTATCGAGGTGTTCTGTAGCCTCGCGCAACTCCTCACGGCTCATCGTGGCGATCAGCGACTCACGAACCGCATCTGAAACCTCGATAAGAATATCGCCATCGCGGTCTGATTTGACCAAATCCCAAACCAGCAGACGCTCATCTATGGGCAATGCTTCTAGGATATAGGCGATATCTGCGGGATGGAGGCTGTCAAGCTTGTGCCTTAATTCGGCGAAATGCTGCTTGTATGCCGGAGTGTCAAGCAAGGCTTCGCGATCATCGCGAGATAGTTCCCGTAGTTGTGCGACCTCTTCCGTCAGGGCGTGGTTGTGCAACAGGGATTCCACCTGCTTGAGATGATCCTGTACATTTTCGGTATAGTGGTGTTCCTGGTTGTTGTCGGTCATAGCACGCGCCTTGTAAGCTGTCTTGAATCGCGCGCTATTGTAAAGAAATCGCCGCCTGAATGCTCAGGGAATTTCCATTTTATTCATGTGCGTGATTATGAAGGCTGTCTTGAGCAGCAGGCCGTATGCTTCGCGGTGCGTTTCATAGTAGCGGGGATTGGGCACCATTGCAGCGAGCCAGGCAGCCTGTTCTACAGTAAGTTGTGCTGCGCTTACCTGGAAATAATGCTGTGCGGCTGCTTCTGCGCCGAACACGCCATTTCCCCACTCGATGATGTTCAGATAGATCTCGAAGATTCGGCGCTTGTCCATCACGGCTTCCAGCATTATCGTGATTGCCGCCTCCTCCAGCTTGCGCCAGGGTGTACGTTTGGTTGAAAGAAATAAATTCTTGGCGAGTTGCTGGCTGATCGTAGAGCCGCCGGCGACGATCTTGCCTTTCTTGAGGTTTTTCTCATATGCCAGCTGTATACCTTCCCAGTCAAAACCCTCGTGATCGACAAAACTAGCATCCTCTGCGGCGATCAGGGCATGTTTGAGGTTATCGGAAATATGGTCATAGGGAATCCATTGTTGCCGAAGTTTTGCCTTCGGGTTCTTGCTTTGCAATGTTTCAAGGCGCGTTTCCATGAATGCACTGGTGGATGGATTGAATTTCACCCACCAGCAGATATGGGCGAAAAACCAGAACTGATACAACATCAGCATGGCAAAAATAATCACCATCATGCGCTTGATCCAACCCCAACTCTTGAACTTTTTTCTCATGGCTTGAATTTCGACGAGCTCAGGACTGGCGAAGTGCTGCAATGACCGGCGTGGTACTTGGCCGCACGCCACGCCATATATAAAATGATTCGGCAGCCTGCTCGACGAGCATGCCAAGCCCATCGGAAACCTTTGCAACGCCATGTTCTCGTGCGAACTTCATAAACTGTGTCTCGCGACCGTACATCAAGTCGTAGGCGAGTGCACCGGGTGCGAAGATGGACTTTGGAATATCCGGCATTTCGTCCTTTAACCCGGCGGAGGTGGCGTTTATGACGATGTCGAAATGCTCTTTGCTAAGCTCGCCGAACACGAGGGGCTTAATTGAAGATAGTTGGAATTTTTCATTCTGAGTGACCCTTTTTATCAGACCTTCAGCTTTTTTCAGGGTCCGGTTGTAAATTGCCAATGGCGATTGAGACGCTTCCATTAACGGATGCAGGATTCCGGCTGCAGCGCCACCCGCACCAATTAACAGGATGCGTTTGCCCTTGAGCGAGGTTTTTAGGTTTTTCTCAATATCATTAATCAAGCCTGTGCCATCTGTGTTGTAACCACCTATCTTGTTATCTTTGAATAGAAGGGTGTTGATAGCATCACCCTCTTGATCGGATTCCGCCGCGTCCATTACTTCTAAAGTATAGTTACACGCGATCTTGAACGCCTCGAACTTGAACGGCACCGTGACGTTGCAGCCCTTGTAGCCCTCTTTGCGCAGTCGTTCAACCGTAACGGCAAAACCATCAAGTGGCGCAAGAATGGCCTCATAACTGATATCCTGCCCAGTCTCTTCCGCGAACATTTTGTGTATTTGCGGTGACTTGCTGTGGGCGATGGGATTGCCGATGACGGCGTACTTGTCGGTCATGATCATTACTCACTTTCAAGCCTGTCCGACTGGGTGAAAGTCCAGGTTCGGGTGATGGTCAAGATGTCGGTGTCTTTGACGATGTTGGCGGGCAACGGTGCATACGGAGCAGCAAGCCTGACGATGCGCATTGCCGCCGCATCCAAGATGCGCTGGCCGGAGGATTTGCTCACTTCTATGCTTTCCAAACTGCCGTCCGCACGTATTGAGACACTTAGTTGCAGCTTTCCATAGAGTTGCTGGCGACGTGCCTGTTCCGGGTAATTCAGGTTGCCGATACGTTCTACTTTTACCCTCCAGTCTTCGATGTACTGCGCGTATTGGTATTCTTGTGTACGGGCGCCGATGAATTTGCGTCGAGGCAGTTTTTGATAGGCATCCCAATTCTTACTAATCTGTGCTTCGAGGCGTGCGATCTCCAGGCTCCTCTGCATGAGATCATCACCGTTGCTGGCAGATTGTACTTTTTGCCTCTTGAGTTCCGGTGTCACTACGGTGTGATCACTCTTCAATCTGGACAGCATACGCTTTGTTTCCTCTTCAAGTTCGGCGAGGCGCTTGCTACGCTGCTCAGGTATGAACCGCTGATCATCGCGTATCGTGGGCAATGGGGTTTTTGCGCGCCTGTCTTCGGCAGTATTGCCGCCTCCATCCAAGTCGGCCTGTGCCAGCGCATCGGCCTTTGAGGGTTTGGATTTCGATTTGCTGTTGACCAGTACGACTTGCAGAGGCTGCATCAGGCTTGTTGTGTTGCGTGGATCGGGCATTACCAGCGCGATACCGAATAGCGCGAAAATATGCAACGCAACAGAAAAAGCCATCGATAAAGACAAAGATGAGGTGACCGGAGATGCTGACATTGCTAGCCGTGGTTTGACTCTGTTCAGCAAACCGCCTCCTCCACTGCTGTGACAAAGCGAGTCTGAATATTCAGGTCAAGCAGGTCTATCGAGGTAACTGCCAATATAACTCGGGAATTAGCGGGCAATTCAGGCAGCGACGGCGCACGGAAGATCAGCGGAATATTGCAGATTTTCACCAGGTTTTCGCGCAACACGAGGGCTTCAACCTGCTCAATGTTTTCCTGCTGCAACCAGCGCAAGCACCAGTAGCGTTCCATGTTTCTTTGGAATTCGCCGTAAATGCCATACATGGTGTCGAAGTCGCGCATTGTGGTGTACAGCGTGGTGTCATTTTTTTGGTAAACAGGATCCTCGTCACGCAGCATCGCGATGATCTGGCGCTGGTTAACCATATCCACATAGCGGCGCAGCGGCGAACTCGACCACATATATTGCGCCACACCCAGGCCCTGATGTGGTGCAGCGACGGTACTCATCTTGACCTTACCGTTTTGCTGGGTGCGATAGATGCCGGTGAAGCCATGCTCGGCAAGACTCTTTCCCCACTCGCTGTTCACCAGGATCATCAACTCGGAAACCACCTTGTCGATTGGTGAGCCGCGCAGGCGTTGCGTGATGCTGACGCGGTCATTCTCGATGTGGAAGTTGTAATCCACCTGCTTCGCGCTATTGTCGGATGGCTTGCCGCGCAACGCCTCAAGGTTTTGTACTAGATCCCACAGCAACTTCAGTTCGTTGGCATAGGGATAGTCGAGCTTGCCCGCCGCAAGAGTTTCCTCGTTGAATAAAGGTTCCAGAGCGTCATGCCGCAGGTTTGCAGCAATATGAATTTTCTCAACGCAGCTTTCATATCCAAGTATCGACAGATCTTCGCTGTCTGTTTCTATGTACATCGATAGCGCGGGAGAGACGCGGTCCGCACACAGAGTGAAAGCCTGCACGACACTTTCCGGAAGCATGGTGATCTTGTTCCCGGGCATATATACGGTGGATAAACGCTGTGCAGCGACCCGATCTCCATCAGAGTCGCGTGGCAAACCCAGTGTGGGCGCGGCGATATGCACCCCGATTCGCCAATTGCCACTAGCCAGCCTTTCAACCGAGAAGGCATCATCAATTTCCGTGGTGGTGGCGTCGTCGATACTGAAAGCATTCACACGGGCTTGCGGTAACTCTTTCCATGTGCTCAGCTCGACGGGTGGGAAAGCGATGCCCCTTGGAAAATGCTCGAACAGGAATTTCTGTAAATGGTAATCCTGTGTGGAAGGCAAGGCACCGCAACGTTCAAGCAGGTGCGCTGAGGATAAGTGTGTGGCTGCGCAGGCTGCTTCCAGTGCCTTGACTTCCGGGGTGTTGCGATCCGGCTTGTAGAGCAACTGGTCAAGGTGATCAGTAAACTCGGGTGGCAACTCAAATCGTGTGAGCTGCTCTGTCATGCGTTCTTGCAACAATAGTTGCTGACGTTTGCGCTCTGCCCCGGCCAGAGCGGCTTTCAATACATCAGGTGGCGCGGCACGATAGCGGCCTTTGCCCTTTTTGTGAAAGTAGATTGGTGCATCGTGCAAGCGTATCAAAGCGGCCGCCGCTTCAAGCGAACTTGGTGTATGACCGAAATATTCGGTGGCAATCTGTTCGAAGCCGAATTCGTCTGGTGGACAGCACTCCCACAAGAAATCAACCTCGATTCCGCTAGCGATGGTATCTGCCTCGGCCATAAAATCATCCAACGCAGGCTGGGTAAATCGCAACATTACGTTAGCCGCCTTGACCTTGCTGCGCTTGCCGGACACGCTTTCGATCTGGAGCGAAGTGGTGTTGTCGGACATAATGCTGCCGACCTTGAAGGTGCCGTCTTCTTCGTAAAGGATGTTCATTGAGGAGTGAGAGAAAGTTTGCTACGAATTATAACAGTTTGGGCGTGCAACCCTGACTACCTGACATGCAGCAAAAAGCCGACTTGCGTCGGCTTTATGATCTGAAATTCTCAGATTATTTCGCTTTTGGATCGGGTTTTTGAGCAGCTTTTGATTCTTCTTTGGGTTTGGCTTTTTGCTCCAATATCCAGGACACCAGAATCTTGATGCTTTCATCGCTGATTGATTGCCGTGTGCCAGGCATAGTCAATATCCCCCATGTGCCCGAGCCGCCAGTGCGCACCTTCTTTTCCAGAGTTGCCTGAGCTTCCTTGTTGTCTTTGTACTTGGCAGCAATATCGATTAAAGATGGACCGACTGTTTTATGATCAATATTATGACAATTATTACAATTTCCCTCCACGAAAAGCTCCTCTGCCTTGCTGGCAGCAAATGAAGTGGCGGAAACTGACAAAGCAACAATCATGACTGCGAAATATTGAATTTTCATATTGAACTCCCGTGGAAAAATCGAATAACCAGAGCCGACGACAAACCTGACAGGCAATTTTAAAGAGCCGTGCCCCAATTTCGATTAATTATAGCAAAATAATCCTGCCGGGGAGCTCGTCCCAGCAAGCGTTCGGCTTCTTCAGAAGTCCATCATTTACCTATCTGGATAGGGCATGCAGCCATTGAATTAAAGCAGAGTAATAAACGGCAACTTGCGCCGAACGCCATTATAAAATGGATTAACTGCTACTTTTGCGACAGCATCCAGCGAACCATAGCCTTTATACTTTCATCGCTTACGGACTTGGGTGTGGCTGGCATAGGCATGGAACCAAAAGAGCCAGAGCCACCGTTGCGCACTTTCTTTTCCAACTGGGCTTGTGCACCTGAGTTCCCCTTGTACTTGGCCGCAATATCTTTCAGGGATGGGCCTACAGATGCACTGGCAGCGGCATGACACATGCCACAATTGTTCTGTTTGAATTGCTCCTCGGCATCATTTGCGGCAAAAGCGGAGGCAGAAACGAACAGAGCAGCACTAATAGGTAGTATAGAACGAGCTTTCATGGCGGTCTCCTCGGATATTAAGATTAGGCGAACAAATTGCGAATTTTGATGGGCAGTATTTCGATGCAAGTCAAAACGAACAAATGTGCCTATCTAGTTGACTTGGTTTCATGCAGTTAGTTCCTTATGCGACACCCGCTAGAAGTGCTTGTTCATCTGCGTAATAACTGCTGCGCACCATCGGGCCGCAGGCGGCATGGCTGAAGCCCATCTTTTTCGCGGCCTGCTCGAACATCGAGAATGATTCCAGCGGCACATACCGTAAAACTGGCAAGTGCCCGTCGGAAGGCTGCAGATATTGGCCGATGGTCAGCATATCAACATCATGCTCCCGCAAATCGCGCATTACCTCCAGCACTTCCGCATCGGTTTCGCCTAGGCCCAGCATCAGGCCGGATTTGGTCGGAATATGCGGGAAACGGAGCTTGAAGTCCTTGAGTAATTTCAGCGAGTGGGCATAATCCGCACCAGGGCGCGCTAATTTGTAAAGACGCGCTACGGTTTCCAGATTGTGGTTCAGTACATCGGGTAAGTTGCCTGCTAGGGCTTCCAGCGCTGCTTCAAGCCGGCCACGAAAATCCGGCACCAGAATCTCCAGCCGTGTGGCGGGCGAGCTGGAGCGGATCGCACCCAGGCAGTCAGCGAAATGTTGCGCGCCGCCGTCGCGCAGATCGTCCCTATCCACGCTGGTGATAACCACGTATTTGAGTTTGAGCAGACCGATGGAGCGCGCCAGATTTTCTGGTTCACCCTTATCGGGCGGCAGCGGCTTGCCGTGCGCCACGTCGCAGAACGGGCAGCGCCGCGTACATACGTCGCCGAGAATCATAAAAGTTGCGGTACCCTTGCCGAAGCACTCCCCGATATTCGGGCAGGAGGCTTCTTCGCATACCGTGTGCAGATTGTGCTCGCGCAACATGCGCTTCACCTCGTTGTAGCCAGCACCACTGCCAGACTTTACGCGTATCCATTCCGGTTTACGTAAACGTGCCTGAAGCGGCACGATCTTGATTGGATTGCGCGAGGTTTTGGAATGGCCTGTTTGCTTGTATTCAGAATTGCTCATGTGTTCAATTTCTCTCTAGGTGCTGCTGCAGTCCATGAATCAGGTTTTGTGCCAACTGGGCTTGCAATTCATTGATTGGGACTGTAATACCGAGTTCGCAGCATTGAGTGACGCGCATTCCAGCATAGCCGCAAGGGTTAATGTTGGCAAACGGCGTCATATCCATGCACACATTCAGCGCCAGGCCATGATAACAGCAGCCATTCTTGATCTTTAGTCCCAGCGCAGCGACTTTTGCATCTCCTACATATACTCCAGGTGCATTTTCAAAGCTTTGTGCAGCCACGCCGAATCCGGCCAGCAGCGTGATTACTGCCTGTTCCATCACTCTCACCAGTTCGCGCACGTTGATCTTCCAGCGGCGCAGGTCGAGCAGCAGATAGGCAACAATTTGGCCTGGACCATGATACGTGATCTGCCCTCCGCGATCGATTTTTATTACCGGGATGCTCGTGCTGCGTAGCAGGTGCTCTGGTTTTCCAGCCAATCCTTGCGTGTAGGTTGGCGGATGCTGTACCAGCCAGATTTCGTCCCGCGTTCCGCTAGAACGTTCGGAAGTGAATTGCTTCATCGCGTCCCAGGCGGGCTGATATTCGACCATGCCCAACGATTTGATATGCGGTGTCACAGAACCATCACGATAGAGGGGTGATCGCACAACTCACGATACAAAGCGTCGAGTTGTTCGCGTGATGTAGCGTGTACCGTGCAGGTCAGGCTGAGGTATCGCGCGTTTTTGCTGGCGCGCATTCCCATGCTGGCAGCGACAAAATCCGAGTCATGTTTGGAAACCACCTCCAGCACTGCCTGCGCAAAACCCGCTTGCTGCAACCCAAATATCTTGATCGGGAACTCGCAAGGATATTCGATCAAACTGGAGGTCAATTCATTTTCGGAAGATTCATTCATGCTTGCTTTTGTTGTGCCGGACGATTGGCGAATCGCCCCTATGAGCGCATTACATCGCGTTTAAAATTCTGATACAGCATGTGCAGTTTGGCAAACATTGCGCCTGGTTTGCCAGTACCGACGGGCTTGCCGTCCAGTGTGGTGATAGCCAGCACTTCTTTGGTGGACGAGGTAAGCAATAGTTCATCCGCGTTAAACACTTCGGCAGCTGCGATACGCCGCACTTCATGGGGAATGTTGTTTGCAGCGGCGATCTCCAGCACCACATCGTAGGTAATTCCGGGCAGCATCAGGTTATCCTTGGGTGGTGCGAGCAGTACGCCATTCTTCACCACAAAGATGTTGCTGGCCGCACCCTCGGTCATGAATTCTCCTTCGGTCTTGAATTCTGGGCGGATCAGGACGGTTTCCGCGCATCCCGCGTCGACCGCCAACTGGCGCAGCAAAACGTTGGGCAGTAGTGCGATCGCCTTGATGTCGCAACGAAGCCAGCGGTTGTCCGGCGCGCTTACTGCGCCCACACCGCTGGCGAGCAAGGCATCGGGCGGGGTGAGAAGTGGGCTGCTCATCATAAATACTGTCGGTTTGACCGGTGGATTGGGGAATGCATGGTCGCGCTGGGCCACGCCACGTGTGATATGCAGATACAGGTATTGATCTTCTCCGGTGTTGCGTGCGATGAGCTCGTTGATGTTTGCAGCCCAATCCGCATCGCTATGCGGATTGGCAAGCCTGATGCCGTCCAAGCTATGCTGCAGCCTATGCAAGTGCGATTGTAGACGGAACGCCTTGCGCGAATATACAGGGATCACTTCATATACGCCATCGCCAAAAATGAAGCCGCGATCCAGCACGGAAATCCTCGCATCCTCGATGGGCATGAATAGTCCATTCAAATAAATTGTCACCGGCTATTCCTTGTTGAAAAACAGCCGGATGCTGTCCCACCCGCGAGAAAATACGTTGGCAAGTGGTACATTGTCCAGCGCCACCAGCGGATATTCCGCATAGACTTTGCCATCCAGCATCAGCTTAAGCACCCCCAGCTTCTGACCACCGCTGACGGGCGCAAAGACTGGCTGGCGCGTCTCCATCGTCGCCTTGAGTTGGGATAACGTACCTTTCGGAATGGTTAGGAACAATTCGTGGCGGAAGCCGATTTCGATATTGTTCTCGGTACCTTTCCAGATTCGCAACTTCGCAACAGGTTGGTTCTTTCCATACAATCTGGCGACATCGAAATACTGGAAACCAAAATTCAAAAGTTTCTGGCTTTCAGTTGCACGCAAACCTTCCGTATCTGCACCGAACAACACCGAGATCAAGCGGCGGT
>Ga0224495_10002089_pt1 | contig 13400 bp, 10 predicted proteins | sample SF_Jul11_sed_USG_FD_168128 | JGI IMG/M metagenome (GOLD analysis project Ga0224495, IMG submission 168128) | Sediment microbial communities from San Francisco Bay, California, United States - SF_Jul11_sed_USGS_4_1 | ecosystem: Environmental > Aquatic > Marine > Sediment | place: USA: California... | reverse complement strand
GGACAGACCAATCCCGTGACGCCACAATGCGCGATTCCGGGTGTATTTACGCGAATACTACGGTTATACGCCAAGTACGGCCATTTTATTTCTCAGGTCAAACTCCCCACTGCGTCCGAAAAATTCCGCGGCCTAAGAGGACTGAAACCCTTTCCCTTTTCCTATCCCTGTTTTTGTGATCATAACTACAACCCTGTTTTCACCACTCCTACACCCAACTCTTTCAACTCCCCTTGCCGACACTCTCCTGGGGACAGGGAATGCGTCTCTCCCTGCAAGGGCGTGCTATTTTCCCGCTTCGATTAAAAGACGCCTTCGCTTACAGGCGATAAACGCTCGGCCCCCTAGTATCAGGGGTCCAGAGCTTTGAAGGCTCGTAAACTGAGTTCGCCTTACTTTGGCGATTGGGGATCAGGATGGGTATCTACCTGTGACAGGCACACACCATTCACACGTTCGACCCTTTTTCACCCTTGTCGCTTCCATTTCGGTTTTGCATTGTCGTGCCGGTTTACTTCAGCCATCGCCCTGCTGTCTTCGAGTGCTCTGCCGGGCTTCCTAACCGTCGCCCTCATCAGACGATTTATTCTCCTCCTTCTGCCAACGCAACACCCCTCAAGGGCAAACCCTTTCGGGTTCCTCGCTTTCGATGTTCACCACCACCTCTTTTTCACCACCCCCTTGTTTTTCACAACCCCCTCGGCGCCACCTGCAAGAAGCCGCCGATCCGGAAACGTCAAAATCGGGACGCGTCGCGCGGGTTGTTAACCGGATAAGACTGTCGCATAAACCCGCGAATTTTCTGTCGGGCCTCCGGTCCGTTCCTGCCTCCTAACCAATCATACTCGGGCGCGAAATCCAAACGAAAAATTCCACAAAACCGCACAGATTTTCTTAACCCCTGTATTGACGGCGCAATTCCGCCCGGTCCTTAAAATAAAATTTTAAATCAAATTTGAATATTTTTCCACTGTTATTGCAAATCAATAAGTTAGTGCAACTATATGATATTACTAATGTATTCCAAACCGGATTGTGTGGCATAGGAGGAGTGGGAAGTTTCACCCCTGGTATATTTCCATACTTGACAGGCTGTCCGTCACGCGAAATTGTGGAGTTTGCGCAGATTCGGCCAAGAATTATTTATTTATGTGGCGCGGAAAAATACTTTAAAATTTTTTAGAATTCCGCCTAAAATTTGCCGCGTCCCCGACGATACAAACGCCACCCCATATACATGAAAAATCCTGAAAAAATCACCCGCAAGGCATCCGGGGGCAACAGCACGGCGAACCCCACTCCCACCCCCACTCCAACGAGGGCGGACAGGGAAAGCCGAAGCACTTCCTTCCATAAAATGATCCGGGAGTTCCATTGTGCCACCACTCCCGAAGCGGAATTGGCCATATTGACCAGCAGCGCCATGGGAATCCCCTCCAGAATCGGGGTATTGAACAGCACCGCAAAGGACAAAACGGCGATGCCCCCCCCTCCAATTCCCAACATTCCCGAAAAAAATCCTGAAAATCCCCCCAATATCGAAAACGCCCACAAGGGTGGAGCCTGTACCGAAACCACCTCCGCAGCGTCGGCGATCACCTTGTACACCAGATTCAAGGCGCTGAACTCCAACAGCAGCGCGAAAAGGTATAAAATCCAGCGCTGGGTCAATCGCCGGAGGAGATACCCCCCCAATTGCGACCCCAACGCCCCGCACAGCAGCAGCAAGGCCAGTCCCTCCGGTGGAAAGTAGAGTCCGGAGACGGTGATATGGGCGGAAAACGCCGCCAGCGCCATGAAGAACACCGCACCCAAGGAGGTCGCCACCGCGGATTGGGCGGCAATGCCTTTCATCAGAATTAGCCCCGGAACGATAAAAATGCCTCCGCCAATTCCCAGCATGCCATTGACCGCCCCCGCGGCGAAGCCGATGCTGAAGGTTTGCAGACGCTCTTTCCACACCGGACTGAACCGGTTCCACATAAAAATTCGTTTCATGGCTCCCATTACCGAGGCTGAAAAAATTACGGGTCTGCCGTGCCCCTTCTGGCCGCTCCGAGGGAAATGTGCGCAATAGTGATGGAAGGCACAGGCTGACCCCGGGTAGCGGAATCAGATCATGCGTTGGGGGGAAAAGTCCATGCACCCCGCAATCCATGCGCCCCGCAGTACCGGGCGCTTGTGACGGAACCCTGCGGAGGATACAGTAGTCTCTATGGGAAAATCAGGCAGAAAGGATTCGCGGGACACCCGGCGCGAAGACACCGATGTATCGTTGCGCGAGGGCCTCATGGCCGCGGTTTACGCGGACCGGTGCCTGGTGTGGAGTGAGGGCGCCGAGTATGTCTGTTCGTTGCGCGGCCGCCTGAAACTGCAAGGCACGCCGGTGGTGGGGGACCGGGTGCGCTTTCATCCCCACACCGATGGCAGCGGCGCCGTGGCGGAACTCATGGCGCGGCGCACCGTATTGAAACGGGGCACTTCGGAACGCAAACGCTCCGCCCGGGGGACGCCTCCCCAGGTGCTGGCCGCCAATGTGGAACAAATGGTGGTGGTTGCCGCCATGGCACAACCGCCCTTTCGCCAGGGCCTGGTGGACCGGTTTTTGGTTGCCGCACGCCAGGCGGGTCTGGATGCGCTGCTGTGTCTGAACAAGGTGGATTTGGACCCTGAAGCGCAGTGGAAATCCGTGGCGGAAGATTACCGTACGCTGGGCTATCCCGTACTGGCCACCAGCATGCAACTGGAGATGGGATTCGAGGCGCTGAGGCAGGCGCTCCGTGGGCGCATCAGCGTGCTGGTAGGTCACTCCGGCGTGGGCAAAACCAGCTTGCTCAACGCCGTGGAAGGAACCACCATGAACGTGGGCGCGGTGGACGAACGTCTGGATCGGGGTCGGCACACCACCACCACCGCACGGTTGCTGCCCCTGGCAGACGGGGGATTTGTCATCGATTCTCCCGGCATTCGGGAGTTCGGGCTGCATGGACTGGCGCCAGGCGATCTGGCCGCGCTGTACCCGGATTTCCAACATCTGGAGTCACCCTGCGGTTTTCGGGACTGCTTGCACCGTACCGAACCCGGTTGCGCCGTCCGGACGGCCGCGGAGCAGGGCAAACTGCTGGCGCGGCGGTATGAGGGGTACCTCAAACTGCTGGAAGAGACCCAGGCCGAGCAGGCGGGTTTGCACCCTGGTGAGCGCGCCTGATTCATTTTAAGGGGAAATTCCCCCAGGAATATTTAACGCATCTTCACCCCTTCGACCCTGGAGGCTGACCGGAACCATGGAACCTCTCCGTGTAACCACCCGCGATGGCTATGTGCTGGCGGCGAGTCATTTTCCTTCGGCGCACCCGGGGCGCGTGGCGATTGTCCACTCCGCCACGGGCGTGCGCCAACGCTACTATCATCGTTTCTGCGCCTATCTGGCGGAACAGGGCATCAGCGCCTATTGTTACGACTATCGGGGCATAGGAGATTCTCTCACGACCCCGCTGCGGGGGTTCCGGGCGTCCTTCAGCCTGTGGGCGCGACAGGACGCCCAGGCGGTGTTTGACCATGTGCTCGCTCGGCATCCTGGGGAAAAGATCGCCATGATCGGACACTCCTTCGGCGGGCAGACCTTGGGGCTGCTGGAGGGAATAGCGCGGGTGGATAAGGCCCTGCTGGTCAGCGCGATGCTGCCCTCCATTCAAACCTTTCCCTGGCGCAGCCGCTGGGCAGGGTATCTCTTGTGGGGCGTCTTGATTCCCCTGCTGACCGGAGTGCTGGGCTACTTCCCCTCGCCGTGGGTGGGAATGGGCGAGCCGCTTCCCGCCGGGGTGGCGCGGGAGTGGTCCAAGTGGGGACTCTCCCCCCGGTATTTTCTGGATCACATGGGAGAGGCGCTGCCCGACCGTTTTGACCAAGTCGAGGCGGAGATCACCGCGCTGTTCATCTCCGATGATCCGCTGAGCCCCCCCCTGGCGGTGGAGGCCCTTCTGAGGGCCTTGCGTCATGCAAAAATCAACCGGGTGTACCTGACCCCCGCCGGATTGGGAAAGGGGTCTATCGGGCATTTCGGGGCCTTCCGCAGCACATTTCAGGAGGCGCTGTGGCCCACCATGGTCACGGCGATTCGATAACGCCAATTAGCCGGGATGTGAACGGGGGTCCAGGACCACGGCATTTTTCGCCGTGCGATTCTGTGCCGTGCGATTCTGTGCCGGGAGAGGTGTTCGCCGGCAAGAGGGTTGCCGGCTCTCAAAACAAATTACAAATCAAATCAAGACCGGCTCGGACGGACCCGCCTCGAAACCGCCCACGCCCTGACAGGGGGCTTACACCGAAGGTCGGCGCTCGCCCGCCTTGCGGCCCGTGATCAGCCGCAGCAGCCAGGCCAGGGGATCGTAGAAGCCGCCCGCCACCCGCTCTTTCATGGGAATGATGGCGTTGTCGGTGATCTGAATATTTTCCGGGCACACTTCTGTGCAGCATTTGGTGATGTTGCAATAACCGATCTTGAACTCATCCTTGAGCTGTTCCAGACGGTTGACCGTATCCAGGGGGTGCATGGCCAGGGAGGCGCAACGCATCAGGAAGCGCGGGCCCGCGAAATCCGTCACCTTGTGATCGCGCATGACGTGGCACACATCCTGGCACAGAAAGCACTCGATGCACTTGTGGAACTCCTGAATGCGGTCGATATCCTTTTGTTGCATGCGGTGGGTGCCGTCGGCCCGGCGCGGCTGGGGCTTCAGGGGAGGGATCCGCTTGTTCACCCCATAGTTGAAGCTCACATCGGTCACCAGATCGCGGATATGCGGAAAACGCCGCATCGGCTCCACGGTGATGGGCTGGTCCAAGGGCAGCATATCCATGCGCGTCATGCACATCAGCCGCGGCTTTCCATTCACCTCCGCGCTGCACGAACCGCATTTGCCCGCCTTGCAGTTCCAGCGCACGGCCAAGTCGTGGGCATCGTGAGCCTGAATGTGATGGATGGCATCCAGCACCACCATGCCCTCGCTCAGGGTCACGTGGTACTCCTTGAAATCGCCGATTTCCCGCTCACCGCGGAAAATGCGAAAGGTTACGTCGGTCAAGGCAATTCTCCTGATGGGGGTCACCCGGTGACGTTTAATCCAAAAGTTTTTTCAATTCCGGGGGCATATCCTGATGGGGAATGTGCTCCCAGGCCAGGGTTCCATTTTTCAGCCACACGCGGGTATTGACCTTCGCGAACTCCTTGGACGAGTCCTGGAAGTCCTCCCGGGTGTGACCGCCACGGCTTTCCTTGCGATGCAGGGCGGACAGGGTGATGGCCTCCGAGACGGCGAGCAAATTGCGCAGATCCAGGGCGGAATGCCAACCCGGATTGTACATCCGGTTTCCCTCCACCTTCAGGCGGGTGGAACGGTTTTTGAGCGTGGCGATTTCCTCCAGACCCTTTTCCAACTCCTTGCCCGTGCGCACGATTCCGGAGTGTTCCTCCATGCAGACCTGCAAATCCTGAAACACCTGATAGGGATTCTCTTTGCCCGTGTCCTCAAAGGGAAGATTGGCGGTGTGTTCCACGGCGCGCACCTGATCCGGGTGGGCCTTGGGCATGGTGGCCAGGGATTTGGCGTACTGGGCGGCGCCCAGCCCGGCCCGGCGGCCGAACACCAGCAGGTCCGTAAGGGAGTTTCCTCCCAGGCGGTTCCCGCCATGCAGCCCTCCGGCGACCTCTCCGGCGGCGAACAGCCCGGGAACACTGGAACTTGCGGTTTCCGGATCCACCTGCACCCCCCCCATGACATAGTGACATGTGGGGCCCACTTCCATGGGCACCTTGGTGATGTCCAGATTCCCCAACTGTTTGAACTGGTGGTACATGCTGGGCAGTTTGCGCTGAATATAGTCGGCGGGCCGCTGCGAAGCGATATCCAAAAAGGCGCCGCCGTGGGGCGTGCCCCGCCCCGCCAGTTTTTCCGCACGGATGGAACGCGCCACGACGTCTCGGGTCAGCAGTTCGGGAGGGCGGCGGGCGTTCTTGTCGCCGTTCAGCCAGCGTTTGCCCTCCTCCTCGGAATCCGCAGTCTCCGCGGCGAACATCTCCGGGATGTATTTGAACATGAAGCGTTCGCCTTTGTTGTTCTTGAGGATGCCACCCTCGCCGCGCACGCCCTCGGTTACCAGCAGACCCCGCACGGAGGGGGGCCACACCATTCCCGTGGGGTGGAACTGCACGAATTCCATATCGATCAGGCTGGCGCCCGCCCGCAGGGCCAGGGCATGGCCATCGCCGGTGCCCTCCCAGGAATTGCTGGTGATGCGATAGCATTTGCCGATGCCGCCCGTGGCCAAAACCACGGACTTGGCGCGAAACATCACGTATTTTCCGCTTTCGCGCCAGTAACCGAAGGCGCCGGCAATGCGGTCGCCGTCCTTGAGCAGATCCACGATGGTGCATTCCATGTACACATCGATGCCCTGGTGGATTCCGTGATTCTGCAAGGTGCGGATCATCTCCAGCCCGGTGCGGTCGCCCACATGCGCCAGCCGGGGGAAACGATGCCCTCCGAAGTTGCGTTGCAGGATCCGCCCGTCCGGAGTGCGGTCAAACAGGGCGCCCCACTCCTCCAGTTCATTGACCCGCGCCGGGGCCTCCTGGGCGAACAGCTTCACCATCTTCCAGTTGTTCATCATTTTTCCGCCGCGCATGGTGTCGCGGAAGTGGACTTCCCAACTGTCGCGGGAATCCGTGTTGGACAACGCCGCGGCCATTCCACCTTCGGCCATGACCGTGTGCGCCTTGCCCAGCAGGGATTTGCAGATCAGTCCTACGGACACCCCTTGCGAGGAGGCCTCGATGGCGGCACGCAAACCCGCACCTCCGGCGCCAATGACGATGACGTCATGCTCGTGAATTTCATAATCCACTTAGAAAATCCTCATGTCGGTGATGATGCCCATGGAAACCAGCCGCACATACAGATCCGCCACACCCACCCAGAGCATGGAGATCCAAGCCCATTCCTTATGCCGCCGGTTGAAAAAGGAAACCAGGCCCCACATTTTATGCCGGGGGCCCCCCAGGGTTTCGCAAGAAAAACAATTGGCGTTGCCCCCCACCAGATGCCGCAAGGAGTTGCACCCCAACACAAAAAAGGAGAGAAACGCGGTGTCCAGCAGGATAACCAGGGTGCCTACGCCGATTCCAAAACCCTCTTGAAAGAAGAACGCCTTGTAGGTGTCATGGATGTGAAATACCACCAGCACCAAGGCCAGATACAAAAAATAACGGTGCAGATTCTGGAAGATGAACAGCGCACGTTCACCCTTATAGCGTTGTGGCATGGCGCCCACGGCGCATGCCGGCGGCGTGAGAAACAGGGAGCGGTAGTATGCCCGCCGGAAGTAATAGCAGGTGCCCCGAAATCCCAACGGTGCCCAGACAATAAAAAATGCGGGGGAGAAGGTGTTCCCCTCGGTTTTGATCAAAGGAGAATAAAAGGGCGAAATGTAAGGACCCCACTGGTAATGGTCCCCCTGTATCGCAGCCCAAAAGGCATACACCCCAAAAGCGACCAGGCCAAAGGTGATGGCGAAAGGCTCCACCCACCAGAAGTCCTTGCGTTCCGTTTGCAAGAAGGGGCGACTGCCCGTGGCCGCGGGGCTAATTTCACTCATGTGGAAAGCTCCTGAACATCAGAGGGTTCAGACTTCTAGAATCGGCGGGCCTACTTTTTTCAGGCGAATCAGAACAACCGCCTGGATTAGACTGTGAAACCACCGCAAAGATAGTAAGGAACCCGGGTGGGTGTCAAGCCTCCTCTGCTCATTTGGAAATGTGGTCTTTTAAGTCCGCGGAGAGCCCTCCTCCGGAATCTCCGCTGGAAGCCCTTCTGCGGCTTAACCCTCTGGACGGGGCAAGACCCGGTGGGCTCACGCCTCGTGATCCCGGGTTTTGCCACCGCACGGCATCTTGCCCGCGGCGCCCCCCCTCCATTAAGCTATAAGTACCGGCCGCCCCTGGCGGACCGAATCCACGGCAAGAGCGCGTCCCTTGCCCGGCATCGTCGCCCAGCCACGGGACCTCCCGCGCCGGGTTACGCAACCCCAGTGCCCACACGGATCCCCGCCATGTCTGATTTCCGCTTCGAACCCATGTACCCGCTGGGCAAGGACGATACGCCCTGGACTCTGCTCACCGCTAACCATGTGTCCACGGCCCGTTTTGATGGCCACACCATGCTCAAGGTGGCGCGGGAGGCCCTGGTCCTGCTTTCCCGTCAGGCGTTACACGATATCAACTTTTTCTTCCGCCCCCGGCATCTGGAGTCCCTGCGGCGCATTCTTGATGACCCGGAAGCCTCGGCGAATGACCGGTATGTGGCCCTCACCCTGCTCAAGAACGCGGTGATTTCCGCCGCCGGTGTGCTTCCCAGTTGTCAGGATACCGGCACGGCGAAGGTGTACGCCCTCAAGGGGCAGCAGGTGTGGACCGGATTCGATGATGCGGAGGCATTCAGTGAAGGGGTGTTTCGCACCTATGCGGATGAAAATCTGCGCTACTCCATGAATGCGCCCTTATCGTTGTATGAGGAGAAAAACACGGGCACCAATCTCCCGGCCCAGGTGGATGTGCTGGCCGTGCCGGGGGAGTCATACAAGGCGTTGTTCATCGCCAAGGGCGGTGGTTCGGCGAACAAGATGTACCTGTTTCAAGAAACCAAGGCCATTCTGAATCCAGAAACCCTGCCCAAATGGCTGGTGGCCAAGCTGAAGTCCCTGGGCACGGCGGCGTGTCCGCCCTATCATCTGGCGCTGGTGGTGGGCGGGCACAGCGCCGAGATCACCATGAAAACCCTGTCCCTGGCCACGGCAGGCTACCTGGACTCGCTGCCCACCCACGGCAGTGGATTGGGCGGAGCCATCCGGGATACGGCCATGGAGGCCGAGGTGACCCGTATCGCCAACTCCCTGGGCATCGGCGCCCAGTTTGGCGGCAAGTACTTTGCGCATGACGCACGGGTGATCCGGCTTCCCAGGCATGGCGCGTCTCTGCCCGTGGCTCTGGGTGTCAGTTGCTCTGCGGACCGAAACATTCTGGGCAAGATCACCGCGCAGGGGGTGTTCCTGGAAACGCTGGAGCGCGACCCCGCACGGTTTCTGCCCTCCCTGGCTCCAGATCAGGAGGCCGCCGTCGTGCACATCGACCTGAACCGCCCCATGAGCGAAATCCGCGCGGAACTCACCCGCCATCCCATAAAAACCCGAGTCATGCTCTCCGGAAAAATGATCGTGGCGCGAGACATCGCCCATGCCCGGTTCAAGCAAATGCTGGATTCCGGCAAGGGACTGCCGGAGTATTTCCGGCGGCATCCGGTGTATTACGCCGGACCGGCCAAGACCCCCGAGGGCATGCCCTCCGGCAGCTTCGGCCCCACCACCGCCGCGCGCATGGACCCCTATGTGGATGAATTCCAGGCCCTGGGGGCCAGCATGGTCATGGTGGCCAAAGGCAACCGCTCCAAACAGGTGCTGGAGGCATGCAAGAAGCATGGCGGATTTTACCTGGGCTCCATCGGCGGAGCCGCCGCCGGTCTGGCCCATGACAATATCAAGGCGGTCAAACAGGTGGATTTTGCGGACCTGGGGATGGAAGCCGTGTGGGAAATCACCGTGGAGAATTTTCCCGCCTTCATCATCATGGATGACAAGGGCAATGATTTCTTTTCCAGCCTGGTGTAGGAGGGGCAGACCCGCTTACTCAGGCTGTGAGCAAGAACACCGGCGCCACCCTAAGGGGTGACGCCGGTCTCGGGCGCATATCGGGATTCACCCGGAGTGATCCCGCCGGGGGTGATCTCCTACAGACTCAGGGTCAGGTTGACCGTCGCGCCAGATTGATGTCCGCCATGAAGCTCCAGGCCCACCGTCAGAACGGGCCCCAGATGCAGACTGACGCCCCCCACCAATCCCACACTGCTGGAAGGGCTGTATTCATACCGGATGACCTGAGTATCAAACCCGGAATACATTTTGTTCAATTTATCCAGGTATTCCGGCGCCATCACCACGGAACCCGCGATGGAACTTATTACCCCGGATCCATAAAGGGTCAGCGCACCGGAAAGGCTCTTGGCCACCCCATAACCCGCATAAAACTCCCCCAGAGTTCCGCTCCACAAATCGTTAAAAACTCCACCGGCGGCGCCACCGACAAAAAACACCTGCTGCACCCCCGTTTTGGCCACACCTATCAGGTGGCGGTAATCCACGGCAAAGCCGCCCCCGTTGAAAATATGGTCTTCGATCTTGAACAGCGTTCCGAACGCGGTTTGCCCCTGGCTGGCCTCAAGGCGGTAGCCTACGCCCCCCAGCCGGAGGTACCCGCGGGAGGTGGGGAATCCGAAATAAACCCCGGATCGTTCCAGAAAAAACGTATCTGAGGAATTCTCGGTGAAATACGGGCCATCCTTGTCTTCCTCGGTATAAATCAGATCCATCCCGCGATCAAAACTCCCCACGCTGGCTTCAATCGAAATCGGGTTGCCATAACCGGCGGAAATCGGGTTGCCATACATCGTCTGAACGGGCAGACTTCCGGCAGCGGCCTGTGGCGCTGGGGACGGCGCAGGTGGAGGAGCGGAGGGCGGCGCGGGGGACGGCACAGGTGGGGGCGCGGCAGGGGCGGCTTGAACCACCGGGGCGGAGGAACTATTCTGCGAAGCCATCATCTTGCCCACCAGTTCCCCAATGCGGTCCAGAAACCCCAGAATGTCCCCCCGGAACCGCAGGGTCTCGCTGGTGGTGATCTGCGCGGTCTGGACCTCGATCATCTGCACATTGAGCTGATAGGCATCCCCGGCGGGCTTGGTCATGCGCCCCGTGATGATGTACTGCACATTCAGCAATTTCCCCACCTACACGGCCTGCGTCGCGTCCGTCACACCGCCCTGCTGAAACGCCAGTTCTCCCAACACGGCTTCGGTTTGAGAGCGGTCCAGCACGATGTAGCGGTTTTGTTTGATCAAGTCATCGCGCATCTGATCCGTGGCGGAGGCCACCTCGGCCTTGGTGGTGCCGATGCCTTCGAATTCCAACACGGCCACCCGGGGTTTTGCCTCTGCGCCCGCAAGGGGTGTCTGCGCCAGGGTTGCGCCGGAACAAACCAGTCCGGCGGTGGACAGCAGAATTCCTGAGCACAATACCCGGAACAGTGCGTTCATACGGTTCTCAAAGGGATGATTATTTTTCAGGGGAAACGGACCCATAAGTGTCTTGTTTAAACGAGGTGGATTATAGGGTTGAAAAATTCGGAACACAACGTTACCCGCTGCGCGCAGCCCGCTATCGGGCCGTCGGGCTGATAGGGATTCAGGGGGACTTCCCCACAACCACCGCGGCAAGGGCATCGGTCCGAAGGTGTGGTCAACCCTACCTGAACCCGTGACTCGCTGGCAATGCGATCCCCCCGGGCGCGTGGCGTCTTTTACTCATTGCGAAGATTGACCACCGGGTCGGTGCGTGCGGCCCGGTTAGCCGGGTACAGGGTCACCAGCAGGCAGATGGTGAAGGAAGCCCCCGTGATGAGGGCCAGATCCTCCCAATCCACCCGCACCGGAAGCCGTGTGGCCAGGGGAAACACCCCCTTGGGCAATGGCACCAGGTTGAAGGTGCCCAGTACCCAGCATCCCGCCAAACCCAGACTCAGCCCCGCCAGGGTGCCCAGAATCCCGATCCACACCCCCTGCATAAAAAACAACTCGCGAATCAGGCCCCGCCCCGCCCCCAACGACATGAGCACGGCAATGGCCCGGCGTTTTTCCAAAACCAGCATCACCAGGGAACTGATGATGTTAAAAAAGGAGACGATGATAATCAGCGTTAGAATCAGAAATACGCCCACTTTTTCCAACCGCATGACCTGAAACAGGTTGCGGTTGTCATCGGCCCAGCCCGTCACCCGGAGTCCCGCCCCGGCGGCACGGCTTAGGCCCAGGGTATCGACATCTGGGGACGCCAGGCGCACGGCGAGTCCCGCCGTGGAGTCGCCCAGGCGAAACAGCCGCGCCGCCAGGGAATGCGCCACATAGGCGACGACCTCATCCGTGCCCCCCACCCCGGTCTCCAGAACCCCCACCACATGGAAGCGTTTAATGAGGGGAATCGGCCCAATGGGGGTCATGCGCTGAACAGGACTCACCACCTCCACCTCATCCCCCTGGCGCAAACTCAGTCCCCGCGCCAGGGAATATCCCAGCACGATGCCGGCGCTCTGGGTATTGGCCGCGGGTTGCAGCGCGCGTAAAATTTCCAGCGGGGGGGCGGAAACCCGGTCGCTCAGCTCGGTCAGAGGGGCTACCCGGTCCCGCAGAAACCGCCCCAACTCCGTCACCTGAATCTCGCTTTCCGGCTCAATCCCCCGCAATACGATGGCCCGGAACTCCTTGCCCACGCGCAAAAAAGCCTGGCGTGAAAAATAGGGCGCCACCGCACGCACTTCCGGCAAGGCCTCCAGTCGGGCCCGTAAGGCGCTGGAAGCCTCCCGCGAAAGCGCCCCGGACTCGGGCACCACCCGCGCATGAGGCACCGTGCCGGTCACGGCCAGCACCATATTCTCACGGAACCCGTTCATTACGGATATGGCAATGATGAGCGCCGTCACCCCCAGCATGACCCCCAGTCCGGAAATCCAGGTGATGACGGAGATAGAGCGGGTCTGCCGAGGAGAACGGAGAAAACGCAGACCGATAAAGGAGGAAAGCCGCACGATGAAACCCCTCAACCCTAAGAGAAAAAACCCTGGCGTATCCAGTCGAGAAAACCCCCGCCTCGCCCCCCCCTCCCGGTCACCCGGCACAGGCAACCGATCCCGGGCTGGGGCTTTCGGTCAGGAGCGATTTGACAGGGGCAGTGTAGCATTCGTCCCCGGTGGTGTCCCCACCGGAAAATTTCAGCGGGGTCTTCGCCGCGCTAGGGACCAGGAGCCTCCACCGGCCGGCGTCGCCAGCGTTTGTGGTTCCAGGCCCACTGGTCGGGGTAGCGTCGAATATGGGCTTCGGTGGCCCGCGCCAAAGCCTGGGTCAGCGCCAGAACCGGGTCGGGAGCCTGACGGATGGCGGGCGTCACGGCCACCTCGGCAAAATGGAAGGTGTGCACACCATCAGGATGGCGCACGTCAAAAAAAGTCACCACGGGCGCCTCGTACTTCAGCGCCAGGTGGGCCGGAGCCCGGGGGGTGAACGCGGGCATTCCAAAAAAGTCCACAAACACCCCCTGGGCATCAATATCGTTGTCCGCAGCCATAACCAACACCCGCCCCTGACGCAGCGCCCCAAGCAACTGGCGGGGAGAGGACTGGGTACCCCGTTCCGCAAGTTCCAGGTTGGGACTTTGCCGCAGGTCGCGCATGACGGCATTCAGGCGGG
>Ga0224495_10002088_pt1 | contig 13402 bp, 11 predicted proteins | sample SF_Jul11_sed_USG_FD_168128 | JGI IMG/M metagenome (GOLD analysis project Ga0224495, IMG submission 168128) | Sediment microbial communities from San Francisco Bay, California, United States - SF_Jul11_sed_USGS_4_1 | ecosystem: Environmental > Aquatic > Marine > Sediment | place: USA: California... | reverse complement strand
CACGAACAGTGCGAACATGATGGTCTGAGCGAGAAGAGTTGCATTGATATTCATGCAAGCTACCTTTCTTGAATTATGCGTTGTCGCTTAGAGCGGATTAGCTAACCACCGCAAACATGACATACATCGCAATACCGACGGCAATCATCGGCACCGCATCGACCAGGCCCATCACCACGAAGAACTGGGTGCGCAGCATTGGAATGAGTTCCGGTTGACGGGCAGCGCCTTCCAGAAAGCGACCACCCAGAATGCCGATACCGACAGCTGCGCCAAGCGCGCCCAGACCCATCATCAGCGCTCCGGCGACGTACAGCATTGCATTTGCCATTTCCATTTTTTATTTCTCCTGTTGATAAAAGTGAAGTTTAGTGAAACCGATTTTATAATGTTGATTTAGTGATGTTCCTGGTGCGCCATGTCCAGATAAACTATGGTCAGCGTCATGAATATGAAGGCCTGCAGCGTGACAATAAGAATGTGGAAAATTGCCCAGCCCAGCGACAGCACTATCTGCGATCCGTACAGGGTAGCGCTGCCCACCGACATGCCCGCCCAGGCGCCGCCCATCAGCGCGATAAGGATGAATATCATTTCGCCTGCATACATATTGCCGAATAGACGCAGCGCGAGGGAAATCGGCTTGGCGATCAGGTTGACGCCTTCCAGCAGAAGATTAACCGGCATGCCCCACTTGCCGAATGGTTGCAGCGTCAGCTCGCCCACAAAACCGCCCAGGCCCTTCATCTTGACACTGTAGTAGAGCACCAGCAGAAACACGCCGATCGCGAGGCCAAAGGTGGCATTCGGGTCGGTAGAGGGAACGATTTTGAAAAACGGAACGCCAAGGGCGCTCATCAGAAGAGGAATGTAATCTATGGGCAACAAATCCATCAGGTTCATTGAGAACACCCAGAAGAAGATGGTCAATGCCAATGGTCCAACCATGTTGTTCTTGCCGGTAAAGGAACCGCGCACGCTGTTGTCGATAAACTCAAGCGCCCATTCACAGAAATTTTGCATGCCGCCCGGTGTACCGGCGACTATATTTTTGGCAACGCTGCGGAACATGAACATGAATGCTGCGCCAAGCAAAAAGGACATGATGAATGTGTCCAGATTGAGCGCCCAGAAACCCATCGCCTTGGCTTCTTCTGCAGTATGCGCAATTCCCCAGGTGCCGTCGGGCAATTGACCGTATGTCAGGTTTTGCAAGTGATGCTTGATGTATCCTGCTGATGTATGCGCTTCGCTAGACATATTTGTTCGCTATCTTCAGTCAAAACTTAATTTAATCTAAACAAGATCAATCGTGCCGCCAACAGCACCGCCTGACCCATCACAAAACCGCCCAGCACGGCGAGCGGTGTTAATTTCAATACTGCCAGGCACATACCGAGCAGTACAGCAACCACCAGAAATCTTTCGACGGCGTAAAGATACATAAGCCGCAGTTGTCGATGCGCACTACCCGGATGTTGAGCTTCACTGGCGGAGTGCTGTGCTGCGCGCGACATTCTCCACGCCAGCAGAGCTCCGTTGAGAACCGAAACCAAACCACCGCCTAAAACTGCTGCAGCATATTGCCCAGCATGCTCCGTATATTGCAGGGCACCACTGAGGCCGTAAACAACACCAGCAATAATCAGCGTAATCACCGCCTGCAAAGCAACTACCCGGCGCGCCAATCTCTCTTCTTTTGCTTCCAAAACGCAGAGCCGTAAGATTATATTTACGTTTTCGGGGTGTGTCAAACATTGTCGCTGCAAATCGTCTTCAGCCTCGTTCAACTTGATTTGCCTTTTTGGAGTTTTTTCAGGAATTCATCAAGCTGGTCATGGTTCGAATATTCGATGACGAGTTTCCCGCCGCCTTTCTTGTCCGGCTTGATTTCCACATTCGTTCCGAGGCACGCGCTCATTTCTTCCTGCAACCTTTGGGTATCGCGGTCTATACGGCGCTCTTTCTTTGGCTTGCCCTTTTCCGGTTCATGCGCTGGTTTCTGCGCCAATTTTTCCGCTTCGCGCACGGAAAGCCCTTCCAGCACAATCTTGTTGGCCAGGAAGATCTGCTGAGTACTTTCCAGCGGCAACAACGCTCGCGCATGCCCCATGTCCAGCTTGTTTTCCATCACCATGCCCTGCACGGCCAAGGGCAACTTGAGCAATCTCAGCAGGTTGCTGGCCGCACTCCGCGACCGTCCGACCGCATCTGCGGCGACTTGATGGGTCATTTTGAATTCGTCTATCAAGCGCTGGATGCCGACCGCTTCTTCCAATGGGTTCAGGTTTTCACGCTGAATATTCTCGATCAGCGCCATCGCCAGAGCAGTATTATCGGGAACGCTGCGCACCAGCACCGGCACATGGGTTAGACCCGCCAGCTTCGCGGCACGCCAGCGCCTCTCGCCGGCAATGATTTCATAGCCGCTGTCGGCAAGCTGGCGCACCAGGATTGGCTGCATGATCCCCTGTGCTTTGATGGATAACGCCAAGTCATTCAACGAAGCTTCATCCATGTGCGAACGGGGCTGGTATTTGCCCGGCCTGAGCAATGCCACGTTCAAATCGCGCATTACGTCGTCTTTTTCGCTTTTCCCGCCAGACAACAATGCGTCCAGACCGCGCCCTAACCCCTTTTGCAGCTTTGCCATGATTGCTCCCTATTGTTCCATAATTACGGGTTGTGCAGCGTTATTTAAAAACTCCCCTGCCAAGGCAAGATAAGCCAACGTTCCTTTGGATAATTTATCGTGATACAGCACCGGCACCCCATAGCTGGGCGCTTCCGCCAATCTCACGTTGCGCGGTATCACCGTGCGGTAAACCTTGTCTCCAAAGTGTTCCTGCAACTGATCAGAAACCTGTTGCGCAAGGGCGTTGCGCGGATCGAACATGGTGCGCAGCAACCCTTCGATTTCCAGCTCGGGATTCAGGTTGGCGCGTACCTTGCGTATGGTATTCACCAGATCACTCAATCCTTCAAGGGCATAATATTCACATTGCATCGGGATCATCACCGATTTGGCCGCACACAATCCATTCAGGGTCAGCAAGTTCAGTGCGGGAGGACAATCAATCAGCACGTAGTCATATTCTGCGTCCACCAAGCCGAGCGCATCGCGCAACCGGGTTTCCCTGTGATCAAGGTCTACCAATTCAATTTCTGCACCGGCCAAGTCCCGATTTGCAGGCAACAAGTCATATTTTCCAGCCTCGGAATGTACCCGCGCCTCTGCTATTGTTTTGGTTTCCAGTAATACTTCATAGATGCTGGATCGCAAATCGCGTTTGTCGATCCCGCTGCCCATGGTGGCATTGCCTTGGGGGTCAAGGTCAATCAGCAAAACGCGCTGTTTGGCGGCTGCGAGGCTGGCTGCCAGATTCACGCTGGTGGTCGTTTTCCCCACCCCGCCCTTCTGGTTGGTTATGGCTAATATTTTTGTCATGTTGCTTTGCTCTCCTTTAAATTGGAATCATTACATGCAATTACCAGACTTCGCGCCGCGTGCAGGCCCGGCACCTGTATCGATATGACACGCTCTACCCGGCACCCTTCAGGCACACCTGCCAATTCCTGCTGTGGCACACCTTTCATTGCCGCCCAATGCCCATGCGGCGCCAATAAATGCCGGGTGCAGCGCAGGAAAGCTCCCAGTTCACTGAACGCCCGCGAGATGATCCCGTCAAAACGCTCCATGGCCTGCCACTCTTCCACCCTCGCGCAGTAAACACTTACATTGTGCAAATCCAACTCAATGATCGCCTGCTGCACAAAACTGGTTTTCTTGCTGTTGCTGTCCAGCAAGGTGAAGTTCCAATCCGGCTGAGCGATTGCCAATACGAGTCCCGGCAAGCCCGCTCCGCACCCCACATCCAGCCACCTTCCCGCCCAGAGATGCGGCATAACTGCGAGACTATCGAGCAAGTGATGGCTCACCATCTGCTGCGGGTCATGAATCGCCGTCAGGTTGTAAGTCCTGTTCCATTTGTGCAGCAACGCCAGATAATCCAACAGCTTGGCTTGTGCATCCGTGCCCAACGTAATGCCCAATTGTGCAATGCCGCGCTGTAATTCTTCAGCCAGACTCATGCGCGCTTTTGGTTTTCATTCCGGCCATCGCGAAAGCCACGTTTGATATGCACCAGCAGCAGGGAAATCGCCGCAGGGGTGATCCCGGAAATGCGTGCCGCCTGCCCTACGGTTTCGGGTTTGTGCTGATTGAGCTTCTGCTGCACCTCGATCGACAGGCCGCGCACTTCGCGATAATCCAGATTTTCCGGCAAGCCCAGCGTTTCATACTGCTCGTTGCGCCCGATCTCATCGCGCTGACGCTCGATATAGCCGTGGTATTTCGCCTGCGTTTCCACTTGTTCAGCGACCTTTTCATCAGCCACGCCAACACCTGCGCCAGGTAAAGTCAGCAGGCTGGCATAATTAACGTCAGGGCGGCGTAACAGTTCATGCAGCGAGTATTCGCGCTCGATCGGTTTGCCCAGCACGCGCATTGCGTCTGCTTCCGGCAAGTTGCGCGGGGTCACCCAGGTATTGCGCAGCCGCTCCTGCTCAAGTGCGATGGATTCGCGCTTTTGTTCAAATGCCTGCCAGCGCGCATCATCCACGATGCCCAGCTTGCGCCCGATATCCGTCAGCCTTAAGTCTGCGTTGTCCTCACGCAATTGCAGGCGATATTCCGCGCGGCTGGTAAACATGCGATACGGCTCGGAAATGCCGCGTGTGATCAGGTCATCCACCAATACCCCGAGATAGGCTTCTTCACGGCGCGGGCACCAGACCTCGCGCCCGCTGGCATGCAAAGCTGCGTTAAGTCCGGCAAGCAGGCCTTGTGCCGCTGCCTCTTCATAACCCGTCGTGCCGTTGATCTGTCCGGCGAAAAACAGCCCATGAATCGCCTTGGTTTCCAGCGAGCTTTTCAGTCCTCGCGGGTCGAAGTAGTCGTATTCGATCGCATAACCGGGGCGCAGGATATGCGCGTTTTCCAGCCCCTTGATAGACCGCACCAATGCCAGTTGCACATCAAAGGGCAGGCTGGTGGAAATGCCGTTTGGGTAAACCTCGTTTGTGGTCAACCCTTCTGGTTCGAGGAAAATCTGATGCGAGGTCTTGTCGGCAAAGCGCGTGATTTTGTCCTCGATGGACGGGCAATAACGCGGGCCGATCCCTTCGATCACACCAGTAAACAGCGGGGAGCGATCCAGGCCTCCGCGGATGATGTCGTGGGTGCGCTCATTGGTCCCGGTAATCCAGCACGGCAACTGCTGCGGGTGCTGCGCAGCATTGCCCATGAACGAGAATACCGGCACTGGGCTGTCGCCCGGCTGTTCCTGCATAACAGAGTAATCGATACTTCGTCCGTCGATCCGCGGCGGCGTGCCAGTCTTTAACCGCCCTGCCGGAAGGCTCAGTTCGCGCAACCGGTGCGCCAGGCTGATTGAGGGAGGGTCGCCGGCACGGCCCGCCGGATAGTTAGCCTGGCCGACATGAACCAGACCGGACAAAAATGTGCCCGCTGTCAACACAACGGTCTTCGCGTTAAAGCGCAGTCCCAGTTGCGTAACCACCCCGCATACCCGGTCTTGCTCAACCAGCAAATCGTCCACCGCCTGCTGGAACAGCCACAAGTTAGGCTGGTTTTCGAGCCGCCCCCGGATTGCCTGCTTGTAAAGCATGCGGTCAGCCTGCACGCGCGTTGCGCGCACTGCCGGGCCTTTGCTGGAATTCAGGATGCGGAACTGGATGCCACTCTCGTCTGTTGCCGCCGCCATCGCGCCGCCCAGCGCATCCACTTCCTTGACCAGATGCCCCTTCCCTATCCCGCCGATCGAAGGATTGCAGGACATTTGCCCGAGGGTTTCGATGTTGTGACTGAGCAACAATGTCTTGCAACCAGCGCGTGCAGCAGCTAATGACGCTTCTGTCCCGGCATGTCCGCCGCCGACAACGATCACATCGAATATTTCGGGAAAATTCATGTTGTAGCTGTTTTGCAAAGGACGCGCATCATACAACAGCGCACCTGAAATCCCAAACACATTGGGAGTCACATTGTTTCACGTGAAACAAAACGAACTGCGCGAAAACAGAAGCATGCCCACCCTTGCGTATATTGTTTCACGTGAAACAAAGCGGGTTATTTTCCGATACAGAACCGGCTGAATATCTCGCCGAGCAGGTCATCTGAAGTGAATTCGCCGGTAATCTCATTAAGCGAGTGTTGCGCCAGGCGCAACTCCTCTGCGAACAGCTCAGCCCTGTTCAGCACGGAGTGCGCTTGAAACAAATGTGACTGCGCCTGCTTCAAGGCAAGCACATGCCGCTCTCTCGCCATGAAGGCGCCGCTTTCCAGATCATGCCAGCCCGCCTCCTCCAGCAGCTTGCCCCGCAACTCCTCTATTCCGGCACCTGTTCTTGCAGATACGCCAACATACGAGGTATTGGCAAGCGGCGCATTCACATAGGGGGTATTGCCGGTCCCACACAGATCAGTCTTGTTGAACACCAGCACCCGAGGGATGCCCGTCGGCAATCCGGCGATAATCTCTTCATCCTGCGCCGTCAGACCTTTACTTGCATCCAACAGCAGCAGGACCAAATCGGCGCGGTGCAGCGTCTGATGGGTGCGCGCAATACCCATTCTTTCGACCGCATCTTCCGATTCGCGCAGTCCCGCTGTGTCCATTATGTGAAAAGGCACTCCCCGGATCTGGATAGTCTGGCGAATAACATCGCGGGTGGTGCCGGGAATATCGCTGACCAGCGCAATCTCCTCGCCGGCCAGGCGATTCAGCAGGCTTGACTTGCCGACATTCGGTTGCCCTGCGATCACCACATGCGCACCTTCGCGGAGCAAGCTGCCCTGTCTCGCCTTATCAAGCGTATTCTCCAGCTGCGACCGGATATTGTTCAGCATGGAATTGCGGCGCTCCGCATCCAGGGCGTCAACCTCATCTTCCGGAAAGTCCAGCATGGCTTCTACCAGCATTCTCAGGCTGATCAACTCATCGACCATACCGCGAACGGCAGTCGAAAACTCCCCGCGCAGTGAGCGCATCGCGCTGCGCGCAGCTTCAGCGGTATTGGCTTCAATCAGGTCGGCTACGCTTTCTGCCTGCGCCAGATCAAGTTTGTTGTTCAGAAAGGCACGTCGGGTGAATTCTCCTGGCTGCGCCAGCCGGGCGCCCAATCCCAAGCACCGGCGCAACACCAGTTGCAGCACAGCGGGGCCCCCGTGGCCTTGCAGTTCAAGCACGTCCTCGCCGGTATAGGAATGCGGTGCGGCAAAAAACAAGGCGACACCCTGATCCAGGATGTCGCCATTTTCGTCCACGAAATTCTCTAAGGTTGCCTTTCGCGCTTCGGGAAGCTTGCCCAGAATTCCGCTAGCCAATTCTTCAATGTTCCGCCCGGAGACCCTTACAATTCCAACGCCCCCGCGACCCTGTGCGGTGGCGATGGCTGCAATGATGTCAGCGTTTGGCAGCGGCACCTTTGCTCTCATTCTCGGCAGCGCGAGTGATATACCACTGCTGGCCGATGGAAAGGATGTTATTCACAATGGAATACAACACCAACCCGGCTGGAAAGAAAAAGAAAATCACGCTGAAGGCAATCGGCATGATCTGCATTATTTTGGCCTGCATGGGGTCCGCCGGCTTGGGATTCAGGCGCATCTGGATAATCATGCTCGCACCCATAATCAGTGGCAGAATGTAATATGGATCCGCCGCCGACAAATCAGTTATCCAGCCGAAGAATGGCGCATAACGCATCTCCACACTCGCCAGAATAGCCCAGTACAACGCAATAAAAACCGGGATTTGCACCACCACCGGCAAGCACCCGCCCAGCGGGTTGATTTTTTCGGTTTTGTACAGTTCCATCATGGCGCGATTCAGCTTTTCCCTGTCGCTCCCGCATTGCTCTTTTATCTTTTCCAGTTTGGGCGCGACTACGCGCATCTTTGCCATAGAGCGATAGCTGGCCGCAGAGAGCGGGAAAAACAGCAGCTTAATCAAAAGGGTAAGCAGAATGATGGCAACACCCCAATTATGCGTCCAGTCATGAAACAGCGCCATAACCCAGAACAGCGGTGCCGAAAGGACGGTCAGCCAGCCATAATCGACCGTCAAACCCAGGCCGGGAGCGATATTGTCCAAATCCACTTGGGCCGGTCCGGCATATAGCTGTGTGCCAACGAGCACTTTCTGCCCGGGATTAACGACCTGCTCGGGTAAAACAACTCCAACTGAATACGAGTCGCCATCCAGCTTGCGCGTAAAATATTCACGGTCTGTCTTTTCCTTGGGCAACCATACCGCGACAAAGTAATGCTGCAGCACCCCAATCCAGCCGTCATTGGCGCGTTTGGGATAGTCTGTCTTGCCTTTTTCAATAGCCGGGAAATCCACCTTTTGGTATTTTTCCTTGTCGGTATAAACCGCCGCGCCAACGTAGGTGGGCAAAAACGCGGAACTGCCTGCGAGGGCGGCGCTGTCGCGAATCAATTGAAAGTAGCTGCTGGCCGCTACGGGCTGCTGACCCGCATTTTCCATTTCATAAGCAACATCAACCAAGTAACTGCCTTTGCGGAATGTGATTACCTTGGTTGTTCCAAGCGCATAATCACCCTCTGCTTTTAACCGCACCTGCACCTGTTCTGAATTAGCAGCAAGCTCGTACTGGTCCTGCTCAGAAACAAACCGGCTGTTGTGGTTGGGCAGACTTGCTCCAAGCAGGCCGCTTTGCGCTACATAATTGTGGGTGCCTGCACCACGATGAAAAAGTACCAGAGGTTTATTTTTGTCCAGCCCATCCGGGTGTTTCAGTAATGCCAGATAGCTGATATCGCCACCGATCGTGCTGATTTCAGCATCCAGAACATCGGTTTTGACATGAATGGTTTTTCCGGTGGCTTGCTGGGTAACCTGCTGGGCAATTGCAGTTGCTGGGGCATTAGCGGGCGGTAATTCCAGAGGTTTGGCGGCATTATCCTTAACGGATACGCTTTGCTGAATATACTGTTCGGGGTGCTGATAACGTTGCCATCCATCCCAAACCAGCGCGAGCGAAAATGCAAAAATTATGATCAAAAAAAGTCTTTGTAGATCCATGATCGATCCTGAAGGTTAGGGTGCGGGATCGTATCCGCCGGGGTTCCAGGGGTTGCAGCGCAACAGGCGTTTAATGCCTAGCCACACCCCCTTTACTACGCCATGTTTGGCCACAGCATCACATGCATAGTGAGAACAGGTTGGGGTAAAACGGCAGGTTGGCGGGCTAAGCGGACTGACCAGATATTGATAGCCATGTATCAGCTTGATCACAATTCTGCGCATCTGTTTTCTATTCTGCTAAACAGCGTTCTCAAACTGCAAACGTATGTGTTATTTTCTTGCGCGCAGGTGCGTCTTACCATTACGACCAAATCCAAATTGTGTAGCTTTACGCTATGCTGGCGGAAAGTATCTCTGATAATTCTTTTTATACGATTGCGGTCAGTTGCACCGGGAAATATCTTTTTGGCCACAATTATTCCAAGCCTGGCATTACTTAGGCTGTTGTGCGAAAAAAATATCTTGAAATTGACATCAGCTATGCTTTTGGCGTGAATGACATGGCCAAAACCGTTTTCGCGCAGCAACCGGTGCGCCGGGGTAAATTTGGCCGATAGGCTAGACCGCGAGTCTTGCACGGCCCTTGGCGCGGCGTGCATTGATAACAGCACGGCCTCCGCGTGTTTTCATGCGAACCAAAAAACCATGCGTGCGTTTTCTTCTTGTTACTGAAGGTTGATATGTGCGTTTCATGTTTTATTCCTAAGTAAGCCGTTAAACGCGCTATTACAAAGCCTTAATGCCAAGCTGTCAAGCAAATTATACTTTTGTACCTGTGGATAACTTTCAATTAGTGCTGTAGTATGCGTCGACTATTTCGCCACATAACAATTCTTTTTGAACACGAATATGCAGGATATTTCTTTCTGGGATACATGCCTGCGCTCATTTAAAAAGAGCCTGCCCCCGCAACAATTCAATTCTTGGATTAAACCGTTACACCTCAAAAATGAGGGGGGAACGATAATTCTTACAGCTCCAAACAGTTTTACCTTGAAGCTGGTACAGGAACGTTTTTTGCCTGAAATATCCAAGCAGGCGGGGTTGGCATTGTCTCGTGTTCCATTATTTGAATTCCGGATTATGGAAGCAGCTCCTACCAACAACCTGCCAGAATTGCCACCCGCAATAAAAACAAACCCAACACACGAAAACAAACCCAGAATCGAAACCTCTTTCCGGGGTTACGGGAAAATAAATCCGAGCCTTACCTTCGACAGTTTTGTAATTGGAAAAGCTAACCAACTCGCATTTGCAGCAGCCACACAGGTAGCAGAGTCTCCTGGTGTTTCGTATAATCCGCTATTTATATATGGTGGTGTAGGATTAGGTAAAACCCACTTACTACAGGCAATTGGCAATCAAATTCTGATCAATAACCCTCATAACAAAATTTGTTATATGCATGCCGAAAGATATGTTGCTGACGTCGTCCGTGCATATCAAACGAGCAAGTTCGAAGAATTCAAGCAGTTTTATCATTCACTTGATGTATTACTTATTGACGATATTCAGTTTTTTGCCAACAAGGCTAAAACACAGGAAGAATTTTTCTATGCTTTCAATAACCTGGTAGACGCTCACAAACAAGTAATATTAACCAGCGACACCTTCCCGAAAGAAATCATTGGATTGGAAAGCCGCTTAATATCGCGTTTTGGATGGGGTTTAACAGTAGCTATTGAGCCTCCTGAATTGGAAATGCGAGTTGCAATTCTTCTGAAAAAGGCATCTCTTAATGGCTATTTGCTGGACAATGCAGTCGCCTTCTTTGTAGCAAAACACGTGAGCTCAAATATTCGCGAACTAGAAGGTGCGCTCAAGCGCGTAGAAGCGTATGCAAAATTTCACAAGCTCAACATTTCGGTTGAAACAGCAAAGGAAGCATTAAAAGATATTTTAATAGCTCAAACCAGAAATATTTCTATTGAAAATATTCAAAAAACCGTTGCCGATTACTACCACATAAAAATGGTAGAACTACTCTCGAAAAAAAGGACAAGGAATTTAACCAGGCCAAGGCAAATTGCCATGGCCTTGGCACGAGAATTAACTATTATGAGTTTGCCAGAAATCGGCAATTCTTTTGGTGGCAAAGATCACTCAACAGTTATCCATGCATGTAAAACAATCAGCAATCTGAGGGCTGGAGATACAAATATAGATGCTGATTATAAAATTCTTGTCCAGATTTTAAGGAATTAAAACTGTTTTTTTCTTGTTCATAAAATGTGTGCAACCCTGAAATAAATCATCAAACTAAAACTTATGCACATTTATACAGAGCTCAAAGAACAACTCAACAACAACTATTGCCATCATGCGAGTTATTGTTTTTAAATATGGTATTAACCTTACCAACAATTAATGGCAGGTATTATTAGTCTTATTAGGAATTTATATATATGTTTATTGATAAAACAAATAAAGAAACCATTCTAAAACCACTGCAAATTGTTACCGGTATTGTTGAAAGAAAACAAACGTTGCCGATTTTGTCCAATGTGCTTATCGAAAAAAATACTGACGAGATACGCTTTACAGCTACTGATCTGGAAATTCAAATTACAACGATCATAAAAAATAGTTCTAGTAACAATGCAAATCAGGCCATGACAGTTGGCGGTAAAAAAATTCAGGATATTCTTCGTGTACTCCCTGATCAAAGCCAAATATCTATTGAAACAAAAGAAAATAAAGCAATAATCAAATGCAGTAAAAGCAAATTCAGCTTACAAACCTTACCGGCACAGGATTTTCCAAAATTATCTGACAAATTGGAAAGTGCCAGAAAAATAGTTTTAAAACAGGCAAAACTTAAAAATTTGCTGGAGTCAGTGCAATATGCGATGGCACATCAGGATGTTCGCTATTACCTGAACGGCGTATTGCTGATAATTGAAAACAACAAATTAAAGGCGGTTGCCACAGATGGACACCGCCTCGCTTATAACGAGGACACAATTGATGGTCAGCATGAAAAACAGGAAACCATTCTCCCGCGCAAAGCAGTATCCGAATTATGCAAACTGTTAAACAATTCCGAAGATGCAGTTGAACTGGAATTTACACCACAACAAGCCAAAGCAAAATTTTCAGATATTGTTTTGGTAACAAAAGTAATTGAAGGAAAGTTTCCGGATTATGCGAGAGTAATTCCCAAATACTTGAATCATTTAAATATGGACAGGGTGCTAGTTCAACAGGCTTTGCAAAGAGCTGCAATTTTATCCAATGAAAAATTTCGGGGTGTTCGTTTTGTATTGACCGAAAAAACCTTGAATATAATCAGCAGCAATAGCGAACAAGAAGAAGCTCAGGAAGAAATAGAAACCGAATATCATGGAGAGGCTTTGGATATTGGCTTTAATGTGAATTACTTGCTGGATGGCATCAATAATATCAACAGCAATACGGTCAGATTATCTTTTGGAGATCCAAACAGCAGTATCCTGATAACAAATCCTGAAAGCCAGGAATTCAGCTATGTTGTTATGCCTATGCGCATTTAAAAACATAATGCTGTCAAAAATTAAAACAGAACACAACTGGAAGATAATTAATGAGCGAATATACATCAGACAATATTAAAGTACTCAAAGGGCTGGAAGCAGTACGCAAGCGCCCAGGAATGTACATAGGCGACACCAACGATGGAACCGGTTTGCACCACATGGTTTTCGAAGCAGTGGATAACGCAGTAGACGAGGCGCTGGCCGGCCATTGCAACGAAATTAACGTCGTCATACATGCCGATAATTCGATAAGCGTATGCGACAACGGACGCGGCATCCCTACTGATATTCACAAAGAGGAAAACCGCTCTGCTGCCGAAGTAATCATGACCGTATTGCACGCAGGCGGCAAGTTCGACGGCAACTCATACAAAGTTTCCGGCGGCTTGCATGGTGTAGGCGTATCGGTGGTAAACGCTTTGTCCGAATGGCTGAAATTGACCATCTACCGCGAAGGCAAAGAGCACTTCATGGAATTCCGCCATGGCGATCCGGTAGCGCCGCTCAAGGTTGTAGGCAACTCGAACAGGAAAGGCACAGTGGTTCACTTTTTACCAGCCAAGGAAACCTTTGGAGTTGTCGAGTTTCACTTCGATATTCTTGCGAAACGCCTCCGCGAATTATCATTTCTCAACAATGGGGTAAAAATTGCGCTGATAGATCACCGCACCGGAAAAGAAGAAAACTTTGCGTTCAGCGGCGGCATCAAGGGCTTTGTTGAATACATGAACCGCAACAAGTCGGCATTGCATC
>Ga0224495_10002087_pt1 | contig 13405 bp, 12 predicted proteins | sample SF_Jul11_sed_USG_FD_168128 | JGI IMG/M metagenome (GOLD analysis project Ga0224495, IMG submission 168128) | Sediment microbial communities from San Francisco Bay, California, United States - SF_Jul11_sed_USGS_4_1 | ecosystem: Environmental > Aquatic > Marine > Sediment | place: USA: California... | reverse complement strand
GACACCCATTCGGAATGGAGGAGCATGACAGAATAGACCAGTGTCCCTGCAAGAGCGCCGAAAACGGCGCAGCCGAAAAAAACCCGCTTGCGTAATTTTCCGGGTTCAACGAGGGCACTGCAGAGCGGAAACCACCACAGCCACAGGAAATGCGAAAAGAAATGGAATCCCAGCGCAAAGAACACCGCCGCATTGGCATCCCCAGAATCGAGCGCCTGCCACACCCGTCCCTCGAATGCCTGCTGGAAACCGAAAAAGGCCGGTACCAGCGCCCACAGCCAGTAAGGCGGGGGCAGCCTTTTAGCCTGCCTGACAGCATAAAGCCCGGTGGCTACCAGTACGGCGGCAGTGCCATAACTGGCAGTTGCAGAGAAGCACATTGGACAATAGCCTCCGCTGTTTGGATCGTTCGGGCAGATGATACATCCAAACGGAGGCAAAGCCGCCCGTTTATCCCGGCAGGCGAAGTACACCAGATCGTTTTGACTCACTGGCATCGACCATGACAGCGCATGAAATCAGCAAATTCTTGAGAAAGCTGGCCGACCCGGAAAGGGCTGCGCATTCCGCGCGTTATTTCAGAACGGGGCCAGGCGAATACGGCGAAGGCGACCGGTTCCTCGGGATACGTGTTCCCGATCTCAGGGCGCAAGTGAAAAAATGTGATGCGACCTCCCTGGATGAAATTCGGGTGCTGTTGATGTCCTCATTTCACGAGGAGCGATTGTTTGCGCTTTTGCTTCTGGTCAGAAGATTTACAAGGGGCAATGAGGAAGAAAGAACAGCTGTTTTCAACCTTTATCTGAAGGACATTTCCCGCGTCAACAATTGGGACCTGGTGGACAGCTCGGCCAGCCATATCGTCGGCGGCTATCTCGAGTCCAGAGACAAGCGCCTGTTATACCGGTTGGCCAAGTCCGCCAGTGTCTGGGAAAGACGGATCGCCGTCATCTCCACCTTCCGGTTCATCCGGAACGACCAGTTCGATGACTCGCTCAAGCTGGCCAGCCTGCTCCTTGACGACGAGGAAGACCTGATACACAAGGCGGTCGGGTGGATGCTCAGGGAGATCGGCAAGCGCAATGCAGCTATTGAAAAAGCCTATTTGCGGGCTTACTATCGAAATATGCCCAGAACGATGCTGCGCTATGCGATCGAGAAGTTCCCGGAGCAAGAGCGCAAAAAATACTGGCGGGTGAAGTTCGTTGACAAGACGGGCATGGCACAGGAACAACGTTTCAAATAGACTTGAAGAGGCGCAGTGTTTTTTTATCGTTGCGCCGACACCAACCAAGGAGAGCGATCATGTATGCACCCATCACCATCCCTTTCGGCTCCAAGATGCTTTTCAATACGGTAAAACTCAAACCTGGCGTAGGTATGGAAGATGTCGAGCTGGCGCTGGGCGAGATGTGCAATGTGGTGAAGGATACCTACGGCGGCGACAAGGGGGGATTCATCGCCGGCCAGGTATTCCAGTTTTCCGGGTTCGTCTCGGATGAAGGCTCACTGAGCGGTGCGCAGCCTGAGGAAGGCCACGTCGCAATCGTGACTTTCTGGCGCTCGTTCGAGGAACACGAGAAATCGCATGCAGACAGTGCGTTCAAGGAAAAATTCGAGGCGCTGGGCAAGTTGTGCACCGACAGCAAGGAACTGGGGTACGACATGCTGTGGCAGGGTGTACCGGAATAATTGTGGGCACCGTGACGCAACCGGCTTGACGCAACGGAATGACACCGGCTTTGATAAATGGAATATTCAGGGCTGATTAGCGCGGCTGGCTGAAGCTTTGCCGGGATGCCTTTTTTCAGTTCTGCGATTAGAATCACACATCCACCTCGAGGAGCGTTGTGCGATGACTCTTGTTTTGAAGCAGTTGTTTGCGCTGCTGCGCTTGCTTAATTCCGACACGGGGACCAATCAGATCGCCTCAGGCGTCGCGTGCGGCCTGATACTCGGTTTTGCACCGATGCTATCGCTGCAGGCACTGCTGGTATTTGTGTGCATGTTCCTGTTCCGCATCCAGATCGGCGCCGCACTGACTTCGGCGTTTTTCTTCGCGTTGGTGGCCTGGGTGTTCGACCCGGTCTCGCATGCGGTCGGTTCGGCCATCCTCGAGGCCGAAGCGTTGCAGCCACTGTTTACCACCCTGTACAACATGCCGTTAGTGCCGCTTACCGGCTTTTATAACAGCGTGACGATGGGTGCAGGCATAGTGAGCATCCTGCTCGCACCGCTGGTGTTCGTCGGCAGCAGGCGGCTGATAGTTACTTATCGGGTGACAGTGGTGGCGCAATTCAAAAACAGCGCGTGGTGGAAGGCCTGGTCCGGAACGACACTCTTCAAGTGGTATTCGACCTATGAAAAGCTCCACGGATAAACCGGCAGCGGGGAGCCCTCCCGTAAAGAAGCAGGGGCCGATCCGCTTCGAGGCGATCATTCCCCTGCTGATCGTCACTGGGTTGATCGTGCTTTACTTCCTGTTGTTCTTCGACATGCACCTGCGTCGCGGCATCGAATACAGCGCGGAACTCGCAAACGGCGCCGAGGTGAACATTGGCCAGCTGAAAACCAGTCTTCTGGACGCTTCAGTCAAGATCAGCGATGTACAGATGACCAACCCCGATCAGCCGCAACGCAACCGTCTTCAGATCGGCGAGATACGCTTCCGCATGCTGTGGGATGCGCTGCTGCGCGGCAAGGTCATGATAGACGAGGCGGCAGTAGTGGATGTGCAGATCGACACACCGCGAAAGCGCGCCGGACGGGTGCTGCCACCGGAGCCGGCAAAAGAGGATGATGGCCTGAGCACAACCGGCAAGACGCTGGCACAGATGAAGGAAGCGTTTTCCGGGAACGTAGTGGGTGATCTTGCAGCCATTGCAGCCGGAGCGAACCCGGCGGAGCAGTTGCAGGTGACGGGCGAGGAGCTGAAGAGCACAGCCTATCTCGACGGGCTGAAGAAATCCCAGGATGAGGCCGAGCAGCAGTGGCGCGCGCAGATGGAAGCACTGCCCAAAGGGGAAGATTTCACCGCGTTGCGCACCCGGTTGTCCAAGGTGAATCTGAAAGATACCAAGGATATCGCGCAGGTGCAGGCTTCGCTGAAGGAACTGGAGTCGATCCGCACCGACTTCGATGCGAAATCGAAGCCCATCGGCGAAGCGGGAAAGAAGCTCACCGGGAATATGGGTGAACTGCGCAGTTCATTCTCCAGGCTGGACAAGGTGGTACATGAAGATGTGCTCGCATTGCAGGCGCGCATGCACTTGCCGTCCCTGGATGCAGGGAACCTGTCGCGCGGATTATTTGGCATGGATGTGCTGGGGCAATTGCAACAGGCGCGGGGCTACATGAACCTTGCGCGGCAGTATATGCCCGCAAAGGGCGCTCAAAATAAGGCAACTGCCAAGCCGGTGAAGATACACAAGGGGCATGATTACGCCTTCGGTCGCCCCAAGGGGTATCCGGCCTTCTGGTTGCGCAAGGCTTTGGTCACGTCACGCCTGCCTGATGGAAGCGGCCTTTCCGGTGAGATACTGGATGTGGCGACCGACCAGGCTCTGGTCGGGCGGCCGATGCTGGCGACAATCAAGGGGGATTTTCCGCAGCAGGGTATTTCCGGCATCAAGGCGGAACTGGTGGTAGATCACCGGACGAGCGATCCAGCAGAACGCCTGATGCTGGAAGTGGGCCGCTATGCCCTGGCCGGGCGGCAGCTGGTGAACAGCCCGAGTGTCACATTGGGCTTTGCCAAGGCGGCAGCAGCAACGAACTTTTCTGCCGAGCTGCGCGGCGAGCAGGTGGATATGCGCCTGGCGAGCCGTTTCAGCGAGGTGGACTTCGAATCTGCGGCGCCGTCCACTGTGGTGCGCGAGATGATGGCGGCTTCGACTGCCGGGCTGGATGCGGTGACCCTGGATGCACGGGTAAGCGGCAGCTGGAGCGATCTGGACTGGCGGATCTCTACCAATCTGGCCGATGCGCTGACGCGCGGGATGAGCCGTTACCTGCAAGGCAAGATGGACGAAGCAAGAAAGCGCATCGAGGGTCTGGTCAACCAGCGGATCGGCGACCAGAAGAATCGTTTGCTTGCGCGCCAGGGTGAACTCGAATCGCGGTTCAAGTCTGCACTGGCAGAACGGCAGGCGCAGGTCGACAATCTGCGAGCCGACCTGGATAAAGCGCGCAGCCAGCTGGAGCAGCGCAAGAATGCCGTGGTCGATACGCAAAAGCAGAAATTGCGTCAGGGCTCCGACAAGCTGCTCGATAAATTCCGCCGGTGAAATGTTCGGGCCGGCCAGAGAAGCCCTTTCTTTTTTGGAGTTGCCATGGAAATGAAGAAGATCAGTTCGGGCAAGCTGCGCGCCATCGGCTACGATGCACGCGCCCACGTGTTGCAGGTCCAGCTCGACGACGGCAGCACCCTGCAATATAGCGGCGTCGGCGAAGATACCTGGCGGCGCTTCAGCAGTTCAGGTGCGGCCTGGAGCTTTTATCGCGACAATATCGAGGAGGAATTCGCCGCAAAGCGTGTCTCCGGGAAGGCGCCCGCAGGCAAGAACCCCCTCGATGCCCTTTTCGGCAAGCACGATTAACGCACTTTTGAGAGGCCACCTTCATGCATCCAATTCTCACTGAACTGACAAGACCATGGAAGCTGTGCACCCTTGGCATCGGCGTGTTTCTCCTGATATGGGGATCGTTCTACTATTCCGCCCCCGATTGGGATATCCCGATCAGCCTTATCATGGCGTTCTTCGCCTACCTGACTGCAGGCTGGTCAATGCATGTCATGGTCGAAAGAAGGTGGCGTGAATTTCCCATGATGATCCTTGCGACATGGTGGACAGTTGACGGTTGTTACGCACTTTACTGGTATTTCAATGACCCGGTGGCGTTGGCTAACATGCGCGACGTCAATGCGCCCGCGTCCCTCAGCCTTTACTGGATGTGCGGTCTGGTCTGGTACTGGAACGGCTCCGTAAAAGAATTTGTGGTACGCCTGAAATCAGGCTGAGCGTGGCGCCAGCGTCACTTTCATTTTGGCAAGGAAGAAGGAATGAGATCGATCAGGGCGCAGGTCCGGGCAATTCGGCCCCTCCTCTCCCGCAAGGCACTTTCCCTGCAGGCGGCAATAACAGCACTGGGCATTGCATTGAACGCTCTCCCGGCAGGTGGAGCCTCTCTTGATAGCGACCCGCCCAACCAACGCATGCGCAACCCGTTTGTGGGCGCAACCTGGTACGTCAACCCGATATGGCGCAAGAATGCATTAAAAGAGCCCCATGGTACCCTGATCGCAAAATACAGCACGGCGGTATGGTTCGATCACATCGGCGCGATCGCGCCCAAAGATGGCTCTTCCTGGGGTTTGGCAAGGCATCTGGATCAGGCACTTTCGCAAAAGGCGAACCTGGTCGGGATCGTCATTTACAACCTGCCCAACCGTGACTGCAACGCCCTGGCATCCAGCGGCGAGTTGCTGATTTCGAAGGACGGCTTTAATCGTTACAAAAACGAATATATCACGCCGATGGTAAAGATCCTGTCCGATGCAAAATATCGGGACCTGCGGATCATCGCCATCATCGAGCCCGATTCGTTGCCCAATCTGGTGACCAATACCAGCGTAAAAAAATGCCGGGAAGCGGCCGGCCCGGGAGGATATGTGCAAGCAACCCAGTTTACGCTGGACTCGTTCTACCCGCTTCCCAACGTTTACAGTTACGTGGATATCGGCCACTCCGGCTGGCTGGGCTGGGATGACAACCTGAACAAATCCGCCGCCTTTATAGCGGAAGCCATCAAGGGAACGGCGCATGGCGTGAACAGCGTTGCGGGCTTCATCTCCAACACCGCCAACTACACGCCATTGCGTGAACCGTTCCTCGACGAATTTTCCATGAGCGCGATGCCCGGTGGCGATGGAAACATCCAGGTACGCCAGGCCCGGTTTTACGGATGGAATGCCCGTTTCAGCGAGCTGGAATATGTCCGTGCTTTTCGCGAAAAAATGATCTCACTGGGCATTCCTTCCACCATCGGAATGCTGATTGACACTTCACGCAATGGCTGGGGCGGTGCAAAACGCCCCAAGAACTTGTCAGTCCAAACCGATGTGGATGCTTTTGTCGATCAGTCGAAAGTTGACCGCCGCGTTCACCGGGGGCTGTGGTGTAACCAGCCGGGTGGTATCGGTGAGCGCCCAAGGGCGAACCCCGTACCGGGAATTGACGCCTACATCTGGGCAAAGCCGCCGGGCGAATCCGATGGGGTTGCGATAGCAGGCATCGTCGATCCGGATGACCCGGCCAAGAGTTTCGACCCCATCTGCGATCCGGCCTATGCCGCCCCCGGCGCTGATGGCCAGCCGACAGGCGCAATGCCGGGTGCGCCCCATGCCGGACGCTGGTTCAGTGCGGGATTCAAAACTCTGCTGGATAACGCCGACCCTCCCCTGAAATAAGGCGCCGTTGACCCGAAAAACCCGTTTTCTGGTTTTTCAACCGCCGTTCTCGAGCGGTTATCCAAAACTGTAACTATGCTCCCGGACGGCGGTTACTGTTTTGATACCATTGATCGATGTATTTTTTTGCCGTACGCCGATCCAGCGCGGTGTATCTCGCGACCACTTCGTAAGAATTGTGCTTTTCGTACAACAACGCGCAATAGTGTGACAAGAGTTTCTGCGCATCCATCGAACCATCCCTGACGCCCGCGATGATCCGGCTCTCGATATCGCCTTGAGGCGTACTAATCGTGTCAGCTTCGTAGTGGCGCTTAAGCAGGATCCGGCGGATACATTGCTCAAGCTCACGCACATTCCCGGGCCACGCGTAGTCTGCAGGCACCTGCTTGCGGATCGTGTCGAGCACCGTCAACGCGGCATCTTCCGACTGCTCCCCAACGATCCGCTTCACCATATGCTGGATCAGGTCGTCCAGTTCGAGGGGATTCTCCCGGATACGCTGTCGCAACGGCGGAACCTGAATGACATCCGAACAGAGGCGGTAATAGAAATCATCCCGGAATATCTTTTCCGATCGCAGCCTGTCCAGTGGCCGGTTCGTTGCGGCAATCACCCGGCCCGGGAAACGCTTCTTCTCGTGGCTGCCGATCGGAGAGTAGGCCCGGTTTTCCAGCACGTTCAGGAGTTTGACCTGGACGGGAGTGGTGACCTCGCCAATTTCATCCAGCAGGATCGCACCATAACTGCTGCAGCGTGACAGTGCCCCATCGTAATCTGCCACTGCGCCGGTAAACGCCCCTTTCTTGTGCCCGAAAAGCTCCGATTCGATCAATTGCTCCGGGTTCTGCGATAAATTCAGATAGACATACGCACGGCAAAAACTCTCGGCAAACCTTTTTTTCCCCCTGTTGAAAGGTATGTAGCCGGACTGGCCGATGGCGCGGGCACAGATGCCCTTGCCTGTTCCCGTCTCTCCGAGCAAAAGGGTTGAATAGTCTTCAAGCCGGTTCCAGAGGCTGCGTGCATACAGGCTGATATCGGCGGTTACCACATTATTCCAGAGGCTCTCTCTCAGGCTTTTCATGCACGGGCTGCGCCCGATGATGCTTTGCAGGATGAAGAAATACGCCCGTCGCAACTGGAAATAGACGGCGAAGTAATGAAGCGCATCCTCGGGCGTAAAACCAAAACGCGTGATCATCGCCAGCACCTCCTCCGCAAAAGGAATGTCGCAGGGCGTATCGCCCTGGGCGATCTGACTCTCGATCATCGTGTCGAAACGCAGGAAATGCTGGTTGTAGACGTGATAGATGAAGAGCTCCTCGACAAGGGCGCGATCCCGACCTTCGAACACCTGGATATTGCCCTTCCCTGCGGAGACCAAGCCGTTCACCTCCCTGGCGATCGCTTCGACAAGTGCCATATAGCGCTCGGTGTAAGTGGCCTGGGAAGGGAAAACTGCGATTTTCTGGTCGGCAGCGATTCTTTTATCGCTGAAAGGGTTGGCGTGTAGAACACCGGAGATATTAGCCAGTATCTGCCGCTCGGAGCCGGTAAGTTTTGCCTTGCGCATTATGCATAAAATGTATATTCATATTCATAATTTGTCAATATAGCGCAGCAAGCCATCCTTCTTAAAACAGCGCTACACCTGTTCTTTCAAATAGTTACATCGCTCGCCGCCATGGAATGCTTTTTGCACATTCTATGGCACCCCCATCATCAGGCGATGCGCTTCCAGCCGAGGCAATCATGTTTAACCACCTTGATCGAGAACAGAAATACATTCTTGGCGTGCTCACGCTGATCAATTTCCTGAATTATGTTGACCGGCAGGTGATATTCCCGCTCTTCAGCAGCATCCAGTCGGAGTTTCAAATCAGCGATTTCGAACTGGGCTTGCTCGGAACCCTGTTCATGCTCATCCATTCCCTGGCGAGCGTCCCCTTGGGCATACTGGCCGACAAATATCCCCGCAAGATGATTATTTCCGTGGGCGTGTTTTTCTGGAGCATCGTGACCTTTCTTTCCGGGCTCACCAGGAATTTCCAGCAATTGCTGATGTTGCGTTCGCTCGTGGGCATCGGTGAAGCGAGCTATGCGCCTGCAGCAACAGCCATCATTTCCGAGACATTTCCGCAGAAGATGCGCGCGACCGTACAAGGCGTGTTCAATATCGGGATGTTTGCAGGCGGCACATTCGGGATCGTGCTGGGTGGAATGGTCGCTTATTATTTTCACAGCAACTGGCGAATCGCGTTCTTTATCGTTGCAGTGCCGGGCATGCTGCTTGCCTATCTGGCGGCAAGGCTTAAAACCCGCAATCAGGCCATGCACCATCAGCTTCCCCGCCAAGGCTTGGCCATACTCATGGGCAACCGCGCCTATCTTTGGCTGCTGGTCAGCGGGATCCTGGTCACTTTCGCCGCAGGGGCCTTTCTCTCATGGGGAATAGAATTCATTCACCGGTATAAAGGGTACAACCTGCGCGACGCCAGCCTGATCCTGGGATCGACCATGCTGGTTGCCGGGATAACCGGCGTCATTCTAGGCAGCTATCTGTCTGACAAGGCTTACGCCAGACTCTGCTGGGGAAGATGCGGAGTCATTGCCGCCTCCCTGATCCTTGCCGGCCCGATCATATTTTTCGGCATACATCAAGAAGATGAGTTCCTGTTCATCCTGTGCTTCTTCTTCGGTATAGCACTGGCCTGTTTCTATCATGGTCCGGTCACAGCGGTTATCCATGATATTGTCCCGCAAAACATCTGGGCGACTGCGTTTGCAGTTTATCTGCTGGTCATCCACCTCCTGGGTGACACCTTATCTCCGGTAATCATCGGCCTCATCTCCGATCATAAGGATCTGATCACAGGAATGGAACTCTCAGCCATTTTTGTATTTGCCAGCGGCCTGACCTTCATTCCGGTTTGCTTAAGCATCAAGAATCAGTCGCCCAAAGTTTAAACACCTCATTCAGGAGCCCCGCTCTCTGCAAAACCGCGCCCAAATGATCGGCATTCAACCCATGCCAACCGCAACCTTGGTTACGGCGCCCTTCCATTCTTATCAAAAGTCCTTGCTTGGGTTACACTGATTCGCTGTAGTGTTTGACCCTTGATTTACACTCGGAAATCATATATGTGGCTGCAATTGACCCCCTCTGAGAAGGCAAAACTTCTGGGCCAGTCGGCGCTGGGTATCGGCATGCTTGCCCTCGCAGCCGCGTTGGTTTATGCCACATACCAGACAGGCACCGTATGGCAGTCGCTCCCAGATGCGCTGACCAGGCTGGATAAAACCACCGAAAAATTGCAGCCTGCCGTGAATGAAGTCGAGTCCGTTCGCAAGCTGATCCCACCGATTCTTGAAGAAGTCAAAGCTGTGCGAAAACTGGTTCCTCCGACCCTGGCCGAGGTCAAGGCCGTACGCGAAGCCTTGCCGCCGGTAGTAAAAGAAGTAAGCGAGGTACGCAAGACGTTACCTCCGCTTGTCAATGCCAGCGCGACCTCACTCCGTGAAGCGAGCAATGCCGTACTCGTAATCGAGCCACACATCAACCCGGTGCTTGAAGAGGTAAAGAATACACGCGAGGCACTGCCGGGAATCATCGACCAGGCGGACAAAGTGGTGGGACGCGCCTCGAGCGTCGGAAAGGAAGCCAGCCAGGGGGCAGTGCAAGGTGTGTTCAGCGGGATCATCCTGTCGCCCTTCAGGTTGATCGGTGATGCGGGCAAAGGCCTTTTCGGCGTCATGGGGCTGGATGCCCAATCAGGGCTGAACGCCAAAGACGAGCGCATGGCAGCAATGGCAACTCAGGAGGTACTCAAAACGGGCAAGATCGGGGCAAAGCAGATCTGGCGCAATGAAGACAGCAATAACAGCGGCAGTGCCTTACTGGTTGAACAGAACAATCGCGAGGGCATGAACTGTTATACAGTGCGCCATCATGTTGTTTTTGCCACGAAGAAAACCTACGATGCCGATATCAATATGTGTCAGCAACCCGACGGTGAATGGGTCTCGCCGCGCGCGTCCACGGATTGACCAGACGCTCCTGTCTTGATTCGACGATTTAGCTAGAATTTAATGAGTGAAGAATTTTTAACACGCATGAGTGGCACCTTCCGAGGCTTGCTGCAATGGGCCGACTTGGAAGTGCTATGGTCAAGGGTAAGAGCAAACCCGGAAGGCTGGTATGTAAGCCTTGCCGGCGTTGAGCCGGAACAACAACCGCTATCAGCCGCTGCACTGAATACCTTCATCACCGAAGTGGATGCCCTGTTGCGGCGCGAGCATGAATACCATTATTGCGGCATCGTGTATGCAGACGACACCGAGCATCCCACCTTGATCAAGATATACGACCCGCATAACCTCGGCAGCTCCTGCAACACCAGCGGCGTACGCATCCCGCCGCGCTGGATCCTGAGCAAGATCCGGCCTTCATTGATTGTGGATGAAGCTCCGCTGCCCAGCAGCAGGCGGCATTGGTGGCAAAATATCTTCAAGTAACTCCACGATTGCCGCTGCACTTAAACGGGCCGGCTGAAGAATTGGTGCATAGTCCGGTTTCGGGTAGAATCCGCCGGTTCGCGCCGGAAATCAGCGCAGCATCACTGCCACCAGAGGTGGAAATAATATTTATTTAGGAGAGCGTTATGCCGCATCGTCAAGAACAACCAGCACACCCCGCATTGCACCTGAAAGAGCTTGGCAAGGGCTCCGAAGTCACCGGACCGATAAATGAATCATGGCAGGTCAAACTGACCGATCCGGCTACAACCGTGATGACGGATTTCAGGGAGCGGGCTTTTTTCAAGGTTGCCCCGGACGAACAGATAGAAGAATCCCTGGAAAAAATGAAGCATGCTGGCCTGCGCGCCGCATTTGTCATGGAGAAGCACAGCGACAAATTGCTCGGCATCATCACCTCCTACGACATCATGGGTGAAAAACCCCTGCGCTATCTGCAGCACGCCGGGTTCACCGAACACAAGGATATCCTTGTTTCAGACATCATGGAAAACCTCCGGGAAATGGTTGCCGTGGACATGCAGGAAATTGAAAAAGCGACTGTCCATTCGGTTCTGGATGCCTTGCAAAAATGCGGGCGGACACACCTTCCGGTGGTGGAAAAGAATTCTGGCGGAGAGTTGCATTTGCGTGGCCTCTTCTCCGCTGCCAAGGTGTTGCGCCTGACTGAAGACAGCCGCAGGGCATCAGCCAAGGCAAAATAACCGCTCAAAATAGCCGGGCACTGCGGCACTTCCCTTTTCCCGGCTACCTGGCGCAACGCACGTAGTTGTAGATCCTCACCGCATCGTTCAGCCCACCCTGCAATGTGTGGCTCGCCGGGCCTCTTGCCTTCGGGTCGGAACGCTGTGCGCCAGCCTGCGGGTATCCACACCTTCCACAGAGGTGCATTTGCCGAAACAGATACGGGTAAAGTTTATACGGGCCAAGTGCTAAAGTATCACTCCTGCAAAATGCCCAGAAATGGAAAGCTCCGCAATGGCCGCACGCTCTGACCTTGAAAACCTGCAACCTCGGTCGGTCTGGTCGCACTTCGCCACCCTGTGTGCGATCCCCCGCTCGTCGCTGCACGAGGCTGCCCTGATCGAACACCTGATCAGCTGGGCGCATACGCATGGCATCGAGGCAGCCGTCGATAGCGCAGGCAACCTTATCATGAGGAAACCGGGCAGCCCCGGCTGCGAAATGCTTTCCGGCGTGATCCTGCAGGGTCATCTCGACATGGTTTGCCAGGCCAATTCCGGCACACTCCATGATTTCGAACGCGACCCGATCAATACAGTTGTGCGCAACGGCTGGGTGGTAGCAGAGAACACCACTCTGGGTGCGGACAACGGCATCGGCGTTGCGCTCGCCCTGGCCGCTCTGGAAGAACCCGGCCTGAGCCATCCACCCCTGGAAGTACTGCTCACGGTCAACGAGGAGTCCGGCATGGATGGTGCGCGCGGGCTGATTCCCGGCACATTACAGGGCAAGATGCTGATCAATCTGGATACCGAGGAATGGGGACAATTCTATCTTGGCTGCGCAGGCGGAATTGACGTGGAGGTGCGCCATGATTGCACACTCGAAAACACACCACCGGATCACGCGTTGTTGCACTTCGAGGTGAGCGGGCTGCGCGGCGGCCATTCCGGGATTGACATCCACCGCGTGCGCGGCAATGCGATCAAACTGCTGGCGGAGGCGCTACGCGATCTGTCCGTGCACACCGATGTGCGGCTGATCGAATTGAACGGCGGCACTGCGCGCAACGCGATCCCGCGTGAGGCGTTCGCGAGTTGCGCATTGCCTGCTGCCATAGCGGCAAGCATCGATGATTGGGTGCAACACCGGCAGGCCTCGTGGCAACAGCGATACAGGGAAGAGGATCCGGGGGTGTCGTTCATCTGCCGGCATGACGATACGGCTCCCGGGACAGCCATTTCACAGGATGCACAAAAACGCCTGCTCGCTTTTCTCGACACTTCCGCAAACGGTGTCGAATACATCAGCGATGATTTTCCCGGGGTGACCGACACCTCATCCAACCTCGGTGTGGCCAGACTGGAACAAGGCGTTTTCCGCGCCACGTTCAAGGTACGCTCGCTGCACAACATACGCGCGGAAGCGCTGGCTGACAAACTGGTATATCGTGCCTCCAGTTATGGCTTGCAGGCATCGAAAAGCGGCGCATATCCCGGATGGACACCCAATCCGTTCTCCGATCTGCTGGTGCTATGCCAGCAGACTTATACGGAGCAGTTCGGCCAGCCTGCCGCACTGCAGGTCATCCACGCCGGCCTGGAATGCGGCCTGCTTGCCGCGAGTCACCCGCATCTGGACATGATTTCTTTCGGCCCGGACATTCGCGGCGCACATGCCCCCGGCGAAAGAGTGGAAATTGGATCGGTAGAA
>Ga0224495_10002086_pt1 | contig 13412 bp, 10 predicted proteins | sample SF_Jul11_sed_USG_FD_168128 | JGI IMG/M metagenome (GOLD analysis project Ga0224495, IMG submission 168128) | Sediment microbial communities from San Francisco Bay, California, United States - SF_Jul11_sed_USGS_4_1 | ecosystem: Environmental > Aquatic > Marine > Sediment | place: USA: California... | reverse complement strand
GGAAGCATCCACAAAAATCAGCGTCGGAGGCTACGCGTATATCACCTTAGATGCAATACGTGAATTGCTTAGATAATTCGTCCTAGTGACGTTTTACCAAAAAGTTGCGAATATCTCCTGTTGGCGCACAGCAGAATACCCAACATTGTAATAGCCATCATAAAAGAAATCTCTGTAATAAAACCACTATTAAAATTTGGCAACTACAAATGCTTCGCAATTGTAATTAATAGTCACAGACTGGCGATGCCAGACTGAGGGGGCATACTATCGAAACGTGACAAACTTGACAGCTATTGGCGAGTGATGGCGAGCACTGGCGGGAATATTATCAATAATTACAGTTAGTTATAACACCTGTTAATCCGCAGGTCCCTGGTTCGAGTCCAGGTCGGGGAGCCAGATAAACAAAGGGTTAGCGCTTAGGTGCTAGCCCTTTTATCTTTCTGTACTTGACTACAACGCAACTACAAAATAGCACACCACATCAACTGCCTTTTTCTGCTTCAGTCGCCCTTGATTCAAGCAACGCCTCAAACTGCTCTATCGGCACCGGTTTGCTAAAAAGATAGCCCTGAAAATGATGGCAGCCTTTGCTTAACAGGATTTGTCGCTGCTCCTCCGTCTCGACTCCTTCGGCAATGACATCCAGATTCAGGCTGCGCGCCATGGCTATTATGGTGTTCACAATCGCTTTATCGCTGCTGTCAACGACAATGTCGCGAACGAAAGATTGATCGATCTTGAGCTGATCGAGCGGCAGCCGCTTCAGATACTGCAAGGATGAATAGCCGGTGCCGAAGTCGTCCAGAGAGAGCTGCACACCGATCTCATTCAATGCGTTCATGGTCTTGATGGTGTCTTCGATGTTTTCTAGCAGAAGGCTTTCGGTGAGCTCCAGCTTGAGCAGCTCGGGGTTGACGCCATGGCGCTGCACGGCAGCGTGAACTTGAGTGGAAAATTCCGCATGACGAAACTGTTTGGCACTCACGTTTACCGCCAGCACCAAATCCCGGGTAAGCGCCTTCTGCTGCCATGCCTTGAGTTGGACACAGGCCGTATCGAGCACCCATTGCCCGATAGGCAGTATCAGCCCGGTTTCCTCCGCCAGCGATATGAATTGTGCGGGTGATACAAGACCGCGTTCTGGGTGCAGCCAGCGGATCAATGCTTCGGCACCCAAGGCACGGCTCGAACTGTCCACTTGAATCTGGTAGTGCACATGGAATTGCCCCTTCTCCATCGCCTGGCGCAACTGGGTTTCCATTGAGGCACGGGCAGCGATGCTCGCCTGCATTTGCGGATCAAAGAAGCGCAGGGTATTGCGGCCTGATTTTTTGGCCTGATACATGGCGATGTCGGCTTGTTTCAGCAGCTCCTCTAGCGCATGCTGATGACCATTTATCAGTGCTGCGCCAATACTGGAAGTGTAAGTATGTTCCTGCCCGGCCAGCAGGAATGGCTGGACAAAAGTAGCAAGTATCTTTTCTCCAACGGCCTCGGTCTGTGCAGCCGCTTCAAGAGCTTGTTCGCTCAGGTCTTCCAGCATCACCACGAATTCGTCGCCACCCAGACGGGCCACGGTATCACCATCACGCACGCAAGATTGCAGACGTTGCGCAACCTGTTGCAGCAGCAAGTCGCCGATGGCATGGCCCAGGGTGTCGTTAAGGGTCTTGAAATTATCCAGGTCAATGAACAGCAGCGCCCCCTTTCTGCCATTACGTGCGCTTGCAACCAATGCATGTTGCAGCCAATCCATGAGCAGCCGCCGATTAGGCAGGCGAGTGAGGGGATCATAAAAAGCCAGGTGCTTGATTTCTTCTTCTGCTGCCTTGCGTTTGGTAATGTCGGTGTGCGAACCCACATAATGGGTGACTTTCCTGTCCTCGCCCTTGACGGCAGTAATGGTGAGCCATTTGGGATATATCTCGCCGTTTTTTCGTCTATCCCAGATTTCTCCCTGCCATGTTCCCGTGCTATGGATGCTCTGCCACATCGCGGCATAAAAAGCCGCATCGTGGCGTCCTGACTTGAGTATGCGCGGTGTCTGACCCACCACTTCCTCGCTCGTATAGCCGGTGGACTCGGTAAATGCCTTATTGACCCGCAGGATCACGCCATCCGCATCGGTGATGAGCAGGCTTTCCTGCGATTCGAAGGCAACCGCTGCGATGCGTAGATCAGCCTCCGCCTGTTTGCGCTGAGTGACATCGCGCTTGATGGATATCAACCGGCCATCCGGCAACATCTTTGATGTCATTTCAACCTGGATATACCTTCCGTCCTTGCGGCGCAGGCGCCGCTCGGTATGGATAACCTTACCCGACCACATCTCCTCAAATCTGACAGGTGTTTTTGCCAAATCATCGGGATGAATTAATTGTCGTATGCCTATTTCCAAAAATTCCTCTCGCGTATAGCCCATCATGTTGCAGGCGGCCTGATTAACATCCATGTATCTGCCACCCTCATGTTCAGCAACGGTAATCGCATCTCCGGCTTGCTCCATGAGCTCTCGGTAATTTTGTTCGCTGCGGACAAGTGCATGCTCTGCCTCCTTGCGACTGGTAACATCCCGCGACAGGAAGATAAAGCGCATGTCATGGTCGATGTCTTCGTGCTTTGTTGCTACCGAAAGTTCGAAACATCGCTCCCCCTGAGGCAAGTGCAGGATGATCTCCTTGCCTGCAGAGCGACCATGCTGCGCTGCTTCATGCAAGGCCGACATACAGATGTCAGACGCATCCGCAGGGAGGACTTCTGCGATGGTCTTGCCTAAAAACACCTCGGGAGGTGCCACCAGCAGGTCGGCGCGCGGAGAATGGTAATCATGAAACCTCCCGTCCATGTCAACCTCGAACAGCAAGTCAGGAATCGCATCCAGTGTGGCTTGCAACTGGTTTTGCGATGCATGCAGCTGATTGTACGGATGCTCGACAGTTGAAACAAAAACCGCCCTGTAGAGGAAAAAATAGGAAACGATTTTGTAAATGTGCCCCAGCAAATTGTAGATGTCAGTGAAGTCGGTATAGATCGTGAAGAAATACTCGCTCAACGCCATCGCGCATACTGCACCGAACATTGCAGCCGCATTGAAAGGGAGCGGCGTGCGCATGCGCTTCAATAATACCAATGCGGTAACAAGATTGAGCGCAACTAGCGCATACTCGTAATTGATCTTGAACGGGGTAAGCCCCCTTCCCGGAATGAAGGCTTCCGGAAGCAGCTCGTTATGGTACAGGAACAGCCAGTGCAGGACTGCGACCAGGATGCAGACTGATGCAAGCGCAATATAGCGAAAAATCGAGGAACTAAGCTTCCGCCAGGCCAGCATCGATACTGCAAACAGCGCAATAGCAGCCAACGTGCGCGCGGCCAACCAGAAGTCGATTGCCTTGTCTGGACTGCTCGGCGTGACAAAATCCGGCATTCCTGTATAGGAAAGCGTATGAGTGAAATCCAGCGCACCCACCCCGAAGAACGCGCATGAAAGCAGCAGAATATTGCCCGGCAACCCACGCCGGTGCGCATTCCATCCCACCGCGAACACCAGCATGGCGATCACCACCGAGATTGTTTCAAGCAAAGTGTGCAGCGGCAGGTAGCCTGAGATGCCTATGGCGGCAGGGATTACCGGAAGCAATTTTGCCGCTATCACCCCAAACAGCAGAAACGCAACAGCGGCGGTTGCATTGCGCATCTGTAACCGATGGCTGGGATGCAGCCCCACCAATCGCTTTTTTTCAAGTGAACCTGGCATCATGCGGTGTGAATTCTCACCCTGACTGAAACAAACCCAATGCTAACCGCACAAGAATAAAAAGTACACAAGCACGGTCTTCGCGGATTCGGCACCGGTCAACACCCCATACCGGGGTGTTTTTCATTGCAGGACGCTATCTGCATGAACCATACCGGTGACGCATAACCCAATGAAATGATGCAAGGTTTTATGCATATTATGATCATAGAATTTCATGCGTAGTTAATGCATGTTTACATGAACAACGGAGCAACCAGAAAAGACAGAATGTAATAAAGCGGCCCCATCGGTTCAACCACTTGGGCCGGATGGTTAAATCAGTCCGGTCTTGCCGCGCTCTGTGCTTTGCTGCACGTCATAGATGAGTTGTATTTCGAAAGCGTTAGCTATGTTGGACACCTCGAAATGGGTGCTGGATACGGCCTGTACTCAACTCATGGCTTGGCGGCAAAATGCACTTACCCGGGATCTGGTGCAGGCAGTGAACGTATGTGCCAAACAGTTTCGTCATGCGGATTTTGCCACTCATGTTCACGCTGCCGTGCAGCGCCATGGCGTCAACCCAGAGCTGCTCAAGCTAGTGCGACCAGCATTGCCAAAGACTACCTTTCAACCTTAATTTCACCAAAAAAAAAGCCGGATCGCACCGGCTTGTTTAAAGTTGATCCCGGGTTTACTTGGCCAAGCCCAGAATAAAAGTAACCAATTCCTTTACCTCTGGCTCGGTAATCTTTGGAGTGGCGGGCATCGGTATAGGACCCCACACGCCACCACCACCTTTGACTATCTTTGTGCTCATCGCAGCTGCCGCTCCTGCATCACCTTTATACTTGTTGGCGACATCCTGCCAACCGGGGCCGACCATTTTTTTGTCAATTTTATGGCAGTTGGTGCAGCCGTACTTTTTGGCGGATTCAGGCATATCCGCAGCCATCACACCACCGGCAATCATCATGCTTGCCACCGCAACCACATTTACAATAATAGCTTTCATGATTCCTCCATTTTTTTATTTGACACACTATATGACATCACAAGGGGTAGTACACGATGCATCAATGAACCACAACAGAATCACCACAGGAAATTTTCGGTCATGTATAGCTGACACCTCTTTCTGTCGGATCGGTAATATCTCAGCAGATTAAACATGTATCAGTAATACACGTAATCATGCTGGATTAAAAGCTGAAGTTTGTCAAGCAATATCTTGGCGCATGAAATTCATCTGCAGCAGATTCATCCTCCCCCTCATATATTCCTTGAATGCGCTTTGTAATATAGCACCACCAAAGTGACCAACAGCAGCATCGCCACCGCGTTATGCAGGACTGCGACCGCCAAAGGCAATTCGAGCAGCACATTGCACAAGCCGAGCACAAACTGAATCACGATCAATCCCAATATGAATTTTCCAGTTCTTCTGAGCGCATGGACTGCCATGATCTTGAAAGATAACCAGCTCAAGTAGACAAGAGTAATCAGCGCGCCGAACCGATGCATCCAATGTATCGCGGTCAGCTTTTCCCTTGGGAGCGGCAAACCATCATTTTCCAGGCTGTATGAAAAATCCATGGGCGGCAGCAGCGAACTCTGGCATAGGGGAAAATCGGTGCAGGCCAGTGCAGCGAAATTTGAACTTACCCAGCCTCCCAACATGATCTCAGCCAGCAGCAGCGCCAAACCGATCTGTGAATATCCCCTCCAGCTATGTGCCCTGCCAGCCCCTGCTTCGCCAGCCGGCATCATCTGTCGCAATGCGATCCACACAAGGAGAGTCAGCGTGGCAATCCCGCCCGCCAGATGCACCGGAACGATTACAGACCTAGGCAGGTAAGAAAAAGCCAGGATACCGAATACCGCCAGAAATGCCATCAACGCCACCAGCAGGGTCGGCAACAGAGGTGATTGCCGCAACTCTTTGCGCTTCTGCCAAGAATGTCCGCAGATCGCGATAGTCAGAATTCCCAGCAGCAACCCCACCAGATTCTGAATCTTCCATTGCCAGGATGTATGGTCGCGAGCGGCATCAAGCTTGGGAGGTTGCCTTTGCTTAAGCGCATTCTCTTCATAGCATGCGGGCCAGTTAGCGCAGCCAAGGCCGGCGTCGGAAAGTCGCGCATAGGCGCTGAACACTACCGCAATGAAAGCGAGTACGCAGGTAACCACTACAAGTTTCAGATACATATGATATCCCTCTTTCGGCTGTCATTTTGCACATCCGCTGTTATTGATGCGCTTGTCAGGCATGGTGGTTTTGCAAAATCTGGCGCCTTCCAGCTTGGTGTTGCGCATATCAGCACCGATCAGAGTAGCTCCGCTAAGATCGGCACGGCTGAAGTTGGCATCGACCAGACTGGACATCGCGAAAACTGCACCTGTAGCATTGGCACCAGTCATATCTGCGCCCTTAAGGTTGACCAGTGACAAATTTGCACCAGTGAGGTTGGCCTCCCTGAGGTTGGCTCCCGGCATTATGCTTTGAGACAGATCGGCTTTGGCCAGATTTGCTTTCGACAAATTCGCACTGTTCATATATGTTTCAGAAAGGTTGGCGCCTTCAAGGTTGGCATTCGACAAATTTGCTCTAGTCAGGTTAGCCTCGGTGATTTTGTCACCATGCAGATCGGCACCTGATAGATCTGCCCCTTCCAGATCGGCACCAGCCAGATTGGATTTGCTAAGATTCGCCCCGGAAAGGTTGGCACCGGGACAATTAGCTCTTCGCTTGATCTGACAGCCATTAATGGTCTGCTGCGCTTCGGCTGTCGTGCCCAGCAAAACAGCAATGACAAGCGCCCAAGCTGCGATTATTTTCACTGGATATTCCCTATCCTTATAAAATGTAATATGCATTGCATAATGCACCGCTCGCCCGATAAATACTGACTTTACCGAAATATTGAATACCTTGTCTGCGAGGTTAGCCAAACTGACGTCGCTCGGCAAGCTCTGTTCTTGACTCACAGCAGGGTAATGGGTAGTGTCTCCGTAGCATGCCAATCATACTATCTGCTATCACAGCGTCCTATCACACCACGGAATCACCAACCTGAGGGATGCTGACTAAATGGAGAGCTTTGCCATGTGCCCGAATGTAGAACGCATCCACCAACAGCGTTTCTCCGGGCTCGTTCATACCCAGTCTTCAGGACTACCATCATGCTGATCCAGCTTGCCGCAATGGGCATCTTAGCCGCACTGCTCCCACTGACAATGGTATGGGTGTCGACGGATACTGACAAATACCGAAAACTGGTATGGATCACAGTCTTTCTGACGTTTGATCTGATCATGTTCGGCGCCTTCACTCGGCTGACCGATTCCGGCCTCGGCTGCCCGGACTGGCCGGGTTGCTATGGCCACGCCAACCCTATGCAGGCTCACACAGACATCAGTGCCGCAGAAGCAGCAATGCCAACCGGACCAGTAACAGTCGTGAAAGCGTGGATAGAAATGATCCATCGCTATCTTGCAATGGGAATTGGCGTGCTGATTATTTCCATGATGACCATATCGTGGCGCAGATGGCTGCAAACGGGGCGAAAAGAAGCAAGATTTTCTCCGCACTTCCCGACATTGCTGTTTGTGTTCGTTTGTGTGCAGGGCGCTTTCGGTGCATGGACTGTTACATTGAAGCTGCAGCCTATCATTGTGACCGCACACCTGATGCTGGGTATGATGCTGCTGGCATTGTTGACGTGGTTCGGCATGCGACTAAGGAATCATGTTTCAATTGCACGCTCTACTTCCACGCTGATACTGCCGGCGACATTGGCAGCTGCAGCGCTGGCGATGCAGATCGCGCTAGGCGGCTGGGTCAGCAGCAACTATGCGGCACTGGCTTGCGTGGATTTCCCGCTGTGTCATGGCGCATTATTGCCAGAAATGGATTTTCAAAATGGCTTTACGCTATGGCGCGACCTGGGCAAGACAGCCCACGGGGATTTCTTGCCATTCGCGGCATTGACTGCGATCCATTGGACGCATCGGGTCTTCGCATTTGTCGTTGTAACCCTGGTGATTTGGACAGCACTGGGAGCTCACCGAATAGACAGCTTGCGAAAGACCGCACGATGGATACTGGCGGTGATTGCGCTACAATTTTGCAGCGGAGCTGCTACCGTTTTCCTGAGCTTGCCGCTGACCCTGGCCGTAATACATAACGGCGGCGCAGCACTACTCGTGATATTGCTGGCCAAACTGAATCACAGCATTCGCCTCGCCCGTTAATGAGCTGGCGTCAAATCGCTCCTCACGCTCCACGCCCAAAACTGGCCGCTTCGCTCACTTTGCATTCTGCTTGCTGTCAGCCGCCTTTGGGGTAACGTGAACCAGTCTTACACTAAGCGCGTCACTCTTCTCCACGACGTAATCGTTGCCGTAATCAAAGCGCCACACCCACGCACCTGCGCGGCGTGTCTTGAATGTTGTATCGGTCCAGTATTTACCGGGCAAGGATTCCGGGAAATAAGCTTTTGGCAGCGTGGGGCCCGGGAAAAAAACTTCCGCATCAACAATGGAGTTCAATTCAAAACGGCTGGGCAAGTGCCAATCTGAAAGACCGCAAAGCTTTGTGGCATTGACTGCTTTGGCATAGGAATAAGTATCACAATCACTGCCGGTGCATACTCCACCGTTGGCCTTGCCAGCAAACCCACCGTTGCTGGCCTGGTCCGGGTCATACCAACTATAGGTATTGTTGATGTTTCGCAATCCGGGCCCGGTCGTTTTTATTTCCCAGGTCATACCCGATTGATTGTCTCGTACACACGCCCATGGCCGCCTTGTATAGTCCTTTCCGTCATTGATGCTGCCGTCTGCATTAAGGCGCGTCATATCGAAGACAAAAGGCTTTGGATTCAATGCATCACCACATCCTGTGATTGCCAGCGGACAGAGCAGAATAAAAACCATGATCCTGCAAGATGTGGAACAGCCCATTGATATAGTGACTTTATTGACAAACTTTTTCATTTCACTCACCAGAAAATAATTGTTAAACGGTTGCAGGGCATTATCATGGAATAGCATGGGTTGCTCAAATCAAAGCGAATCTTTAATGCCGAGCAAATTTGCGCGGAATGAGGCCATTTCATATTCCAATTCCTTACTGTCTGTGGAGGAAGCCCAGAATTGTTTGATCCGTCCACGCTCGGCGCGGCTGCGCAATCGAGGCTCCCGTTTCGCAGACAGACGCAGCTCTGACCAAAGCACACCCATCCGATGGTAGCAATCGCCCACACGGCAACCGGTAACAAATACACCATCGACATGATGTTCATGCAGCGCATATTCTATGAAGGACGGAGGCAGCATGGCAATGCATGGCAGGCTTAATACAGCAATACTATCACTGCGAAATCTCTCAATATTAACTGCGTTATCGCAACCGACAACCATGATCCGCACTTCTCCTCTGAGCTTGGCTATGTCATCCATCATGGCTGCGCGAAGACCAGACATCGGCAATGATGGCATTTCGATTCCACTGACAAAATTATCTTCGCCCCTGAATGGATTGGAAGATGGACAAGCCCCCGCGCAAATGCCGCAACTCACGCAGCGATCCGCCACAACCACGGCTTCTTCTGAAAAGTGCAATCCATCGCTGCGCGGTCTCATCACTACCGCCTCATAGGGGCAATCCGCAACACAGAGCCTGCATCCACTGCAATCCTTAAGATTGACTACGGCGACTGGTATCTGCCTGAACCTGGATGGCAGCCACGGCATCATGGCCAGCAAAAGGCTGGTTCCTAGCACCAGCGCCCATATCTGGCCTGCCGGCCAAATATCCAGCAAGGGAAAGAGATACAAATAGAACCAGTCAATCCGGATGTTGCGCGGCTCAACCGCCATATCCGCGGGTCCCTGACTCAATGCAGGCTCAGCCAAAGCCAGCACCAGCAGCGCCAGCAGCATTCCGGCTGCCAGTCCGCGGTGCGGATTAACCACAGGATAGCTGATACGCATGATATGGACCCAGAACAGAAACAGTATGAACAACGGAACCGTCACATGAGCGAAAGATATCAGCGAAAAGAATCGGTCATTAAGCACCTCCTGAGTCGCGAAGCTGCGAGACATCGGCTCACTGAATATAGGCAGCCAGTCTAACCATTCTATAAATGAGACGATGGAATATTGAGCCAGCTTGTCCCACACCATCCAGTAGCCGTTTATGCCCGCGGCAAATATCAGCCAGATCAACAGCACGCCGGTGACCCAGGCGAACCAGCGTGCGCCGCGGTAATGCCCCAAAATGAATTCGCGCAACAAATGCAGCAGCATCACTACCACCAGCGCATCGGATGCGTAACGGTGCAGACTGCGCATGATTCCACCGAGATACCATTGGCCAATGGTGATATATTCAACCGAGGGGTAAGATAATTCTATGCCGGTCTTGTAGAAGGCGTAGATATATGCACCGCTGATAGCCACCACCCAGAAAAAATAAAACCCCAGTGCGCCAAGATGGTAAAAAGGATTAAGGTCAGCGCCAAATATCCTGTTCAGTACACCTTCAACCCCAAGCAGTATCCTGCGCGCGGTCGATTCAGCTGAATAACATGCGGTCAATTCGGATCCCTGCAAAAAATATCTGTTGAATTACCCCGTGCCAAATCTGACGGCATCATATAATAGGCACGCGTATGTGATTACTGGAGGTTGATCTTGGAAGTTGTCTACTACACACTGGTGGCCGCCATTCTTTACCTGGCATCCGACTGGCTGCTGAATCGGATCGAAATCGCCCGAGGCGAACGTTTAAAATATCGCAGCGTCGTATTTTTTTTCATCATTTTGGTGCTGGCATCCATCTCGTTCAGCCTGATCAGATCCCTTTTGCTTCCTGCTGAGTAAGCAGAAATTCATTGGTTATGAAGGTATGCACTCCTCGGAGGACGCATGGCTTTGAAAACCACTACCAGGAACATGATGCCACCGACAACGGCTATCAGCCCACCCAAGCCCATCAAGCCCATACCCGCAGTCTGCGCAAAACCGTGCAATTCCTGCGCAGCACCCGCAACCTTGCGCTGCACACCGTAACCACCGGACCACAACAGCCCAATGATATGGAGCAGTTGCCCCGCTCCGTATACATAAGGCGTCAAAGCAGCCCACTTCAATTCCGGCTCACGATAACCGAGATGCGGCAACAAATGGAAAGCCAACCCCATGAAAGCCAGGCTGATCGCTCCACCTGTCCCGTGATAATGTGCAGTGATGATGGTGTTGCTGTCCTTGATCAGCAGACTGATGCCACCTCCGACAGCAAACAGCATGATGGATGAAAGCAGAGCTGCGCGCTGGGGACGTGTCGAACTCGCACCCTTTCCTGCAAGGATCCCATAAAGCACAGCCAGACCAATAGGCACAGGAGCAAAAGCGCCTCCCACCTTCATCAACCTGGTGAACTGCTCCATATAGTCACCCATCACACCGTTATTTGTCAGATAAATAACCGGCGTATAGAACACCGGCAGCAATCCCAGGATAAGCAAGATGGAAGCCAACCGTGGAGTCAATGGGTTTTTCGCGCCACAGGCTTCCGCCAGCCACAGCCATCCGGTCAGCATCAGCAGCAGATATGTGAACTGCAGAACATGACCTCCGCCCCAGAACAAAAGGTCGAAATAAACTGTGCTATCTGTATCAGTCGGCACCATGATGTATGACCATGCAAAAGCTGCCAGCGCGAACAACATCGAAATCGAAGCGGCGTGAAAACCGATGCGCACCGAGCCTTCTCCTCCACGCCACAGATTGGCGGGAGGAATTGCTGCCAGGCTGCGCAGCACCAGCACGGCCATTCCCGCAGCAAAGACAATCAATCCCGTGAAAAAAAGCTCGCTTTGTATCACTGGCACGTAGTTGCTCATCAGTGGCTTGCCAGTAGCCACAAAGGGGGACAGCACGATCATAATCGCTCCGGCTGCTGCCAACGCCAGTGCCAACCAGCCGATGCCGATGAATCGGGGAGATGAATCCAGGCTCCACAGCACTCCGGCAAAGGCCAAAAACCACAACAACACCGACAAGTCCACATGCACCACGAGAGCTGTGTGAAAAAAATCTACCCATGGGAATACATCCTGAATATACGGTGTGCGTGACAGTACCAGCAAGATGGCAAACAAGCCGGCCCCCACCAGTGATGCAATTCCGAGCCATAACCAACCAGAGGCAAGGCTGCGATTGGCCGAGGATGGCATGGAAAGCGCAAACACGCGCCCCGTGCTGCCATCGGATTGAATATCTTCAGTTTGATATGCCGTGCTCATTCGTCATCCTTTGGGTGCATTGTTCTTGAAAATAAATCCGCCAGTCGCCGCCTTGAAATCGATCACCATGATGCGGCCGGCAACAAGATTGACCGTTTCTTCCCGGACATAATTGAATTCGTCGCCTTCGTTATCCTTTAGCCTCGCCTTCAAGGTATGGACACCCGCCTTGACCGGAATGCGCCGGTAAATATTGGAATTGCCACTATGCGATAACCCGACTGGTTTCAGTATCACGTGGTAAAGCTGCTTGCCATCCATTTCCAACTCGACCACGACATTAGACCGTTCGCGGGGGCACACAGTAGTTACTTTGCGCTGATAAGGAGGCAATTTTGCAATTTCCTCGGGAGTTCGTTCACGGCACATCCCTTTGTGCTGGCCAGCATGGCTGAAGCTCAGTTTGATCAAGGTCTCGTCAGGCGGAAGGTGTGTATATACAGGAGATGCGGAAAAATATCCGATCACTCCTATGAACAAAAAATAGAACAATCCCTGGGCTATATACTGCATTGGCTTAGCCATGAACCTTCCCTTCGGGGGATGTCGATGTTTCCACAACCGGAATTTTGTGTTGCGTCACCACAAACGCATCAGAAAAATATTGGTCTGGTGGTAATCCCCTGGCAATGAATGCCGCGCGTCCCGCATCGACCATCGCAGGTGAACCACAGGCGTAGACTTGATACCCAACCAACTCACGATGATCCTGCAGGATGGCTTCGGTAACCAGACCGGTTCTGCCATGCCAACCATGCTCCGGCTTCGTTTCGGATAAGACCGGAATGAACTTGAAATTATCATGCTCCCGCTGCCAAGCTTCCGGCAAACCTGCCAGATACAGGTCAGCCGGAGTTCTGCCCCCCCAGTAAAACACCATGGAACGTTTCGAACCGATTGCAAAAGCATGTTCCAGCATGCTTTTAACCGGGGCGAAACCGGTACCCCCTGACATGAAGATAATAGGCTTGTCGCTTTCCTCACGCAGGAAAAAACTACCGGCTGGCCCCTCTACTCGCAACACATCGCCCTCCTTCATCCCACCGAAGACATGGCTGGTGAACCTTCCGCCTTCAACCATGCGTATGTGCAGTTGCAACCGATCTGCTTGCTGAGGCGCATTAGCGAACGAGAAGCTGCGCTTGCTGCCATCATCCAACAGAACACTGACATACTGTCCAGCAATGAAATTCATCTTCTCATCACCTTCAGCACGCAATTCCAGCAGCATGACATCCTGCGCCGCCCGCTCCATTTTTTCCACCCGATATACCAATGACTTTGCCGGAAATCCAGTCAATTGATTAACCTCATGGCACTCTATGTCCAGGTCAGATAGTGGCTTGGCACAA
>Ga0224495_10002085_pt1 | contig 13416 bp, 13 predicted proteins | sample SF_Jul11_sed_USG_FD_168128 | JGI IMG/M metagenome (GOLD analysis project Ga0224495, IMG submission 168128) | Sediment microbial communities from San Francisco Bay, California, United States - SF_Jul11_sed_USGS_4_1 | ecosystem: Environmental > Aquatic > Marine > Sediment | place: USA: California... | reverse complement strand
GATGGCCTGGCCTTGCGTGAGCCTGGCGTAACCTAGCAACGCGCCGGCGGCTTCCAGCCCGACGGTGTAATCGTTGCAGCCGAACCCGGCGAGATCGAGCGTGGCGAATTGCTGGCACAGCGCGCGGCGCGCCGCTTCCAGGTCAAAATGCCAATCGGGCAGTGTCTTGAGAGCCGCGTGATTATTGGCTTGCGGGCTAGCGCTTTCCGCATGCAGGATTTCCGAAGGTTGCAGGCGCTCAAGTTCGGCGGGCAGATTATCGGCGGAAATCTCGCAGACAAAAAATTGCCCGGAGGCGAGGTTCAGCCAAGCCAGACCAACCCCTCCCGGCCTCCTCAACACCTCCCCAGCCCTCACCTTGTCAGGGGAGGGAGCAGAGATTGCCAGCAGCAGGCAGTCGCGCTTCTCTTCCAGCAACGCAGAGTCGGTGACCGTGCCGGGTGTGACGATGCGCACCACCTTGCGCTCAACCGGGCCTTTGCTGGTGGCGGGGTCGCCGATCTGTTCGCATATGGCGATCGATTCTCCCAGCTTGATCAGGCGGGCCAGATACTGCTCTGCGGCGTGATAAGGCACGCCGGCCATCTTGATCGGTTGGCCATTGGAGGCACCGCGCTGCGTCAGCGTGATGTCGAGCAGTCTGGCAGCGCGTACGGCGTCGTCATGAAACAGCTCGTAGAAGTCCCCCATGCGGTAGAACAGCAGCATGTTGGGATGCTGTGCCTTGATGCCTAGATATTGCTGCATCATCGGGGTATGTTGGACGCTTGCCTGCTTTGCGCTACCTATAGCTGCATTGCTGTTAGTGTCTGAATGTTGCGCTGCCATTGCCTGATTTTTAGCTTTTCAGGGCGGGGCTCAGATGCGGTGCCATTATTTGCAGCAGCAGCGGGTGGATATTCGGATTCCCCGCGCAGATGTACCCGCTTTCAAGATAGGTGTCCGAGCCATGCAGGTTGCTGACCATGCCGCCAGCTTCGGTAACCAGCAGACAGCCTGCGGCCATGTCCCACGGTTTAAGCCCGATTTCAAAGAAGCCGTCGTAGCGCCCAGCGGCCGTCCACGCCAGATCCAGCGCGGCGGAGCCGGGGCGGCGCAGTCCGGCGGTTTTTTGTATCAGATCTTTGAAGATGCCAATGTAAGCATCCATGTGTTCAAACCGGGTATAGGGGAAGCCAGTGCCGATCAGGCTGTCGGCCAGGTGCAGTCGTTTGGTGACGCGCAGGCGTTTGTCGTTAAGGAACGCGCCGCGTCCACGCGTGGCGGTAAACAGTTCATTCTTGACCGGGTCGTACACCACCGCCTGGGTGAGAATGCCTTTGTGCTGCAAGGCGATGGACACGGCGAATTGCGGAAGTCCGTGCAGAAAGTTGGTCGTGCCGTCCAGCGGGTCGATGATCCAGAGATATTCCGATTCGCCTTGGCTGCCGCTCTCTTCTGCTAGAATCGCGTGGTCCGGATAGGCTTCCAGCAGGGTCTGGATGATGGTCTGTTCGGCGGCGCTATCCACTTCGCTGACAAAATCCGCGTGGGATTTTTTGGTGATGGTAAGGTGATCGATCTTGTCGGCGGAGCGGTGAATCAGATTGCCGGCGCGACGCGCGGCCTTCACCGCGATGTTGAGCATGGGATGCATATAGGTTACGACCTTTTTAATGAACTGGAGAAATTCAGCGCGCATTTTAACACTGGAAACAGTCGTTAGACGCTAGCCGTTAGTTGAACAAAAAGCCGCGAAGCGGACAGCGCCAATTATCGACTAACATCTAACGACCGCTCTTAACTATGATAGCTAACATCAGAGTCGTCCTCAGCCATACCACTCATCCAGGCAATATCGGAGCGGCGGCGCGTGCCATGAAGACCATGGGCTTGCGCCATCTGTATCTGATCAACCCAAGGCATTTTCCCGACCCGCAGGCCGACGCGATGGCCGCCGGAGCGGACGACCTGCTGCGCGATGCAGTGGTGTGCGGTTCCATTGATGAAGCCTTGCAGGGGTCAGTGTTCACGATGGCGATGACTGCGCGGTTGCGCGATATTTCCATGGAAGTGAAGAGCCCGCGCGAGGCGATGCCGCTGTTGTTGCAACAGGCATCACAGCAGCCGGTGGCGTTGTTGTTCGGCACCGAGATGTCCGGCCTGACCAATGAGGAACTGGGCAAGGCGCAGGTGCTGGTAAATATTCCTGCCAGCCCGGATTTCTCCTCACTTAATCTTGCGGCTGCGGTGCAGGTGATGGGTTACGAGTTGAGCGTAGCGGCGCAAAGCCATGTGCCTGATATTTCGAAATTCAGGCCCGCCCCACATGAACAGCTGGAAGGATTTTTTGCGCATCTGGAAAAAACACTGCTTGAGATCGGTTTTTTTACCACGCAGAACCCTTACCGCATGATGCTGCGCCTGCGCCGTTTGTATGCCCGCGCACGGCTGGAGCAGGAGGAGATCAATATCCTGCGTGGCATTTTGAGCGTGACAACCGAGTACAATGCGCGGCTTGAGAAGCGCTATTTGGAAGAGCATTCAGATGTTCAAAAACATTAGAGAAGACATTGCCAGCGTATTCGACCGCGACCCAGCGGCACGAAGCACCTTTGAGGTGTTGACCTGCTATCCGGGATTGCACGCACGTGTCATGCATCGCCTTGCGAATACCTTGTGGCACGCCAACCTGAAATGGCTGGCGCGTTTTTTGTCGCATATCGCCCGCTGCTTTACCGGTATTGAGATTCATCCCGGCGCGACCATCGGGCGGCGCTTCTTCATCGACCACGGCATGGGGGTAGTAATTGGCGAGACTGCCGAGATTGGCGATGATGTCACGCTCTATCACGGTGTCACGCTGGGCGGCACATCATGGCGGCACGGCAAGCGGCACCCCACATTGGGCAACGGTGTAGTGGTGGGGGCGGGAGCCAAAATACTAGGCCCGATCATGATAGGCGACGGGGCAAAAATCGGTTCGAATGCGGTGGTGGTGAAAGATGTCCCGGCAGGAGCGACGGCCGCCGGCATTCCCGCGCGAATTCTTGATGAAGAGAAGAAAGTTGCCGGCGGCTTCAAAGCCTATGGAATCGGCAATGACCAGGATGATCCACTTTCCAAGGCAATACATGGATTGCTCGGGCATAGCGTAACCGTGGATCATCGCATCGACTTCATCCTGCAGCAGCTCGAGAAAATGGGTGTGCGAGTGGATGATGAGCGTGCCACTGCCGACAAATTCGACCCCAATCATCTGAATAAGATAGTTGATTAAAAGACTAAGGTATTTTATTATTTAAAAGTTGGTGTTTGCTGCGTGTTTCAAGTGTAGTTTCAATTGAATCGTACATACAAGATTGGAGTATAACTTGCGATTAACCACTAAAGGACGTTTCGCTGTGACGGCGATGGCTGACTTGGCAATGCGTGCCGAAAAGACCCCTGTAACGCTGTCAGCCATTAGCGAGAGGCAAAAAATCTCACTCTCCTACTTGGAGCAATTGTTCGGCAAGCTGCGCCGCAGCAAGATCGTGGAAAGCGTTCGCGGCCCTGGCGGCGGTTATTTTCTCGCCAGGCCTGCGGGGGAAATTACGATAGCCGAGATTATCGTAGCGGTAGATGAGCCACTTGATGCGACAAAATGTGGTGGCAAGGGCAATTGCCATGGCGAAAAAAATTCCTGTATCACCCATGATTTGTGGATGGGACTGAACGAGAAGATTCTGGATTATCTGAAAGCCGTTACTTTGCAACAAATGGTTGATAACCATAACAAGAGCATCAATGGTGTGCCGGATGCTGTCTTGAAAAAAACGGGGAAATAACAAGAAGCCCCGGTACAGAAAAGAGTGCAACCAAGGGCGAAAAATAGCTTTTCTGTCTTTCCAGAAAAGTTTGGCTAATTTCGCTGGTTGCAGCTTAAGCACTCCTTGTCATTATTTATCGGGAAGGTCATATAACCGTGTGCAAATTTTTGCGCATTATTTCCAATCGCTGGCTGTATCTGGCTGGAGCGCTTTTTGCCAGTGGCTTGCTGGGTTTTGGCTTATTTCTGCAATATGTCAAATATCAGGATCCCTGCCCATTGTGTATGGTGCAGCGCGTGATTTTTATCGCCATCTTATTTCTCTTTGTATTGGCAGCCGTGCATGGCCCGAAAAGTGTGGGGGAGCGTGTCTATGCGATGCTTGTCGTTCTGCTGTCTCTGCTTGGAGTGGGTGTCGCAGCAAGGCATATATGGATACAAAACCTGCCCAAAGATCAAGTCCCTTCCTGTGGCCCCGGCTTGGACTACATGCTTGAAACAATGCCGATGGCTGACGTGCTCAAGCAACTCATGCACGGCTCTGGCGAATGCGCGGCAAAAGGCTGGACATTTCTCGCTCTCGGCATTCCTGAATGGTCATTGCTTTGTTACATCGTGCTGGGTATATGGGCGCTGGCGATAGCGTTCAGAAAATAGTATTTGTTGTTTGATGGTTCCGGGATTGAGGAGAGTCAGCTTCTTTGTCTGGAATCAATCCAAATGTAAAGTCAAGTTGCAAAAATACCTGATAAAATTACTCGCTATTTATGCTTGACATGCTTTGCTGCTTGGGACAGAATTCAAAAGTGCGTAAAATTTAAAGAAAAATTGCGTCCGGCATATCGCAAATAAAATGTAATACGCATATAAAATATTAAAAAATATAATGCAAACGGGAGGTCGTCCAATGGAGTCATTCGAGGCTGGTAGTTTAAAAGCCCCCTTCATGCAGCAGATGCTGAACAATAAATTATTGTTATTAACCGTCGTGCTCGCTGTTTCTGCAGCGGCATATTTCTGTGTTGGTCTGTACTTTATTCTCAGTCATTAAAACACTCAAGACACCAAGTATCGATTGGTGCTGAATCATTTTGGTATTGAAGAATTTGAATGTCAGAAGCATGGGGAGTGTTCCGACGGAATAATCAACAACAAGAAGCAGTCAGTTGTTTGCGTGTCAAGTTAAAATAATACGGTCAGTTTTTTTGTATCAACCATCGATGGCGTCAGTCATCAATTTGTTATAGGGAGGAGTAAATGATGTCAGAGTCAACTTCAAGCGGTGCGAGTCCTCATTTCATGCAAAGGGCGTTGGATAATCAATGGCTTATGTTAGCGTTGGCTGTGCTGGTACCTATGGTGTTGTATACGCTGTGGGGATTGTGGGACGTGCTCAATATACCAATGGCCCCGTAATTTAAGCCGTTTTTATCTATATAAATAAGGAGAAATAAAACTATGGGAACGTCTTATACCCCCCCAACAAATCCCGACTGGTGGCGTGAACCAATCGAGCGCACTGAGATATGGTGGATCGTGCTTTCATTTGCATGGTGCGTGTTCATGTTCGTCTGGATGACCGGCTGGCACTTTGTTGGGCCGCAAAATATGAGCAACGAAACTTATAAAACTACACCTGAGGCATTTTCAAAGAAGGTGGCTGATATGCAGGCAAAGTATACTGTCCGCAAAGATGCTGCTACCGGTGAAGATGTCGTGGCGCCGCCTCCAGGCAGCGATGTTTACATCGCTGCCATGCAATGGCAATTCCGTCCCATTCTCGAACTTCAAAAAGGGCAAAAATATCGCATTCATTTGTCCTCTCTTGACGTGGGCCATGGATTCTCGTTGCAGCCTGAGAATATCAATTTTCAGGTTTATCCCGGCTACGAGCAGGTTACTACCATGACCCCCAATAAAACCGGCACTTTTGCCATAGCATGTGGTGAATACTGTGGCGGGGTTAACGCCATGGGGCATCAGACGATGCTGGGCAGAATTTACGTAAAGGAGTAAGAGATAATGGCGACAACAACAATGTCTGATTTCCGCGTCGACCCAGTGTCCGGTCTCAAGATTAATAGAACGGCCAACAAGCTGGTTCAGTGGAATGCGTTTGCGGCGGTAGTGTTCTTGCTGGTCGGTGGGCTGTTTGGCCTCCTGGTGGCGCTTACACGTATGCCAAGTGTGCAACTGCTTCCGGCTGAGCTTTTCTACATGGCCCTTACGGCTCATGGCCTGGTAAATCTGGCTGTGTGGATCATTTTCTTTGAAATGGCTGTGCTGTATTTCCTGGGTGCGCACGTGCTGGGTAACCGGTTGGCAACCCCGCGCTTTGCCTGGGCGCAATTCTGGCTCATGCTCGTTGGTGCTGCCCTGGTTGCTGTTGCAGTTCTGGGTGGAAAATCAAGCGTGATGATGACCTCTTACCCACCCCTTCAAGCAGAACCGCATTTCTATCTGGGGTTGATCCTGTTTGCAGTGGGTGCGTTGATTGGCTGTTTCGTGTTCCTCGGCACGCTGGTGGTTGCCAAGAGAGAGAAAACCTATCAGGGATCGCTTCCGCTGGTGGTATTCGGCGGCGTAACAGCCACCGTGATTGCCATTTTCACCATCGTTTCCGGCGCGCTTATTCTGATTCCGACTTCTTGCTGGTCGATTGGTCTGATCAGCAGCATTGACCCAATGGTTTACCGGGTTGTGTGGTGGGCATTTGGTCACTCCTCGCAGCAAATTAACGTGGTTACACACATCTCCATCTGGTACCTCATTGCTTCGTTGGTATTCGGCGCCAAGCCAATGTCGGAGAAGGTAAGCCGTGGCGCGTTCCTGTTGTATATCCTGTTCCTGCAACTCGGTTCAGCGCACCATCTGTTGTCTGATCCTGGATTGACTTCTGCCTGGAAGATATTCAATACCAGCTACATGATCTATCTGGCTGTGCTGGCCAGCATGATTCACGGCTTGACTGTTCCAGGTTCCATTGAAGTCGCACAACGCAAGAAAGGCATTGATACCGGTTTGTTTACCTGGCTACGCAAGGCGCCTTGGGGCAACCCGATTTTCTCAGGCATGTTTCTGTCGTTGGTTGGTTTCGGCTTCATCGGCGGTATTACTGGCGTAGTGATGAGCGTGGAGCAAATCAACATGGTCATCCACAACACCATGTATCTGCCTGGCCATTTCCATGGCACCCTCGTGGCCGGTACCACCATGGCGTTTATGGCGGTTACTTACTGGCTGATTCCGGTGGTGTTCCAGCGCAAGATCGCTTTGGCAGGGGTAGCGAAATTGCAACCCTACATCTTTAGCCTTGGTGCATGGGTTTTCTCAATTGCCATGATGGGTGCCGGTACGCTGGGCGTGCAGCGCCGCCATTCAGATATTACTTTTGCCGGTCAACCATTGGCTTATGAATATCCGGAAATCGCCAAGGGTTTGATGGATTTGGGTGAAATCTTTGGTGTGATCATGTCGGTTGGCGCGATCATGTACATTGTGGTTGTGCTTGCATCCATTTTTGCGGGCGAGCGCATTCCAGAAGGTTCTGCTCCTTGGCCGAAAGTGGAAGATGCAGATGTTGTGGCAGTCAAGACCGGCAAGAAGCACATAGGCGTATGGGGTATGGAAGCACCAGGAACTTTTGTGCTTGCCATGATCCTTTTTGTAACTCTCGTGCTCTACTACTTCATTAACTTCAAGTACCTGTCTACAGTCTGGGGCATGTCTTAAAGAAATAAGATGACGGGAAGGCGCCCAGCGGTGCCTTCCCAGATTCCTGCAACAAAAGTAGAGATTCAAGGTTAGAGGGAGACCTCTAACCTGAACCGAGCTGTAGCGCTAAGCATCAACAGGGTTCAGGTTAGAAGTTTTCATAAGTAAACAACCAGAAATTCCATAATAATTGACCTGTACTTTCTCCAGATCGCGGAGAGAATAAGGATACGGATATTAAAATGATAATAATCAAGCAATGTATCAACGTCTTCAAATTGCGAATTGGTGTGGTGATTACCCTCGCAGCTTTGGGCGGGATGGCGATCACCCCAGGACAGTCGCTGGCCGCATGGCAAGTTCTTGTTCTGTCGCTTTCGGTTATGATGGCCTCGGCGGCGGCAGGGGCATTTAACCAGTACTATGAACGCGATATTGATGCAAAAATGACGCGTACTCTAAACCGCCCATTTGTAAATGGTTTTTTCCAGCACAGCCGCAAGTGGCTGGTGATAATCGGGGCAATGATCGTGGTTGCGGTGGCATCAGCTGCGTTCGCGTTTAACGCAATGACAGCACTGAATATCTTTCTTGGCGCGTTTACCTATGCTATTGTTTATACGGCTTGGCTGAAGCGGCGTACTTGGCTGAATATCGTATTTGGCGGTTTGGCGGGAAGTTTCGCTGTGCTTGCAGGTGCGGCGGCGGTTGACCCCTCTTTTGGCCCTCTTCCCGGCCTGCTGGCGTTGGTTTTGTTTTTGTGGACACCACCTCATTTCTGGAGTCTGGCGATAGTCATTCGTGATCAATATGCTGCAGCTGGTGTTCCAATGCTGCCGGTGATAAAGGGCGACAAAAAGGCCGCGCGTATAATTTTGGGGCATACCATACTTCTGGTGTCGGTTTCGCTATTGCCGGCATTTTATGGTTTGGGGTGGATATACCTTACCGGTGCCTTGCTTGGGGGAGCTTATTTCCTTATCAAAAGCGTACATCTGGTACGCAACCCAACAAAGCAAGCGGCTATGGCCAATTTTATTGCGTCGTTGGTGCAATTTAGTGTGTTGATGGTCGCTTTGATGCTGGAAGTAAATTTCGGCGCTTAATTTACATTTGTTGAATACACGGCCTGCCGCTTGTTTGCGCAGGCTGTTTTTTTTCTGAGCATCTAAATTAGATTTATGAAATTACCAAAGGCCAGCACCAGAAATTAAGCTTGCACTTTCAAAATATATTATTAAAATAGTCGGGTAATTCGCGTTGTTGCGTATTTTGAAAATACGCAACACATTCATTTTCAGGCATTTTCCATTTTCCTGAGCTGGGCTGTCACGATAAATTACAGGTTTACTAAATAATATTTATGCAACGACCATTGTTAGCACTAAGCCTATCTGTTTTATTATCTGCATCGCCTCTCTCAGCTGCACCGGATCGGGATATCAGTGGTACAGGATTGTATAAATCCACAGTCTCGGCAGCAAAGTCCCGGGTACAACCAGAAGAGGCAACAGTTCAAATCTTTGATGAAAAGGAAGCGCTGAAGATAAGCCAAGCGGCAATAGGCAAACAGCTTGGCGATTACACATTTCTGGATCGAAGCGGGCGCACCGTGCGATTGTCGGATTATTTGGGCAAGCCGCTCGTCATCAGCATGATTTACACGCATTGCCCAATCATTTGCGCAACGACTACGCGCAGTTTAAGTGCGATCAAGATGTCTCAGGATGCGCTTGGTGCAGATACCTTTGGCGTTCTGACGATTGGATTTGACACCGAAAATGATATCCCAGAAACGATGGGTGATTTTGCAAAACGGATGAATGTTAACTTGCCAAACTGGGAGTTTGTCAGTTCCGACCCGGATACAATCAAAAAAATCAGCAAGGATTTGGGATTTACCTATTTCCCGTCTGAATATGGTGGATACAATCATATTACCCAGACTACTTTCATCGATGGGAAAGGCAAGGTTTATCTTCATATCTACGGGGACGAATTTGATAACAAGACTTTGCTTCAACCGTTGAAGGATTTGATTTACAACATACAAACGGCAAGGCCTGGAATAGACGGCTTAACCAGCAAAGTAAAATTGTTTTGCACGGTGTATGACGCAAGAACAGGGAAATACAGGCTGGACTACAGCTACTTTTATGGAATTGGGCTGGGTGTATTAGTCACCCTGCTGATCACTTGGTGGCTGGTGCACGAATATCGCCGCAGCCCGAAACGCAGCCTCCCTGGCATTGATTGAGACTTGAAAGCATCTTAGACCAGCTGCGCATAATTCAAATTTTCAAAATAATTTCTTTAGGTATTCACCTTGATTAAACTCGCACATCGAATCGGCCAGAGTATTTTTCTATATCTGGAAAGCGCGCTCAATGGAATTTTCGGGCCGACATTGAATCCGCTTTATTATCTGGGTGCGATCACCTATTTGATGTTCTGGATCATCGCAGTAAGCGGTTTTTATATTTATGCTTTTTACGATACTGGCGTGAACGATGCCTATAAATCGGTGGAACAGATAACCATCAATCAATGGTATCTTGGCGGCATCATGCGCAGCCTGCACCGATATGCTTCTGACGGGATGGTGTTGTTTGGCGTTCTGCATTTGCTGCGCAACTTTGCCTTTGACCGCTATCGGGATTTTCGGTGGTTTTCCTGGTATACAGGCATCCTGGTTCTGTGGCTGATTTACGTCGCAGGCATAAATGGTTACTGGCTGCCATGGGATAAGCTGGCGCAGTTTTCGGCTGTGGCGACAGCCGAATGGCTGGATGCGCTGCCGATTTTCAGTGCACCATTGGTGCGCAATTTCCTTGAGCAGGGCAGCGTAAATGATCGTTTTTTCTCGTTGCTTTCATTCATTCATCTTGGCATCCCGCTGGGCGCATTTGCCCTTATCTGGATACACACACAACGTGTTCCACAGGCTAAAACATCCCCGCCAAAAGCGATTACTGTCGGATTGATACTTTCCATGACCGTTCTTGCGCTGGTCAAACCGGCATTAAGTCAAGGACAAGCAGATCTGGACTCTGCGCCCACCGTCTTGAATCTGGACTGGTTCTATTTGTGGAGCTTTCCTTTGGTATATTCCTGGAGTCCGGGAAAACTGTGGGTGTTGATAGGCAGTGTTACAGGTTTTTTATTGTTGCTGCCATTTCTGGGGGGGAAGAAGCGAAGCAATGCTGAATTTGAAATTACCACAGTTCCAGGCGGAAATACGGTAGTTGCAAGAGAAGGTGAAACTGTACTTGAGGCAGCGCTACGACAAGGAGTGAATCTGCCTTATCAATGTCGGGACGGGGCTTGTGGCTCCTGCAAGGGAAAAATATTGAGGGGCACAGTCGATTATGGTATTTATCAAAAAGGTGTACTCACTGATGAAGAAAAGGAAGACGGTAAAGCTCTATTCTGTTGTGCAAAGCCATTAACTGACTTAAGTATCGAATGTGATGAAGTTACTGAGCTCAAGGGCATCCAGGTAAAGACCCTGAAGTTCAGCGTTCAAAAAATGGAGCGAGCTGCACCGGATGTGATGCTGCTCGAATTACGGCCTGTAGGCGATGAGCGGATGAATTTTATCGCCGGGCAGCATGTCGCCGTGCAATTGGAAGATGGCACTAAACGCAGCTACTCGATCGCCAATGCACCGCATGAACCGGATCATCTGCAACTGCATATCCGTCTGGTGAAGGGTGGCAAATTCACCGGTCATGTTTTCGCTGGAATGAAAGAGGGTGATGTCTTGCAAGTCGAAGGCCCTCTCGGCAGTTTTTTTCTGCATGAGGCGAGTGACAAGCCAATTATTTTCATGTCAGGCGGATGCGGTTTCAGTTCGATCAAGAGCATGGTGGAACATTCCTTCAAGATCAGGCTGAACCGGCCCATGGTGTTGTACTGGGGTGCCAGAACGCCGTCTGATTTGTACGCGGATTTGCCGGAAAAATGGCAGCAGGAGCACAGTAATTTCAGGTTCATACCAGTCCTATCCGAACCAAAGCCTGAATATCATTGGCAGGGCAGAACAGGCCTGGTTCATGAGGCTATTCAGCGGGATTACCCGGACTTGAGTGGATACCAGATATATGCGTGCGGGTCGCCGGAAATGGTTGAGGCAGGCCGCGCATCATTTATCGCCAAAGGCTTGCCTGAGGACCAGTATTTTGCTGATAAATTTGTAGCCGCTTGCCATATTGATCAGGTTGAGGTTAAAACAATGCCCTCCAATGAGGTGAAACATGATTAAACCTTTGCAATATATCGGACAAGGATTGTTCTACGCCCTGTTTATGGGTGTGATTGGCTATTTATCAACATTTCCAACTTACACTCACTTGCCCCCGGATGAAACCTTGATCAAATTAAGCTTCAGACATGCTGGACAACACGTCGGAGAATGCCGCGAACGCACCCCGGAAGAGATCGCCAAGCTGCCGGCTTACCAGCGCAAGGGCGGTGCTACAGTGTGCCCGCGCGGGAGAGCTGATGTGGTCGTTGAACTGGAAATGGACGGAAAACAGCTCTATCACGAGGTGTTGAGACCGACCGGGCTGGCGCATAGCAGCAATTCCAATATTTACCGGCGCATCCCGGTGAAGGCAGGGATTCATACCCTGAAGGCGCGATTGAAAGACCATCCCGGTGACGACTACAACTTCGCTCATGAGGAAACTGTTGACCTCGCGCCAGGCCGTATCCTGGTGATCGATTTCAAGGCGGCAACTGGCGGATTTATTTTCAGGAACAAAAATTCAGCTGCACAAATTCAACCAGCAACAAAAATGCAACAAGAGGAAAAAGAATGAACTCTACTTATCAGCAAAATGATGCCGGGCGAAGCGGAGATGTAACTCATGAAGCAGGTATCCATAGCGGATTTGACCTTTCCATGCCGTCTGATGCCAGCCGCAAACTGGCTTCTGGCTGGTTGTGGCTGGGCATCGCATCGCTGGTGGGCGCCGGGCTGTTTGCCATCCTTCTGGTGCTTTCGCGCACTCCCTATATTCAGGATATTTTTCCGTGGGTAGACTTTTTCCACACAGCGCTGGTTGTGCATGTGGATTTATCGGTGCTGTTATGGTTCATGGCATTTGCCGGGGTGCTGTGGAGCCTGAATTCATCATCCAGGTTTGTCGGTATTGGCTGGCTGGCTCTGTGGCTGGCGACCGTGGGGGCAGCGGTGATTGTCCTGTCGCCCTTTATCGCTGTTGGCAAACCTTTGATGAGCAATTATGTGCCGGTCATTGAAAGCACCTTCTTTTTTTCGGGATTGATTATTTTTGCCATTGGGGTAGCCGTGTTGGTGTTGCGCAGCCTGATAGCGGTGCCCTCTGCTGACATGTGGCGGGGTGGCGAAGGCTCGATTCGCATCGGTTTCTATGCCGCATCCATATCCACAGTATTTGCCCTTGCTGCTTTCGGCTGGTCATATGACATTATCTTAAACATCTATGAAAGCACGCAGTACTACGACCTCCTGTTCTGGGGCGGCGGCCACGTGCTGCAGTTCACTTACTCGCTGCTGATGCTGGCGGGCTGGCTGTGGCTGGCGGATGCCTGTGGCGCGAAAATCCCGCTGACCCCGCGGTTGGCAGCAGCCTTTCTTGTGCTCGGGTTGCTGCCGGTATTCTATGTTCCGGTTATATACCTGTCTTTCGTCGGCGACATGGGCGCTTACATGGAGCAGTTCACCACGCTGATGAAAGTTGGCGGTGCCTTTGCGCCTGTGCCGATCGGACTGGCTGTGCTTTACGGGGTAGGCGCGGCAGGAAGCACAGCGGCGACCAAGCCGCTGCGTGCGGCGCTGATTTCGTCCATCATATTGTTCGCCATAGGCGGAGGGATAAGTCTGATGATCGGGGACAGCAACACGATCATCACCGCGCACTATCACG
>Ga0224495_10002084_pt1 | contig 13430 bp, 7 predicted proteins | sample SF_Jul11_sed_USG_FD_168128 | JGI IMG/M metagenome (GOLD analysis project Ga0224495, IMG submission 168128) | Sediment microbial communities from San Francisco Bay, California, United States - SF_Jul11_sed_USGS_4_1 | ecosystem: Environmental > Aquatic > Marine > Sediment | place: USA: California... | reverse complement strand
AGATCCGATGGTCTGGCTGCTCTCTCGGTGGCTATGATCACCCATCGGTGTTCCAAAGGATCATACCGGAGTTCTGGCATATTTGTCTCCTTTATGAATCAAATCACTGTCCCATCGGGAAGGATAGAGTTTTTCGGAACGACAATGATTCTGTCTCTAATCACATACTCCTCCTGAGTTTCCTCGTCCAGTTCCTTAGCGTTCACGAGTTTGACGCTGTTACCGATGCGGGCGTTTTTATCGATTATCGTATTGCGAATCTCGCAGTCATTTCCAATTCCAATATTAGGAATGTTTTTTTCGCGATTTTTATCAATCTCTTCTTTCGATTCAAAATAATCTGCTCCCATCAGAACAGAGCGTTCGATGATGGAATTGTTTCCGATACGGGATCGGATTCCGATGATGGAATGCTTTATTTTCGAGCTGTTGATGATACTCCCTTCGCATAGGATGGAGTTTTGGACCTCCGAAGATAGGATTTTCGACCCGGGTAAAAAGCGTGCATGGCTAAAAATCGGCTTTTGTTCATCATAGAAGTTGAATCGAGGCAGGGGCTGAGTCAGGTTCATATGGACTTCGAAAAAGCTGCGGATCGTCCCGATGTCCTGCCAATACCCATCGAAAAAATATCCGTACACATTGTTCTGTGTTATAGAGAAAGGAATAACTTCTCTCCCGAAGTCCTCAAAATCTGTGTTTTCCAAAAGTTTCTTGAGAACGGCCCAGTTGAAAAGATACACACCCATAGAAGCGAGATGTGTTCTTCCGGCTGCATCCATTTGAAATTGGTGAAAGACCTCCTCGGGAACTTTCATGCTTTCAATTTGATCGAAATCCTTTGGCTTTTCAAGGAAAGATACGATTCGGCTTTGATCGTTAACTTTCATAACACCGAACTCAAGAACCTGATTGGCGTGAACAGGGCACACAGCGATGCTTATATCTGCCTTTTTCTCTAGGTGGAATTTGATGAATTTGCGGTAGTCCATCCGATAGAGGTGATCACCTGAAAGGATCAAGACCAAGTCTCCCTCGGTCCGGACAAATCGCAGATTTTGTCGGACAGAATCGGCTGTTCCTTGATACCAGTCTGGGCTTTCCAGGGTTTGCTGGGCAGAGAGAATGGTTATAAAATCCTTGGTAAAGCTGTCAAAGCGATAGGTGAGAAAGATGTGGCGATGGAGAGACTCGCTGCTGAATTGTGTCAAGATAAAGATTTTCCTTAGATCTGAATGGATACAATTGCTGATGGGAATATCGATAAGCCTGAATCTGCCGGCAATCGGGACCGCAGGTTTGCTGCGTTTTTTTGTCAGAGGGTAAAGCCGCTTCCCTTGACCACCCGCAAGAATGATGGTGACCACATTAGCCATGGCATTGTTAAGCAAAGAATTATATATCAAAATAAAATAAAAATCATCTGTTCTCTTCCTCAACCACAGCGTTTAGTCTCTCTAAAAAGTCAGGAATAGCCGAAGTGACTCGGTTCCAGTTGGGTATAAGAGGGGAATAGAGGGGATTTTCTAGGAATTCCTTTCCGGCAATCCGAATAGCATTCGTGAAGGCTTCGACCGTTTTTGTTTCGCAGTGCCGGTCAAAATGAAGCCCGTTGATGGCAGCATCATCATGGTAACGTTTGATGGTATCCTGCGCCGTGCGGAGATAGGTCACAACCAGAGTATTGAAGAGGCTTGCACCCATCATTGCCCCTTCAATGGCCAGATTTCGGAATATGGCTTTGGAAATGTCTATGGACATCTTCATCAGGCCTGTCTTTGGATTGTCGGCTGATAACGGCTGGTGTTTGTGCTCGTAGGATTCGCACAGTTCCACCTGACAGATCCTTTTCAGCGAGCAGTTGCGATAAACCTCAGCCAAAGTTTCCACCTCGATTCCCCAATCGCTCGGGATGCGATTGATCCGGGCAAGGTCCGCAATCATAGAGAATTCGCCAGCTAGGGGATATCGAAAACTGTCGAGATACACAAGTAAGGGCAAAGGCCCAAGAAGTCTCTCCAAACTTCTTATCATGGGTGTGACAAACAGTCGAGTCACCCGTCCATGCATGCGATCGGTGACTCGGGCATAATATCCTTTACAGAAGACATAATCGATATTGGGTGAGGCCACAGGATAACAGAGCCGCCCCAAAAGCTCGTGTGTGTAGTTGACTATATCGCAGTCATGAAGAGCAATTGCCTTGCTTTGGTTGCGGGACAGGATATAGCCATAGGCTGTCCAGCAGGAGCGGCCTTTTCCGTCATCCCCCACAGGAAGCCCGTTTTCTTCCAGAAGCTCATAAAGCTTTCGTATACCTGGACCTGTGTTCCAGATGATACGGATTCTCTGGGGCAGAACAGAAAAGAACTTTTTAGCTTTATCGAATTGCTCTCGATCGGTCCTCCCCATGGTGACCACAATCTCATTGAGATAGGGGACCTTTTTTATCTCTTCTATGATGTGTTTGAGAGCAGGCCCTTCGAGTTCGTCGTAGGTGGAAGGAAGCACCAGGGCAATAGGTCGTTGTTGATTGAACTCCATCAATTCCTGGTCCATCCGTTCAAGATCGACTTTGCCCAAGCGATGAAAAGTGGAGACAACACCGGTTTGATAGAAATCAGACATTTATCCCTCCTTAAAAAGAAAGCTTGATTGTATTATAACAGGTCATCCAGAAGTTTCAAAACCGCGGCATTCCATCCCAATGGGCCAATGCCTTGGGCAAGAATGAGATTATCGAGCTTGATGGATGGGTCATAATTCCCATCAGGTTTTTGCACCAAGACGGGATAATCGACAGCCTCGAGCATCTGCAGGTCATTTTGACTATCACCCAGTGCGATCGTTTTGATGTGTTTAAATGTCTTGTCGTATATATCCCTGAGCCTTAAGACAGCTTTCCCCTTATCATTTTCCCCAATTAGATGGTGAAATCGTCCACCCCTGGTTATACGCAGATTGGCATTTTCAGCGATTCGCTGAATTTTATCGAGAGCATCGATATCTCTTAAGATGAAAGGCTCGTCATACTCTCTCATTTTTGCGAGTCTGGCTTGATCCTGAGAAAAGTCACATAACTCGGCCACTTCCTCGATAGAGAAATCTCCAAACCCTCTTAATTTGCCAGAAGAGTGACCTTCCATTTTTTTTAACACTTCTCTTATCTTGGAATAGGAAGTCCCGTATTCGATGATGCGATAATCAGAGTCTTCTCTAGTGTATCTGAATATATGTGAGAAATAGCCTTTAGGAATGAATATGGCTCCGCCGTTTTCAGATACAAAAGGATGTCTGTTATGAAGCCGTTGTCGAATTATCTCTATCTCTGCTCTGGTCTTACTTGTGCAAATGATTAAAGGAATATTCTTTTCTTTCAAGACAGCGAGAGCGGGGAGAGCGGGCTCAAAGGAGTAGGAATCGTGATCCAGAAGTGTCCCATCCAGATCGGTAAATACCAAAAGGGGAGAGCGCTCTTTCTTCGGAGAGTTCTTATTCATACCGTGTGATTTCAAGGGATTTCCCTCTCCTTTCTTTTTTTAGATTGAAGAGGGATTTGTTCTCATGATAATCGAAATGATCGAGACTGTCAAAATTTATGGTGATGCTGTTGGTGATCAAAGTTGGTTTTGTAGGGGATAAAAGCTAAAATAGAGGAAAGGTCTGACTTCGATGAGAAAGACAAAGATCAGAACAATGAAAGCCCTTTTTATAAAATTTAAGGAAAAGGATATCTTCACTCTAGCTGCTGCTGTTTCCTTCTATGCCTTTCTCTCCCTTTTTCCATTTTTCATCATGCTCCTCTATGTTTCGTCCGTATTTTTAAAAGAAGCTGTGACTGTTGAAAAAATCAGGCTCCACCTTCGCCTTTTTCCCCCATCTGTGGTTGATACGGTCATTGCCAATCTGGAAAATATTCTCGAGAGCGGTCAAATTCTCTCAGTGGTCAGCTTCTTGTTTCTGATTTATTTTGCTTTCAATGTATTTACCCATCTGGAGCAGGCCCTCAGCAAGATATTCGGCACAGATAAGAGGAGAGAGGGATGGAAGGCCAATTTGAGAGCGTTTTTTTTCTTTCTTATAACTGCTTTTATTTTGTTGCTTTTGTTTTTCTCTGGAAACACGTTCCTTGTTCTAGCAGCAAAGCTCGAGAGGATTCCTTTCGTCAATTCTTATGTTCTGATTCTGATCGGTCATGTGGTTATCGAGACTTTCTTTTTCGCCCTTTCTTACAAATTTCTGTCCCGGAGAAAGCTCTCCTTCAGAAGATCCCTTATAGGCGGATTTGTAGCCACTATTCTGTGGGAGATTTTAAAACATATATTTGGTGTGTATATTGTTCGTATTAGCCTTTACTCTGTCATATATGGATCCATAGGATCTCTGATCCTTCTTCTCCTATGGATATACTACTCGATTTTAGTCTATCTTTTAGGCGCTGAAGTGATCGTTGAAATGGAATAAAAAACCATCCATGAAAAAGAAATCTGTAAAAAAAATAGCAATCGCCATCGGATGTCTTTCCCTAGTCCTCAGTCTTGCACTGTTACTCGTTCATATGCGCTTCGTAAAGCAAAAGATTCTGCATTCCATTCTAGATAGTCTCGAAAAAACCCAGGGAATCCACCTTTCAGTCGAGTCGTTTGATTACAACCTTTTGAATCTTCGATTCACCTTGAAGCAGGTTGTGCTTCAAGCTCAGGAAAACCGCCATTTTTCTCCTGTTTTTCGAGCCGAGAAGATAAAAGCGAATATCCCTTTGTCGCTGATCCTCAAACGGAAACTTCGCATACAGGATTTAGAGATCATCAATCCGAAAATCCACATCCAGATCGATCAGGACGGGAAGCGTAACCTGCCTTTTCAAACTGTTCAAAAAAAATCTTGCCAGGCGCCAATACAGTTGCCAGAGTTCATTATCAACCGGTTGGTTTTAAAAAATGCTGAAGTCCAATTTTCAGACGAAAGACAGAACCTAACCATAGGATTATCAGAGGTATGGATGAGAGTCAATTGGGAGGGTAAAGGAATACACTCACTTCTTCTGGAAACGCTCCAGCCTGGTTTGGTGGAGTATCAGGACGAATCCTACTTTCTTGAGAAGTTAATGATAAAGGCCGCAGTCGGATATGAAGCTGTGGATATAAAAGAGCTTACCTTGAACTTGGCTGGGAATGAATTTGAACTGTCTGGAAGAATCGTAGATCTTGCCTCTCTCGATTTTGATGGGAACCTCAATGGTCATCTGGACTCAGATGGGATCCGCCCCCTCTTAACTACTACTGAAGGTCTTTTTTCAGGGAAGGTCGATTTTCGATCCGAATTGAAGGGGCCACTAAAAGCGATGGCGGCACAGGTCCATCTGAAAAGTGAAGATTTGAGTATTGGACCATTCGAGAATGTTGACGCAAGTGCAGAGTTGTCATGGAGAGATGATGGACTACAGATCCTTTCCCTCGATTTAAAGGAAAGAAGAGGAGAGCTCCATGGATACGGAAGCCTGCACCCTCTGAGTTGGGATAAAGGAAATCACCTGAGAGTCGAGTGGAAAGGCTTTGACGTGGAGACTTTGAGCAATTTCTTTAACAGCCCTTATCCACTCTCCTCTAATACAGTGGGTTCTGTGGATGTTTCTTGGAAGGGATTATCATTGAATGATATCACTGGAGAATGTGATATTCGCTTTAGTCCAAAAAAGGGAAAAGACAAATTAGCCAAGGGAACTGCAGTAGAAGGGAGAATTTTCGCAAAAGCCGATTCGGGTAAAGTAAACATTACTTTCCAGAACGTTTCGGTTCTAGAGACAAGTTTACAGGGAAAATTTGTCCTGAGCTCAGATACTCTTTCGGGCAACTTCAGCATTGAGGCCGAGAGCATCGGAAAGCTCGTGCCCATTGTTCTTGCTTCTTCCAAGAGTCTGAAGGAGGAGGAGATTCAGAGGTTAGGTCTGGATGGCCAGATTTCTATTTCTGGAGAGTTGGAAGGAAGTCTCCAGGCTCCAATTGTCAGATTAAATGTGAAGAGTGGAGGGCTTGAGGTTTTTAAAGCTAAAGGCCTTCGATTAAATGGGGCCATTTTCTTCGATTCCCACTCCGTCGATGTTGAGTCTTTACAGGTTCAAGATGGTGAAGGGAAAATTGAAATCACCGGAACCTATCCCCTGAAACCTTCCGGGAAGGCTATGCGGTTCGATGTGGTCGGTGAGAATTTGGCTCTGGAGAGAATTTTTGGGCTTCTTGGATTGCGAATGCTTGCAACTGGAACAGTTGGAATCAGCGCTACGATTGAAGGGAAAAAGGAGTCCCCGGACATCAGGTCAAACCTGATTGTGTCCGATGCCTCTTTATATGAAGAGAGATTCGCGCGGCTGGAGGTTACAGCTCATCACCACAGCGGGAAAGTCATTCTCGATTCCCTTCGTGTTTCCAACTCATCAGGTCATCTTGAGGCCAGTGGCTTTTATGAGATCCTGAGTAAAGAATTCGATATTCGATTATCTTCAGATGCTTTATCTCTTCAGGGGATTAAAATTTCAGAATATTCAGAGGTACTGAAGGCAAAACTAGACATCGACTTTACTGCAAACGGAACCCTCGAGAATCCAAATATCGTTGTGAAGGGAAGTCTGCACCAGGTCTTCGTGGGAACCCGCGCACTGGGCGATTTTCAGGTCAACGCACAATCAATAAGAAATGAGTTGGTATTCAAATTCATGGTCCCTGTGTTTTCTAGCGCAATCGAAGGTTCGGTTTCTTTACATGATCCGCGATGGCTGAACGCGGAGTTGAACATCAACCAGATGCGTCTCGAGGATTTTAAAAACAGGATCCTGCTTCTTGAAAAACATGATCTTTCAGGAAGCTTATCATCTCGAGTCCGTATGAATATGGATCTCAGTGATCCCAGAAATTCATTGACCGCAAATGCGAAAATCGAGCAGATCCAACTCAAATCAGGACAGCATCACATCCAGAATAACGGCCCCATCCTTCTCTCCTACGGGCAAGAAATCCTTAGTATTGAAAATCTGGTAATGGTAGGCACAGGGACGAGAGTCGAAGCAAAGGGAAGCCTTCCCTTGACCGTCCCTTCAACATCAGGATTAATGATCCATGCAAATGTTGATCTTTCCTCGTTGGAGAATTTTCTACCTGCGATGGATTGCGGGGGATTCTTAAAAATGGAGTCTCAGCTCATAGGATCGCTCAACAACCTTGAGGTATCTGCGGTTTTTGATTTATCAGAAGCTCAATTTCACTTCCGTCCTGTTCCGTTAGTTTTTGAAGATATCCAATCTCGTATCAAGATAGAAAAAAACATTATCCGTATCGATTCCTTTTCCTTGCGTTTAGACAACAGCCGATTTGAAATGGAGGGTGATGTTCCTTTAGAGTCTCTGCCCTTGTCTTTGCCTGCAAAACTCCGTGTTTTTGGGGATAGAGAAGCTTGGATTTCACTCGATATTCAGAATCTCGATTTCGCTGACCTGAAGCCTCTGTTTGTCAGCGAGATTGTTCAGCAGATAAACGGAAAGATAAAAGGTGGGATCGAGATAAAGGGGGAACATCTCCAGTTAGAGGAACTTTCTGTTAAAGCCATTTTCAAGACCATTGAGCTCGATGTCTTGGGAATCCCATTCAGACAGGAAGCTTCTTCTGAGTTGCTCTTCAAAGGGGGAACGCTCTCGATTCAGAACCTTTCCCTTCAGGATGGAGAAAACCGTTTTAACATAAACGGAACAGCCGGATTAACTGGAAGCAAGGACCTGAACCTCTCAATCGGGGGAGAGCTCGGGCTGAGCGTGTTGAGCACATTCATGAAGGAAGGTTTCTTCTCTGGCAAAACTCGGTTTCAGATTCAGGCCACTCAAAACTACATTAGCCCAAAAATTCAGGGTTTCATGGAAATCCAGGATGGGCGCTTTCATAGAGTCTATCCTCGCCTATTTTTGGAACACGTTAACGGGATAATAAAATTTGCGCAGGATCGGATCGAAATCGAAGGGATCCAAGGAGAGCTCAACGGAGGAAAAATTGTCATCACCGGGAGAGCCGGTTTCAGCGAAAAGGCTTTTCATGATACGGAAATTGATCTCAAGAATGAGAATTCCTTGTTTGATTACCCTACGGGTTTGCATTCTCAGCTTTCAAGTGAACTAAAGTTTCTATCTGATGGGAAGGTGCATCAGCTTGCTGGTAAAGTGACGATAGTGGATGCAAGATATAAAGAAGACTTTAGGGTCGGGTCTACAGTCTCCAGGTTATTGAGGAGAGGTTCAATCAGAGATACTTTTAGGGAGCCCAATCCATACCTGAAAAATTTGAATCTGAATGTAGATGTTGACATAGCTAATAGTTTTGTCATCGAAAACAACATTTCAAAAGCAGAGATTTCGGCCGATCTCAAACTCATCGGCACGGTCTACAATCCGAGCTTAGCTGGTCGTGCCAGCATTACAGAAGGTGGAGAAGTCTATTTCAGCCAAAACACATTCGTTATCGAACAGGGTGCGGTAGATTTTGTCAACCCCACTAGGATTGAGCCTGATCTGAATCTCAGTGCTCGAACTCAGGTGCAGGACTATGACATCCGATTGATCCTCCAGGGAACCCCAGACAAATTTACAGCCAGTCTTGTCTCTGACCCTCCGCTCTCTGAGCCGAACATCATATCCCTGCTTGTCACAGGGAGAACTCTGGAAAGCGCCTCGGCCCATGTTCTTAGTGTTGCAGGAAACACGGCGCTCTCTTATGTCAACAGTGCCATTACAGGACGCATTGAGCAGGCTACGGCAAGAGCTCTGGGGCTTGACAGCGTGAGGATCGATGCAAGTTTGGTGTCCACGGAAGAAAATCCTGAGGCCCGGATAACTGTAGGACAACGTCTTGCATCTGACTTTGAGCTTATTTTTTCCCAAGACCTAAAGGATACGCGAAATCAGACTTGGATGGCGAATTATAATCCTTTTAAGAGTTTCAACATCCAGGGAGTCAAGCGCGATAACAATGAGTTCAATCTGGCTGTTCGGCATGAGATTCTGCTTGGGTTGAAGGCCGTGCCTCAACAGATGCCGATGGATAAATTGGGGAAAAAGGATCTTGTGATTGGCGATATCCAGTTGGAGGGAGAAATTGGTCTGCCTAAGAGTGAAATTTACCAGAATTTAAAATTGAGAAAGGGCAAACGAGTAAACTTTGCCAAACTCCAGGAGGATCTCGACAGGATTCGCAGGCTTTACCGAAGAAACGATTACTTGGGCTTCACCTTAAGTGCAAAGAGGGAAGAAAAGGATGGGCGCCTGAACCTTATAGTTCATATCGATTCGGGACCAAAAATTTTCCTTGAGTACAAGGGAGCTGCTGTTCCTAAAAAATTGAAGAAAGATATCGTAGACACCTGGATCGGGAGTTCTTTCGGACAACTGGCCAGAGAGGATATCGAGCAGAGGATTCGGGTCCATTTCTTGGAAAGGAGGTATTATCAGGTAGCGGTTCGGTCAAGAGAGAGACAAGGTGAAAAGGGGGAGAGAATCTTGGTTTTCATGATTTCGAGAGCACCCAGATTTGACAGACCAAATATCAGGTACGAAGGGAATCGTGCCATCTCTGAAAAAGTGATTACGACACATCTTGAGAAGAGCAAATTGGTGAACACCGCTTTCTATAAACCCACGGAGGTCGTGAAAAGTATCGAAGATCTCTACATCCGCCAAGGGTATCTCCGTCCGAAAGTTCGGCTTCCTGTGGTCCGTTTTGAACCCGGGGAAAGAAAAGCATATATTGATTTATTGCTGGAGGAAGGTACACGGTTTAGGGTGGAGAACATAAGAGTTGAGGGTGTTCACTTCTTCGAAGAAAATCAGATCCTTTCTGAAGTGGGCATTCAACCTGGAGACATCATATCAACAGAGAGATTCAATCAGGCCGAGCTCAAAATCCAAGAATTGTATGTGCAGAGAGGCTTCAACGATGTCCGTGTTCAATCGGATGTCGAGATTCATCCCGAGAAGGGCAAAGTTGATCTGATCATCGACGTCGAAGAGAATCCACAAGGAATTATCGAGGAAATTCGGATTACTGGAAATCTTCTGACTAAGGAGGAGATCATTCGGCGAGAGATGAAGTTCAAGGTTGGAGATGTGATTAATTTTCTGGCGATCAATGAGACCCGGAAGAGATTGTATGATTTGGGCGTTTTTGAACGGGTCAACATCGATGTCTTGCCCTTGGATCAGGATAGAGAGGGGTCCACAGAGGGATCGAAGAATCAGGTGAATCGTGTGAGGCACTACAGCGTGGTCATAGATGTGAGGGAGCTTAGGCCATACCGTTTGAGATATGGCCTTCAATATGATACAGATTATTCGTTTGGAGTGCTTGCAAACCTGGTTGATCGCAATTTCCTTGGAAATGCCCATCTTTTGGGTACGAGCATTCGTCTGAACCGTGACGAACGTGATGCCAGGGCCTTTTTCCGAAGCCCTTACTTTTTCTCAAGAAAGATCAACACAGAATTTTTCCTGTTTTATAACAAAACCATGAAACCTTCCTTTACTCTTGGCCGTACGGGATTTACGCTCCAGCAACAGATAAAAATCACAGAGTCCAGTATGATTTCTTATAATTATTCTTTTGAAAGAATAAACACGTTTTATCCTGTTCTGGAAGGAATCCAAGACTTTGAAACAACAGACAGAATAGGAACGTTTAATGTGGCTTTTACCCGTGATACACGGGATGATTTCCTAAATGCAAAGCGAGGAATGTTCCTATCCCAGAGTATAAGGTATTCGCCGGGACTCCTGGGCTCAAAGATGCATTTCGTCCGCTACTTTGGGCAATATAACGTCTATAAAAAATTATCAGATTTTCTCACTTATGCCTCTGCGCTACGGATTGGACTTGGAAAAGGTTTGGATGAAGATTTGCCTCCCAGTGAGAGGTTTTTTGCAGGGGGAGGAACCACAATTCGCGGATTCAAAAAAGACGAGCTCGGACCAAAAGATTCCATAACAGAGTTGCCATTGGGAGGCGATGCTGTGTTTATCCTGAACCAGGAGCTGAGATTTCCCATCTTTAAGAAGTTTGGAGGAGTTGTTTTCTTGGATTTGGGCAATGTCTACCCGAAGATTTCTGATTTTGATCTTTTTGACATACGGAAGACAGCGGGTTTTGGACTCCGCCTCCATACCCCGTTTGTTTTGGTCCGGTTCGATTGGGGATTTAAGCTTGATCGTAAACCCGGAGAAGCCCTATCTCAAATCTTTTTCAGCATCGGTCAGGCCTTTTAGTTTTAAATGAAATAGAGTTAGAATACAGTTAAGATCTAGACATAATAATTTCTTAATAACCTGATGTCAGAAAGAAGACTCTGTAAGAGGAGGAGATAAAAATGTCAGGGATGTATTTTCTCTTTCCGACATTGCTGGCTATCCTGTTTTCTTTCCTGGTTGTCAGAGGAGCGGCCGTTGCTTTGATGATGACCGGAATGGAGAAAAAGAAAGCAAGATTTCAGGCCCTGTCTGCGTTTTCAGGAACAGGATTCACAACCAAAGAAGCCGAGTTTGTTGTGAATAATCCTCAGCGGAGAAAGATCATCACTTGGTTGATCATATTTGGAAATGCTGGAATTGTAACCGTCATCGTTGCGGCCACATCCTCGATGGCGACGAGCAGGGGTTATCAGCTCCCTATCAATATCGTTATCCTAGCTGTGGGGATATTCCTTATCTACAAGATAGCCACTTACAAGAAATTCACAAGATATTGGGAGAAGTTCATCGAGAATAAACTCATCAAGTCCCCAGTCTTTGAAGAGGCCACGACAGAAGACCTTCTTCATTTTCTCGAAGGTTACGGGCTGGTTAAAAAAATTGTTGGTGAGAAATCAGGTTTAATCAGCAAGACTTTGGCAAAGTCGCATTTACGTGAGAAGGGAGCCGTTGTTTTAGGTATAGAAAGGGAGAAGTCTTGGATTCCTGTTCCCAAAGCGAATGAAGTCATCAAGCGAGGCGACAGGCTGGTGGTGTATGGTCCTCTGAATGCTTTGAGGGACATATTGAAACAGTAAGGAGGTAGCTCCTGAATTTTTCCTCTATCAACCAAATGCAAAAAATTCCTTTAAAGGATTTTTTAGGAGGATAAGATGCCTCTCCGGCTGATTGAAATCATACTTCCAGAGGGGTACTTGAATGTGGCTGAAGGATTGATTCAGGAGAATGATCCATTGGATTTCTGGAAGGAGGAGATCACAGAAGGGCAGATGCGCATGAAAGTTCTTGTTCCGACAGAGAAGACAGAGCCAATGATGGACGCACTGGAGGAAAGGTTTTACAAGATTGATGGATTTCGAATGGTTCTTTTTGCTGTGGAAGCATCTGTCCCTAGGCCAAAGAAAAAAGAAAACACACATCTGACATCTATTGAATTGCAAGCGACAAAGAAACTAGAAAAAAGAGGAGCGAGGATAGGTCGCGAAGAATTGTATTCGGATGTCGACAAGATGAGCAGGCTTTCCTGGGTTTTTATTATTCTAATCATCCTTGCTTCAGTCGTTGCTGCAGTCGGAATATTGCGCAATAATGTCGTATTCATCATTGGAGCTATGGTCATTGCTCCAGTACTCGGGCCCAATGTTGCTCTTTCCCTTGGGACAACTCTTGGAGATGGGGAACTATCACAAAGAGCTTTAAAAACTATCGCATTGGGGATCGTCACTGTCTTTGTTGTTTCTGCTATAGTGGGAATGATTTTTAGGGTGGATACACAAATTCCTGAGTTGGTTTCTAGGACCGAAGTCAATTTTGGTGATATTGTACTTGCCCTGGCTGCAGGAAGTGCCGCAGTCTTATCTTTGTCATCAGGATTGGTTTCCGCCCTTATTGGGGTGATGGTAGCTGTTGCTCTTCTTCCCCCTCTTGTAACAACTGGCATGCTGGTAGGAGCTGGCCATTGGGATTTAGTCACAGGCTCCTTGCTTCTGTTTCTCGTGAATTTTATTTGTGTGAATCTTTCAGGAGTCATCACTTTTATAGCCCAAGGTATCCGACCATTAACTTGGTGGGAGGCAAATCGCGCTAAAAAAGCCACGCGCAACGCGATCATACTGTGGACTGGCCTTCTTTTTCTGCTGGTCCTCCTCATCTATTTATCCCAGCAAAGTTAGAATTTATAAAGAGGAAAATTCCATTCCGTTAAAAGTCCAGTCCGATTTGCATTCAAAACAACATTAAATTTATCGGCGGGTTTTTTCTCCTGAGAAGGGCTACATGGGTAAAAAAGAAGAAATTTAAATCTCTCTAATTTTTTAGATTTATCAGGTCTTCCCTTTGTCTTCTGCGTTCTTGCCGAGGGTTGTTCCCTGTAGAAATTGGTACATTGGTAGCATGTTTAAGAAGAAAGCCCAAAATCTTGTCGAGATATATTATAAAT
>Ga0224495_10002083_pt1 | contig 13431 bp, 11 predicted proteins | sample SF_Jul11_sed_USG_FD_168128 | JGI IMG/M metagenome (GOLD analysis project Ga0224495, IMG submission 168128) | Sediment microbial communities from San Francisco Bay, California, United States - SF_Jul11_sed_USGS_4_1 | ecosystem: Environmental > Aquatic > Marine > Sediment | place: USA: California... | reverse complement strand
AGTCCAAACGGATTTACTTCTGGCATGATAACAAAGGGCACATGCCATACCTGTTAACCAACCTTTCTCCAATAGAACTAGAAAAAATCAACCAAGTCATCAAGCATCCGGGTTTTGACCATTTTGAGACAGTTGAGAAAGATGACCCACTGCTTGACCGAAAAGTAGTCTTGACTAGACTTGTGACCAAAGACCCTTTAGCTGTTGGCGGTCGCCCCCAAGGAACACTGCGAGATATCATTCCCCAGGAATGGGAGAGAATGGGCATGGAACAGCCTGCGAAAGTCTGGGAAGCCGCCATCAAATACTATCAAAACTACATCTATGATCGTCAACTGGCTCCAGGCATGATATACAAAGTAGAGAAAGGCGACCTTATTGCTGTAAAGGACGAAGCCGCAGAAGAAAGCGTGAAGAAAATTCAGTCCTTGTTTACAAATGAGCCTAAAGAGTTCCTCCAGCCCATCGAAAACTGGGCAAGGCTACTTGAGTATCCCGCTCCTGAATTTCGAAGACTCGCGCTCGACATCGAAGTCGAAACTCCCACTACTCTAATCGAGGGCAAACTTACCTTCCGAGTGCCTGATCCACGAGAGGCGGATCATCAGGTTTTTTGTGCTTCACTGATAGGCTCGGATGGTGTGAAACGCGTTCTGCTCTTGAGACGAGCTGGTGTAAGGGAAGGCACAGTGAAGATTCCAGCGGAAGTAAGCGTGGAATATTACGATACCGAAAAGGAGCTACTCCAAGGCATTTTCGACGCTATGTGGGATTATCCCTTTGTGATCACTTTCAACGGAGACGACTTCGATCTTCACTATCTCTCTAACCGAGCTATTAAGAAACTAGGCTTCAGACGCAGCGACGTGCCCATTGAGTTGGGTAGAAAAACCTGTCTGTTGAGCTATGGTGTGCATATTGATCTCTACAAGTTTTTCTTCAATAGGTCCATTCAAATCTACGCTTTCGGGCAGAAGTACAAGGATTTAACTCTAGATGACGTCGGCACAGCTCTGGTGAACATGACCAAGATCGAATTGAGTAAAGCACTCAACGATTTAACATACACTGAACTAGCTCAGTACTGCCTCCAAGACGCCGAGATCACCTTAAAGCTGACGACGTTTGACAACAACTTGGTTATGAAGCTAATTCTAGCTATCACAAGGATTAGTCGCATGCCCATGGAAGACGTGAGTCGACAGGGTGTATCCCGCTGGATACGCAATTTTCTGCAGTTTGAGCATCGCAAATTAGGGATGCTGATCCCGAACACTCAAGATATCTTAGCAGTTAAAGGCAAAACTGCAACCAAAGCAATTATCAAAGGCAAGAAATACAAGGGCGCCATCGTGGTTGAACCTGTTCCTGGTGTACACTTCAATGTTGCAGTAATGGACTTTCCAAGTCTGTATCCTTCCTTAATCAAAGTCTACAATCTGGGCTATCAATCGATTTTGTGTCCACATGAAGAATGCAAATCAAACACGATACCTGGCACGCCGCATTGGGTCTGCACCAAAGAAAAGGCGTTAGAAAGCCTACTTATCGGTTCATTGCGCGACCTACGGGTTAAGTGGTACAAGTCACGGGCAAAGGACAAGGCTCTGCCAAGCGAGTTAAGAAGTTGGTATAATGTCATTCAGGCGGCTTTGAAAGTAATTTTGAACGCAAGCTACGGTGTTTTTGGCGCTGAATCCTTCGACTTGTACTGTCCGCCTGTGGCTGAGGCTACAGCTGCACTGGGCAGACATGCTATTACACAGATTATTGATGAAGCGCAGAAACTTGGAATTCAAGTCATTTATGGTGATACGGACAGCATTTTTCTGAAGAATCCTGTCGAAGGTCAGATCAGCTCTTTGGCTAAGTGGTCCGAGAGAGAACTGCATATGGAGCTCGATGTAGATAAGATGTATCGTTACGCTGTGTTCAGCACCCGCAAGAAGAATTATTTAGGCGTCACTTCAGAAGGCACGGTTGACGTGAAAGGTCTGACGGGAAAGAAGAAGCATATTCCACCATTGATAAAGAAAGCCTTTGATTTAATGAAAGACCGTTTGAGCCAAGTTAAGACGCCGGGAGACTTTCAGGATGCCAAGAAAGAGATTCAAAGCATTATCAGAGACACTTACTTGCGGCTTAAGCGACGTGAATGGAAAAGAATCGAAGACTTGGCCTTCAATGTGGTTTTGGGTGAAGCGCTGGAGCATTATGTTAAGACGACGCCGCAACATGTTAAGGCTGCAGGGATTCTCAAGGAGAAAGGATACGAGTTGAAAGCTGGCGACTTGATCAGCTTTGTGAAGATAGTGAAGGGACCGCATGTGAAGCCTGTTCAGCTGGCCTCTAGCAGCGAGGTGGATGTGGACAAGTATGTAGGCTACTTGCAGTCAACGTTTGACCAAGTCCTAGATGCATTGGGCTTAGACTTCAACGAAATAATAGGATTGACCAAACTGGAACGATTCATGTAGCCCTAGAGCAAAAGCTTCTGTAGTTACAGGAGTACGTGTGAAAGCAACTAGTCCATTGAGAGCCTAACGGCAATGTGACATGTGCTGCTCTGACCAATTTTACTGCGGCAATACTCTTAGTCCTCGGGACTTCAATGGTTCAATGACTGCAGGCCTGCTGAGTATTGTTAATAGACCGTATCCTATGATTGCCATTGCTACCCAGCTGCTTAGCGTAATGCTTGCTATCATGGCAGCCCAAGGTGGCAACGTAAGCCCGAGTATGTCCGGAGGCTCGAACCCAGGCAAGAGCCAGAGGTAGCCGCCTACTATTGCGCCGATTGGCAGACCGCCTGCGAAGCATGCTAGAAGTCGACGTTTTCTCAGCATTATAACGAGTGTAGCTGCGATGAGGTTGGCTATCGGTCCGAAGACAACGTCTACAGGAGCTAAGAAATAGTATGCGTTTGTGAGTAAGCCACCTAAGGCTACGCCCATCGCCACAGGCCAGCCGAACAAAGCTGACAGAACTATGAGGCAGTCGGCAACTCGGAGCTGAATTGGTCCATAAATCGATGGATTTCCAACTAAGAGGGATTGAAGGATGTTTATGACAACGTAGAGGCTAGTGAATATAGCAAACAGGCTTATGTCTCTTGCATCCAATTTCTCATCTCCTACACCCGGGGTTTATATTTCTTAATTGTGGCGGAACGGGTGGAGATGACGCCACTCACCCGCCAACGCGAATTACTGTGCGTGGCTGTAAGTTAAAAGCATTCCGAAAGACTGTGAGCAAGAGTGCAAGGCTGCCATTAATTGGTTCTGATTATTCTTGTGAGTGTGGCTACGTTCTTTTCTTCCGTGAGACTCCATATGTACGTGCGGATGTTTTCTTCGGACAAGGCTGGCACTTGGTGATAGTCTTAAATTCCTGATATGCGGCAAAGAAATAATTAATGGTGAGGTGGAGTAGATGAATTTAGCGACGTTCTTTCTTATATGGTCAGCTGTTTTTTTGGTTCCGATTCCGCCTACGAAGCCTCATCTGCGCTTCTGGCCGCGTCTTATAACTCTCCTGCTAGGATTGTTTCTCTTTCTGATTTTTGCAGCAGCGTTAACGCCACTTAGTCTGTTCGTGTATTGGCTTGTGTATATTCGATTGTTCTTCGCCCTACTGGAGTACGCTTTCCAGTTGGGGAGGAGAAAGGAGGTTGAAGAGAAGGAGGAAAGGTTTCAGTATGGGCGTCTAGGACCTCGGCCAAGACTTGGAATATCGACTCGCACACGCCCAAAAGTCATTGCTGCGCTCTTCATCGTGTTTCTGCTCTCAGTTTTTGTTGGAATCGCTTTCACACAGGTTCAGCGTGTAAGCAATGCGTATTACTTCAAGAGTTTCATTCAGAGAAAGTCGGGTTTGCCGTTTAACGGTTCAATTCCCGATAGCCAAGTGCGCCTTGTGACACAGGAATTGGCAACATCGGTGGCGAGAAGACACATGTCAGAGTTTGGGAGCAACGTGAAAGTCATAGATACACACGTCACGAAGACCCTTGACGACAAATTGGTCTGGTTGGCTGTAATAGGCTCAACCAACGTCTTAGCTGAAAACTACGTGAAAGGCTTCATCATAATAGACGCCGCTGACCCTGTTGCCCTTCCAGAAATAGTGCCCAAGGAATTCGTGGTGGGCGATGGCTTGTGGTGGGATCGCAACATCATATTTCGATCATACCTGGATGATATGACGTACAGTTATGGCATTGCCTATCCAACATGGAGTCCTGAAATCAACGATCTGGTGTACGTGGTTGCACGCTACCATGTTGGATTTGACCTTGTCCGGAGATATGCAGGACTCATCGTTTACGATTCTGAGGGCAAGGTTATCGAAAGCCAACTAGAGCTGCAAGCCCTTCCAGACTGGGCAACTCAGGTCTACGATGAAGACTGGTTGGAGCACATGATTAACGAGTGGGGCGCGTTGCGAAGAGGCGAATCCTTTGACTACTGGGCAGGCGGCTTCCTATGGATCATCCCACCCAGCCGAGATCGAGTTGAAATGTCTGAGGACACACGTTACATCGTTGACCCTGAAACAGGAGACATTGTTGCCATGGTCATGGTCAACCCAATTGCAAGTCAAAGAACATTGGCTGGAGTCTTCAAAGCCACGAAGGAAGGTGTATCTTTCTACGGCTATCAACAGGAGAAATACATTTCGGGAATAACTGCTGAAAACATTGTGGAAGGAAAACTGCCCAAACCAGCAGCTGGCTCCTACGACGCTGAAATGCCTCTTCTTTATCCCGTTGAGGTTTCAGATGGCGCTTTCAGGCTAGCATGGTACGTGCCGATCTATTGGAGAGAAGGGACGAGAACTCCAGACGAAACAATTTACCTAGCCGGCTTCGCAGTCATCGACGCCCTTGACATAAATGCTGTGACAATAAACATTGCGGGCGGCGGTCTTTCCAGCGAGCAAATTGTGCGCTCGACGAGATTTGATTTCTTGAGGCTTTTTGGTGCTGTAACTTCCGTGAGGCTCGACACGACGGTAGAGGACAAGCAAGAATATGTTAGAGACGGACTCACCCATGTTGTCTTGCGAGTGGCAAACAGCACTTACCCATGGATCGAAGCTAATGCGGATGACTTGCCGAGCCAGCAATGGTATGAACTTCTTTCAACAAAGAAAGACGACACTGTAATCGCAGACATTGAAAAACGCGGCGAAATATGGGCTACAGTAAGTTTCGACAACCTGAATATTCCTTGACTTCCGCTGTAGTATTTCAGTTCTCTACAACATTCATATATTATCGTGTAGCAATTAAGCTGCATAATCAACGTTAAGCGCAGGGTTCAACGATGCCCACTATCAAACGTGAAGAGTGGAGGCACCATTTCGGCAAGTGGTTCAGACGCATATTGATGAAAGCAGAAATCATGGATTACCGATATCCAGTGAAAGGCATGGCTGTTTGGCGACCTTACGGTTTCAAGATTCGCAGGAACATGCTTCAAGCACTGCGCAATCTGCTGGATTCCACTGGACATGATGAAGTGTTGTTTCCATTGCTAATTCCAGAGACTTCCTTGGCGAAGGAATCTGAACACATGAAGAACTTTGAAGGGCAAGTGTTCTGGATCACAAGAGGTGGGCTCACACCTTTGGATGTGAAAATGGCGCTTCGACCCACAAGTGAAACGGTAATTGCGCCTATGCTTAAGTTGTGGATTCGTTCTCACGCTGACCTGCCAATAAGAATGTATCAGATTGTGAACGTGTTTCGTTATGAGACTAAGGCAACTCGACCTTTAATTAGAATGCGTGAGGTAGACAACTTCAAAGAGGCACACACTGTTCACGCCACTAGAGCAGAGGCCGAGGCGCAGGTCAAGGAAGCCATTGAAATTTACAAGAAGTTCTTCGACACTGTAGGCGCGCCATACAAGATAACTAAACGTCCTGAATGGGACAAGTTTGCGGGAGCAGAGTATTCAATTGCATTCGACCAGATTCTGCCAGACGGTAGGACCTTGCAGAACGGAACAGTGCACATGCTGGGATCGAAATTCTCCAAAGCCTTCAACGTAACCTATGAAACAGAAAAAGGCGAAAGGAAAGACGTATGGCAAACATGCTACGGAATAAGCGGGCGACCAATTGCTGGTGTGCTCGCCGCCCACGGTGACGACAGCGGCGCAGTGTTGCCGCCCACAATAGCCCCAACTCAGGCTGTAATCATACCTATTCCATACAAGGGGATGGAGAAGCAAATCAACGATGCATGTGAAGCTCTTTCAAACAAGCTAAGAAAGGCGAACATACGTGTTGAACTTGATCAAAGGTCCGATTTGACTCCGGGCGCAAAATACTACTACTGGGAGCTACGCGGCGTACCTATAAGATTAGAGATTGGACCCAAGGACATGAAAGCGAATCAGGTGACTGTTGTACGTAGGGACACAATGGAGAAACAGGTGTGCAAGGCAGCCGACATGATAAAGGTGGTGAACGAGACTCTGCAGGTCATGATGGAGGAGATGACACAGAAAGCTTGGAAGTGGATGAATGAACATGTGCAAAGAATCAGCAGCATGGAGGAAGCGAAACGGTTGATTACTCGTAAGGCAGGGATTGTTGAGGTTCTTTGGTGCGGCAACGCAGAGTGCGGGCACAAACTTGAAGCAGACACAAACGCCAGTATCCTAGGCACTCCAGAGGATCTGCAAGAAAAAGTGAAGGGCAACTGCATAGTCTGCGGCAAAAAGGCCGAGAGCATTCTTAGGCTTGCAGTAGCTTATTAGTTCACGTTTCTAGTAAGCACCAGAACATCGGGGAATAGACTTGTTTGGTGATGAACCTGAGAGATACTGGGAAATAGCGCTGAAAGAAAGCGCCCATGTCATCGTGACCGATGTAGCTCGTCTCAGAAAGAGACCCAATGTCCTCATTATTTGTGGACCACATAACAAGGTACTCGCTGAGTACATAATGCTGGAATCCCAGAGAATCGGAGCTCGTCCAAATCTCTGGACGTTTGATGAAGACTTCTTTGTCAAAAGCCTAACTGCTTCCAAAAATCTTACAACTACTATTCTTAAGCATGTGCAGTCTCTTGTAGAGAAGTCTAACGTGATTATCTGGCTGAGTCAGTTTGAAGATGTAGAGAGAATTCCAGCAGATTTCAGAAAAACAGTCTACTCTTTCTGGGATGCAGTAGACCAAACTGCAAAGCTCAAGCCGCGTTTGTTTGTGAATCTTCCCTCACCTAAATACATCCGGGCACTGAAAATAAACTACTTGGAGTTTCTTGCGGCTTTCATAAATGGCGTGAAGGTAGACTACGGCAGGCTTCGGGAAATCGGTTCAAACATAGCTTCTAGGCTTGCTGGACATAATTCCGTGCGTGTTTATCACATGAATGGCACCGACTTGGAGTTTAGCATCAAGAACAGGCGCGTCGGGGTCGAGGATGGAACACTTGAAGACGGCTATTCTACAGGTAGAAAGTGCGGAATTGATGTCCCAGGAGGCGAAGTGTACGTCGCGCCTGTTGAGACATCTGCGAACGGCACACTCGTAGTAAACGAACACAAGGAATATGGTTTAAAAGAGCTTAGGCTTCAATTCAAAAACGGGCGAATAATCAACTTCAAAGCAGAAACGGGCGGTGATGTTCTCAAGAAGTTGTTGAAAGAGGCTAAAGGCGGTAAGGATATAATCGGTGAACTTGGCATAGGGACGAATTACGCTATGAAGTCAGTTGGGTGGAACATATACGATGAAAAAACCCTTGGAACGGCGCACATAGCCATAGGCAACAATATTCATTTGGGCGGAGCCAACGAGGCATCAATACACATTGATTTTGTCCTAGATAAGCCATCCATAAAAGCCGGCAATCAACCTTTTATGGAGAAAGGAAGAATCGTAGAATAGTTGAGCAACAAGTTCGGGTTATGCTTTCGTTTTTAGGTCACTTTGTACTCTTCGCCTTCTTTGAGCAGAACAACTTTGACTTTTGATTCTGCTTCTACTTTGCTCTTGAGTTCAACGGAGTTTGTGCTCCAACGATGCATTGGAATTACAGTCTTGGGTTTGAAAGCTAAGGCTGCTTGGGCGGCATCATTGTTGTCCATTGTGTAAGTGTCGCCGCTTGGAAGCAAGGCTACGTCAACATTGTTCAGTTGGTGCATTTCTTGGATGAAGTCTGTGTCTCCTGCATGGTAAATGGTCTTGCCTTCAGCCGTTATCAGATAGCCCACACCTAATCCTTTGGGGTGAAACGGGATGCCTGGCGACCTGAAACGCTTGACGTTGTAGGCTTCGACCGCTTTGATCTTGATGTTGCCTACAGTGGCTCCTTCGCCAGCTTGCAGTGTCTTCACGTTTCCGCCAATTTTCGAGACGCAGTCTGCTGGTGCGATGACTAATGTGTCTGGTTTGCGAGCCTTCTGTATCTGAACTGGATCGCAATGATCTGTGTGTGAATGTGTCACTAATATCACGTCTGCTTTCTCGGAGAACTTGCCGTATTTCTCCAAGTCAATGTAGATGGTTTTTCCTTCAGCTTTGATTTGGAAGCCAGCATGAGCCAGCCATTTTATCGTAACAGCCATCCACGCCACCGCCTTCCTCTACGTTGTTGTTACCGTATATTCTTTTGTGCTAACGCGATTTGGCACGTTGCTGGAGAAGAACTCTGTAAATCACAATGCTAGACTATAGCCTATTGCCGCCGCCAAGTTTCAGTTATGTCTCAGAACTAGTCTGAGAATATGTTGCTTTGTTCAAGTTCTCTGCCTGACTTGTCCAGTTTGATCCGTCCTACATGAATTGAGGCTATGCTTTCTTTCACGTTTGTGTAAACCTTCAGCGCTCGACGGTTGTAGTCCAGTTGCTCGATTATGCCTATACCCAAGAAATTGTTGTCTTCATCATGCAACCCCACAAGCAAGCCTTCTTCGTCGCCTTCCCAAACAATCTTCACTTTCTTGTTCATTGCTTCTTCAAGAGCGTTGGCTATCTCTTCGTCTGCCCACTGCTCCTTGCTCAAAGCAATGAAAACTGAGCTTGGTGTCTCTTCACAGTAGAGTGGGATACTTCCAATGTGCTCCACAATCTTGTCCATATGACTCCGCGAAGGCGACCCGCCCGGTCCAAATGGAACGCCCGTAATTTTTACCCAGTTCAATGGAAACAACTGAGTTGCAGCGCCTTTCAGATATTTCTTGTATCCTAATTCACGCAAGAATCTTCGCTCCTCACGGTCCCGTTTGCGTATAGCTGAAGAAGGCTCAATGGCTATGTTTTGTGTCTCCCTTAACGTGCCCAGAAGAAATGTCAGCTCGTTTTGTTCTTGAATGCCAATCACTATATGCGGTTTGATGCGTTTAACCAAAGCAAGCTTGTACCGGACAGCGTCCTCACCTTCGACCCAGCCGTCAGTGTTCACGATCAATAGATCAATGCTAGGCTTCAGAACGTTCTCTGTCATCCTAGCCATTCCGTCAATAACTTCGCTTACAGCGCTGCTTGGGCTTGTAACGCCGATGAAACAAACATTCCTAGCACCGATTTCAAATAGATCACGAATGGGTTTGACTATGCGGCGAGAGCTGATGGTAGAAGGCGGTCCTAAATCCGATTGGCCCAAATCTGCGTCAATGACTGCTACATGCCGTTTCTCTTTCAAGGCTCTGTTAGCCAAGTAGGTACAGAAGCTAGTTTTGCCCACATCAATTGCGCCTACTATCATGACGATTTCAGGTTTGTGGGCGTCAGAGAGAATAGTGTTGACAGCTAATTCCCAAGACTCTGGAATGCTGCTGCCTGCAACCTCGTTGACGGTGCCTTTTTCGCCCAGAATCACCTCAAACTCAGCTTTGGTATCAATAGAGAAAGGGACACGTTTGCTTTCCCGAATTACCATTTTCAAGTCAGGTTTGAACTGGGCGCCAAGGATTTCAACATCGCCTGAAAGCAGAGTCACGGAGGCTGGACCGTCAATGAGGAGCGTTTTGCCAGCTTCAACTGTTCGCTTCATTGAGTTTCTGTAGCCACCTTTCGTTGATACATATGACCTCGTCGTTCTGCGATCTTGGCGGCTGCCATAATGTGCCTTAATCGACGCTTGTGCACGGTCTGACTTCCAAGACGACTAGTTCCAGCCTCGCGCACCACTTCTATAGTTATATCGGTAGGCAGGATTTCATCTACAAGTGGTAGAAACTCAGTTGTGTAAGATGGAGCCAAGTTGCCAACCTTCACGACCTTAACCGCAGCCTGATGCTTTTTGAAAACCTCTGCGACAACATTGGCGGTTTCCTCAAGACTGGCGCATGTCAGTGTTTCGAGCACATTGCCATCGCTCAAGACAGCTATACCGAAGGTCTTTCCTGGATCAACGCCTACAGAGATTGTTTCAAAGGTTTTCTTGCCCCTAATCAGTTTCAAAGCTTCATCAATGATGGGCGCTGGAGATGTATTCTCCTTGTAGACCAAGACCTCTGGATGTTTGACCAACCCACGCTCTTTCTCGGTTGTGATGACAACTTGTACAGTCATGGAAATGGACTCATATGGTGTCAAGCTGAGGAAGTCGATGCCTCGAGCTTTCAATTCGTTGACCAAGAAGTAGTAGGCTTTGCCTGAGACTGTGGCAATCGCTATCTTGGCTTCCATGCTGAAGTCATCGTAAGCAATACAACAAGGAAAATTATTAACTTTGACTATTGATATCTTTCGAAGTGATGTGAAAAAGGGTTTGCAGAGCACAGCGCGAACTGTACCTACTGGTTGCGGCGGATTGGACAAGCTTTTGAGCGGAGGTCTGCATCCGGGAAGTGTTACAATGGTCTATGGAGAAGCTGAAACAGGCAAAACCAGTTTGACTATTCAATGCGCTGTGAACGCCACTCGATTAAGCTGCAAAGTGATTTTTATCGATTCAGATGGGAGTTTTACTCCTAGACGTTTGGCCCAGATAGCCAGCCACGACTTGAACGAAGTCGCGCCTAAAATAACGTTAGTTCAACCTACAACGTTTCAGGAACAAGCTTTGGCAATAGACCGTCTGGATCAGTATTTGACGCCCCAGGTTGGATTGGTCGTTGTAGATACGATTACGTCGCTTTATCGTGCGGAATTTGAGAAGTCAAAAGAGATAATGTTCAAGATGAACCGCGAATTAGGACGCCAACTAGCTAACCTAGCTCAAATAGCCAGAACACGAAAAATAGCCACATTGATAACTGGCCAAGTTCGAAACGTGTTCCTAGAAGGCTTTGTCTCAACCGAACCCGTTGGCACGCGCGTTTTGAAGTTCTGGTCGGATAGTGTTCTGAATCTGAGACCCGCCGACCACAGAAACACAATCAAAGCTATCTTGGAGAAAAAAGCACATCACTCTGGCCCTGACAGCTGTTACTTTTCGATTGAGGAAAATGGAATCTGCGACTGCCGCTAGTATTGCATGGCTGGAACTTAAGATGACGAATTGGATTTACGAAGTTGTCTACGCTTTATTCCTCATTTTTCCAGCATACGCTGCCAACGCTTTGCCCGTAGTTCTCGGAGGTGGTCTACCTATAGACTTGGGAAGAAAAATGCCCGACGGCAAACCCGTCTTTGGCTCACACAAGACTATCCGAGGCTTCGCCGCTGGAGTAATTGCAGGCACTTTGACGAGCCTAGCTCAACTGTGGGTGCTGCAGGCTGTTGCGCCGCCAGATTTTGTGCTTCCATTTCAGTTCAGCGCAGTGCTTGGGTTTGCCATTTCGCTCGGTGCACTAACTGGCGACCTCATTCATTCTTTCGTGAAGAGACGAATCAGCATAGCTGAGGGTGCTCCACTTCCAATTGCAGATCAGTTGGATTTTGTTGTGGGCGCAGTTTTGCTCTATTCTCTTTTCTCGCTTGCACTCCTGCCCCTGCTCACAATTGCACTAATATTCGTTATTACGCTCCCCATACATCTTTTAACCAACGTGCTGGCATATGTAACAGGCGTAAAAAAGACCCCTTGGTGATGACGAGTTCTTGTTCCAGAACATATCCATCATGAAAGGCGCGCGCGTAGCCGTTGAAGCCTGCATGAAAGTCAAGCCAGAAGAAACAGTCCTGATCGTAGCCGATACACTGAACCTCAGAATCGCTGAGGCATTTGCATACGCCGCGGCATCAATTGGCTCGAAAACAGTTATCACGCTTATGGAGCCAGCCTCAGAGCACGCAAAAGAGCCGCCTAGAACTATTGCGCAAGCCATGAAAGCGGCAGAAGTAGTGCTCATTCCAACGACTATGTCGCTTTCTCACACAGACGCGAGGAGAGCAGCAACAAGAGCAGGAGCCAGAATAGCGAGTATGCCAGGCATTACTGAGGACATGATGCGAGTGGGCGGCTTAACAGCGGACTACAGGAAAGTCGCTGCGTTAACCGATAAAGTAGCACATATTTTGGAAAGAGCCAAGAAAGTCAGAGTTGCAACTCCTTCAGGAACCGATTTGACCATGAGCATCGAGGGGCGTCCACCCTTGGCAGACACAGGGCTTTATCACAAACGGGGCGAATGGGGCAACCTGCCTGCAGGAGAAGTCTGTCTGGCACCTGTTGAGGGCACTACGAACGGCGTCTTAGTTATAGACAGCATGGGCTCCACAGTGACGCAACCGCTGAAGGTCACAGTGAAAAACGGTTGGGCGAAGAGGTTTGATGGACCTGATGCAACTAAGCTTGAAGAACTTCTAAGGACAGCTGACAGAAACGCCTACAGCATTGGAGAACTTGGCATTGGAACTAATCCGAAGGCGCGCATCAGCGGCGAAGTTCTTGAAGACGAGAAGGTGTTAGGAACTGTGCACATTGCTTTGGGCGATAACACTTCATACCAGGGTGGACACACCAAGAGTAAGATTCATTTGGATGGCATACTTTTCCAACCCACAGTTAAGATCGACAAGCGATTATTGATGCAAAAAGGAAAATTACTGGTTAGCTAGTCTGCTGGTTTAGCCTCATTACCTAGTGGTCAGTTTTTGATATACAAGGTTCTCCATGAGGAAGTAAGCCATCAAAAAGAATGCGGCTCCGATGAGTAACATCATGAAGGCTTGGCGCGGTTTGTAAGCGTATTTGGTGCTTTGATACATGAGTAGCACGCCTACAGCGCCGAAGAAATAGGATGTCATGGCAAACATGCTGTCAAGAACGGTTTGCGCGCTTAAAGTTCCGGGATAGAAGAATAGAACTCTCTGACCGATGGGTATGCCCAACAGAGGCTGTTCCAAAATGTCATAGATGCCGCCACCTAATAGAAAGATGGAGGCTGCCGTCACAACGATGGCTACGAGAAAGATGGATGGTTTAGCTGTGGTGATCTTCTGGTAGGTTTTTCTAGCGGTGTATCCAAAGGATGTGAGTCGGCTTTTTAGGCTAGGCATGTTTTCTTCTCCATCCACCTATTA
>Ga0224495_10002082_pt1 | contig 13434 bp, 13 predicted proteins | sample SF_Jul11_sed_USG_FD_168128 | JGI IMG/M metagenome (GOLD analysis project Ga0224495, IMG submission 168128) | Sediment microbial communities from San Francisco Bay, California, United States - SF_Jul11_sed_USGS_4_1 | ecosystem: Environmental > Aquatic > Marine > Sediment | place: USA: California... | reverse complement strand
AGAAATATCGTGAGCATGCCGCTCGTTTCCACCGCCGGGAAGATTGGGCGGAACGGTACCTTGAGTACCTGAAATCCGTTTAAGACCGGCTCGATCCCCTCAGAATAAGCGGTAATAGCCCAGCTTATGGAAATGGCTGGCAGTTGATCGAGGTGCGCCGGTTCTGTTGGCGGCACTGTCGGCTGTCAGCGGAGCAGGCACCCGCTCCAATCAGACCGATAAGGAGAGACCGGATGAATACCAAGCACAAAGAAAAAACGGGTTCGATAACAGTCCGTCAGACATACCCGGTTCCACCCGGGGCTGTCTTCCGGGCCTGGAGCGATCCCGAGCTCTTTCGGCAGTGGTGGGGGCACGGAGCATGGGCCGCCACCGAAATCCTGATCGAGTTGAAGCCGCAAGGAGCCTTTCGTTACATCCTCCATAACCAGGACGAGAGCAAGACTTTCACTTCTGTCGGTAACTTCAAAGAAGTCATCAATGACAAAAAACTGGTCTTCTCCTGGGAGTGGCTCGAAGGACAGCACCAGGGCCGCCAGACCCTGGTAACCGTCGAGTTGAATGATCTGGGAGGCTCCACGGAACTGGTTCTGACGCACAGCAGGCACGATAGCGAGGAACTGATGGAAGATCACCGGGCCGGCTGGACAGCCTGCCTGCAGCGAATCGCGGGTGTTCTGGAGTAATGACCGCGCGGTTCTAATTCATTTCACTTATCAACCGGAGGCCTTCGAGAGTCAGGGTGGGCTCGACCTGCTTGATGTGCCGCGAGTATTTTTCTATCCCCCGGGCAAGGCCGCCGGTCGCGATTACTTTGAAGGTCTTGCCGCTACATTCTTCGATTATCTTGTCAATGATGTAATCGACCTGGCCGACAGTGCCGTAGAACAGTCCGGATTTGAGCGCCCCGGCGGTGGATTTACCGATCACTGAATCGGGCGGTTCGATGCGCACTTCGAAAAGGCGGGCCGCCTTTCGGGCCAGTTCCGACAGGGAGGTTTCCGGCCCGGGAATCAGCACCCCGCCGATGTACGCGCCGGTCTCGTCAACGACGTCGAAATTAGTGGCCGTGCCGAAGTCGACGATAATAATCGGCCCGCCATACTTCGTGTACCCGGCGGCGGCGTTGGCGATGCGGTCGGCGCCCACCTGGTCAGGCTGGTCGATTTCGATTCTTATCGGGAGTCTGGCTCTGGCCGAAATGACCGCCGGCAGGCAGCCGAGGTGTTTTTTGGCCATGGTCTCAAAAACGTCGGTCAGTGAAGGAACTACCGAACACATCGCCACCCGGTCGATCTGCTCGTTGGTCAGCCGCAGTCGCTCGAGAAAGCCAGTGATAAAAAAACCGGCTTCATCGGACGTCAGGTTGGGGCGGGACGATATGCGAAAGTGGTCTTTCAGAACGTCACCGTCGTAGACACCGACGACGATATTGGTGTTACCGATGTCGATGACCAGCAGCATTTCCATCACCTTTGCAGCGGGGGCGTTTTTTCGTCAGTTGACCGGCGGGCCATGCAGCGAGCTGGCCTGCCGGGCAATATCCCGGTTAATCTTCTCAGCCGACTTGTAGGCATCGTAGATACCGTAGATAAATAGAATCGGTGTCGTAATGATGCCGATTATGATGACTATCAGGAAAATCGAGAGAGAGTAGAGAACAATGAAAAAAATGCCCTTAGCCAACTGGCCGTTGTAGATCTGTCCCAGGCCCATGTAGAAGAACGACAAAACGGCCGCAAGACCGGGGTTTTTGTAAAAAACGGGTGGCGCCTGGCTGTTCATTATGAAACCTTCATCGTGCAATCTCAATCCAGTATACGTATAATACCCTTGAAAGTGGTCAAAATTCAATCATTTTTTTCCCCCGGTATGGTGAGGATCGACGCTTGTCCGATTATCTAAAAATACGCGGGATGATTTCCTGGAGGTAGTTTGGGCAAACTGACGGTTATCGTTATTACGGCATGTTTATTCCTGGGCGGCTGCGGACGGGACTACACGGTTGTCAAGGCAGAGTTCAGGGAAACACCTCGATCCGGCCGGGATACCACGCCCGAGGAATGGGCTTTCCGCGAACAGTCCAGCCAGTATGTCACAGACGGGTTGATACTTTTCCGGCAGGGTAACAACGTCAAGGCGCGGCAATGCTTTCAGCAGGCGCTTGAGACCGACAGCGCCAGTTGGCTGGCTCACTACTGTCTGGGTCTGACATTGAGCAAGGACGAGAGCTGGGACAATGCCCTTGACCATTTGCGTTCCAGCCTGGAATACGCTCCGGCCGACAAGCGTACGCGCAGTCTTATCCATCTCGCTATGGGACAGATCCGGGAGAGTCAGGGAAGCTACGGCCGGGCCCGCCAGCACTATCGCACCGCCCTGAACCTTCACCCCGAATCATCGGGGGCCGTGGAGGGTCTCAAGAGGCTTGCCGAGTTGAGCCAGACCGGCAAGTAAACATTTTTGTTCATGGGGGCATCTCCTTCACCTATATTAGCGGCATGAAAGAGCGTCCTCCCACCTACCGGCTGGGTTCGGATTTCCAGCCCAAGCTGGAAAGATTCGTGGGGCGTTTTATCGCCGAGGGATTCGAGGTTTTCTCCGAAGAGTTCAGCCGGATTGACGTCTTCGTGGAAAAAGCGAAAAAAGAGCCTGAAGACCGCGATTCTCACGACCTGCGCATAACCGACAAGCGCAAATACCTTCTGGAGTTGATGGCCATTGGGGTCTATGACGAGATGAACCGCCCGGCCTTCAACCGGGCCGCCGATACTCTCTTGATAATTCCTGATTGTCTTTCGATTCACGACACGGAGTGTGAGAAAGCGGAAACCAAACGCGGCGACGTCTGCCGGGGCTGCCGGAGCGATTGCCAGGCCAACCAGATCCGGCAACTGGCCGCACGCTACCGCATCAAATCCGTTTTTTCCAAGCGCAAGCTGTCCGAGCAGATCGAGTACTACGCCGGCCGGTCGGGATCCCTGAGCGTGGTAGGTATCGCCTGTGTTTTGATGCTGGCGGGAGGCATGCGCACGGCGGCGGAAGTGGGAGTGCCCGCGCGCGGCGTCCCTCTCAACTTTTGCGGCTGCGGTCACTGGAACGACGAACCGTTTGCATCCGAGTTTGATATGTCACGGCTGGAATCAATCCTGGAGGAGAAATATGGGCCACCGGGTTGAACGGCCCTCTATCGATCATTATGATGAAATCATCCGGGTGTGGTCTGAAGCCGGCCTGGAATACAAACCGCACGGGCGGGACAGCCGGGAGTTGATAGCCCGGGAGATGGCCTTGCCGCAATGCGCGTTTTTCGGCCTGTTTGAAGAGGGCCGGATGATTGGCGCGGGCATTGCCAACTGGGACGGTCGTCGCGGCTGGATCAACCGGGTAGCGATCATCCCCGGCCGACGCGGCAACAGACTGGCAGTTAAAATAGTAGAGGCGTGCGAGGCGTTTCTCCGAGAAAAAGGCGCGCTGGTCATCTGCGGCCTGATTCACAAGGACAATGCGGCATCCATCTCGTGCTTCGAACGTGAGGGATACTCCTGTATGGACGAAGTCGGCTATTTCTCCAAACGTACCTCCTGGGAGGATTGAATCGGCCCCGCGCCGTTGTCCGCGACTCTCATTGACTCACAAACAAACTTGACCGGTTCCCCTTCCGCCTCTACCTTTCCGGCAGCAGCCAATCCAATCTCCGTGGAGGTGGACACATGAACTATCCATTCTGGGACGTGGACATAGGCTATGGCATCCTCATGGCGGTAATCGCCGTGGTGCATGTCTTCGTCTCTCACTTTGCCATCGGCGGCGGCCTGTATCTGGTCGTGGCGGAAACGCTGGCCCGCCGCAACAGTGACACCCTGCGCCTGGAGTTTCTGCAGAAGCTGAGCAAGTTCTTCGTGCTCGTTACGGTTGTTTTCGGAGCGCTGACCGGTGTGGGGATCTGGTTCGTAATCGGCCTTCTCAACCCGGCGGCGACGGAGATGCTGATTCACAATTTTGTGTGGGGCTGGGCCACCGAGTGGACTTTTTTCGTCATCGAGATTGCCGCAGCCATTTTGTATCTGTATGGCTGGAGGACCATGGCGGCCGGACATCACCTGATCATCGGCTGGATATATTTTATTGCCGCCTGGATGTCGCTCTTTGTCATCAACGGCATCATAACGTTTATGCTCACGCCCGGCGACTGGCTGCAGACGGGAGCTTTCTGGGACGGTTTTTTCAACCCGACGTTGTGGCCGTCGCTGGTGCTTCGCACCGGTGTCTGCGTTATGCTGGCCGGCCTGTTCGCCATGGTGGTTGCCTCGCGCTATGACGCCTCCGACTTCAAAGCGCGGGTCGTCCGTTTCAACGCTGCCTGGGCCCTGGTCGGTCTGGCCATCACAGTTGTCTCATTCCTGTGGTACTGGCGGGCCATTCCGGTTGCCATAACTGCGGCGGCGGAAGAAATGATGCCCTCCGTGATCGATTCGGTCACCAATTCGTACTGGTTCGCAGCGGCTATCGGCGCCATGGCGGCCATATTCGGTTTGATTTTTGCCCGACGGCAGCATCTTATCATCGCCATCGTAACACTGGCCTTTGGGCTGGGATGGTTCGGCTATTTCGAGTGGTTCCGCGAGGAAATCCGCAAACCCTTTATAGTGTTCGGTTATATGTACGGTAACGGAGTGGAGTTGAGCCGCGCCGATGTCATGGCCCGGGAGGGCTACCTGGGCGGAATAAAGTTTCGCACGCGAAATGACAGCGCTGATCTTTTCCGGCGGGCCTGTCAGAGCTGCCACTTGATTGAAGGGTATCGGGCTTTGAAGCCGGCTTATGACGGCACCGATACGGCTTTCATCGCGGGAACCATCCGCGGCACCGGCGCCATCGTGGGTAACATGCCGCCGTTTTTGGGCACGATGGAAGAGGCGGCCATGATCGCCGCCCACATATACGAGCGCATCGATAAAAGACACCTCGGTGAGATATATGGTGTGAACGGCGTGGAACTCGGCCGGATCGTCTACGATATTCGATGCGGCAAGTGTCACGTTTTCGGCGGCTATAACGACAAGGCCGAATCCATTCTGGGCCTTTCCGACCAAGAGTACCACGACCTGCTGGACATGGCCGGAGAGTTGTCCGAGGAGATGCCGGCCTTTACCGGCGACGACCGGGAGCGGGAGGCGCTGATTGTCTATCTGAAATCGCTAAGTGAAGGGGGGACACCATGAGCCTTCCCGATTATAATTTTCTGGCCGCACCTCTGTGGCTGGTAACGACCTTGCACGTGATCACTCTTACTCTGCATTTTGCGACGATGAATTTCATGGTGGGTTCTATTATAATCATTCTGTTTGGACGGTTCGAGGATAAATGGAATCACCCGGTCGTGCGCAAGCTCCTCAAGCTGTTCCCGGCGGCCATGGCGGCCACGGTTACGCTCGGGGTAGCGCCGTTGCTTTTCGTGCAGTTGACATATTATCAGCAGGTGTACTCGGCGGCCATCGTCAGCGGCTGGTTCTGGCTGATAATCATAGTGGCGGCAATGATCGGCTACTACTTGCTGTACGCCGGTTCCTTTTCCAGAAGCGGCGACAGCCGGCCCGGTGTCTGGCTGACGCTGGCGCTTATATGTTTTGCTTATATCTCGTTTGTATACACGTCGGTCTTCTCGCTGGCTGAGCGGCCGGAATTGACCCGTGCTCTCTATGTAAGCTCGCAGAGCGGTGTGGTTGTGAATTCCGATGTCGGTCACTACCTTTTTCGCTGGCTGCATATGATACTGGGCGCGATGACGGTGGGCGCTTTCTTTGTCGGCGTTTTGGGCCGAGACGACGAGCAAACGTACCGGACGGCACGAGGCTATTTTCTGTACGGGATGGTGGCAACCATGATTTTCGGTCTGGTGTATATGTTCACTATGGGCGAGTATATCCTGCCGTTGATGCGCAGTGCCGCTATCTGGATTTTGACGCTGGCCGTCATCCTCTCGCTGGGCGCGCTGCATTTCTTCTTCAAAAAGAAATTCATACTATCCGGCCTGATGCTGTTTATCTCTCTGCCGGCCATGGTCCTCAGCCGCCACCTCGTCCGACAACTGTATCTCGAGCAGCATTTTGACCCTGCTGACCTGGCTGTCCGGACGCAATGGTCGATTCTGATTGTGTTCCTGATTTGTTTCGTTATTGCCGTAGGTGCCGTGTGGTACATGCTCCGGCTGTACGGGGCCGGCGAGAAGGGGGCACACACAGCCTGACGCACGCGGCAAACGGGCCGCGGCCGGTCGTTCGTGCCGATGCAACGGTCGCAGCTTGGCCACGAAAAAGGGGAGGGCCGCGGTCGGCTCACTCCCCGGTCGTCTTCCGGAATATATTCAGCGGTTCAGCTTTTGGCGATAAGTTCAAAAGCCGGCCTGAATTCTTCGTAACTCCGCATACCCGTCATCCGCTCTACAACATTTCCGTTGCGATCGTAGAAGATCGTTGTGGGAACGGAACTGGTTTCGTACTGGATCAGGTGCTCGCGGCTGCCGATAAGCATCACCCACTTCATCCCCATCTGTTGGGCGAATGGGCCGACGTTGTCGGGTGAGCCTCGTTCCACCGCCAGACCTATGATCTCAACTCCTTTCGGGCCGAACTCATCATACAGCTTTATCAGATCAGGTATCTCCCGGCGGCAAGGCGGACACCACGTTCCCCAAATGTTGACGACCACCGGCTGCTTGCCGATCCACTCGTCGGAACCGCGCAGCGTGCCGCTCAGATCGTACGCTTCGAAGCTTACGGCCGCCGTGGCCTTTTCTGTGCCGGGATTATCTCCCTGGCCGGAATTGTCGGCGTTGCCGCCGCACGAAACAAGCAGGACTGTCAAAGTCAGTCCCGCCAGGAATGTTGTCGCTTTCCGAAACACGTGGATTTTCCCTTGCGGTAAACTCGGTTGGGCGCCTATTTGCCGGACCCGGGATTGGCGCGGGTGGAATCGTACTGGTAATTCCTGACGTACTCGAGCGCTTTCGTGAGATTGGAGGTCGTCTGGTATCCGGGCAGCATGCCCAGTTTTGTTCCATCCGGTTTCAGAAACCAGAAGGCGGGATATCCCCTGACCTGGAATTCGCCCCGGGCCAGATTTCTTTCGGTAATCTTGAAACCGTCGACGTCCAGCATATTTTCCGAATCACCGTCGACCTTGACCGGCACGAAATCGTTATTCAGAATGTTTATGACCGTCGTGTCGGCAAAAGCTTCTTTATCCATCTTTTTGCACCAGCCACACCACTTGGCAGTGAAGTCGATGAAGACGTGCCGGTCGGTTTTCTTGGCCAGAACCAATCCGTCATCGTAGTCGCGCCAGTCGATCTTACTATTCGTCGCCTCCCGGCTACTGTCTTTCTCCCCTTTGTCCCCCTTCTCCACTGCCGTGACGGCCGCAGCCAGAACAAGAGTCAGGGCGATGGTGAGAAATGCCTTAAGTACTGTCATATTACTTCCTGCATCTATTGAATGCTTTCTTTCCTGTTCAGGGGCCTCAGGTAAGCCGATGACTCGCCCAGCAATTCCTTGAGGCTGTTCAGAAGTTTGAAATCCGGATTCACGGTGTACTTTTTGGATCTAATATAAACCTCGGAGCCGTTTTGTCTTGCCGTTAAAAGCACCGGGGCATCGCCACGGTAGGTTGCCAGCGAACTGAGGGCTTCGTCAATAGTAGTATCGGAGCAGTCGGCATCGATTTTTATAACCAACTGGCAGTGGAAATGTTCCGTAAGTTTTTCGAGTGGAAGCAGTTCCGAGACAATGACTTTGGGCGCCTCACCCTCCCGGGTCGAGACGCGACCGGTTACCAAGACCATTTTCTCAGTTTCAACCGACGGCCTGCTCTTTTCGAAACAGTCCGAAAAAAGTATCAACTCCACCCCGCCGGTGTAGTCTTCCAGGGACACAAAGGCCATCATGTTGCTCTTTTTGTCCAGCATGGTTTTGATTCTGGTGATGATCCCGCCGATGGTGACTTCGCGTCCGTCCTTGGCCTCGGCCACGCGCTCTGCCGTGGAATTGGTAAAATAAGTCAATTCGTCGCGGTACTTATCCAGCGGGTGTCCGGAAATATAAAACCCGAGCATATTTTTCTCTTCGGCCAGTTTCCGCGAAGTACTCCACTCCTCGATATTCTCAAGCCGGGGGGCGACTCTGGAAATGGTCCCGCTGGTGTCGGCGAACAGATCGTGCGAGGCGGCACTCTCAGCGATTTTGTGGCCGAACTCCAGCATGGTCTCGACACTTTTGTGTTTCTGGGCGCGGTTTCCCTCGAGAGAATCACAGGCGCCGGCGGCAATCAACGACTCCAGGGTGCGGCGGTTTATGGACCTGACAGGCACCCGGCTGACCAGGTCAGCCAGGTCGGCAAAGCGGCCGTGCTTCTTTTTTTCATCGACGATTGCCCGGGCCGGGCCTTCACCGACGTTCTTGACGGCTTGCAGACCGAAGCGGATGTTACCCTGGACGACGGAAAAGTCGATATTGGACTCGTTCACATCGGGCGGCAGCACTTTGATATTCATGCGCCGGCATTCTTCCAGAAAGACATAGATGCGGTCGCTGTTGTTTATTTCTGAAGTCATCAGGGCCGCCATGAATTCCGCCGGGTAGTAATGTTTCAGCCAGGCCGTCTGGTAAGCAATGTAGGCGTAGCACGTGGAATGCGCTTTGTTGAAGCCATAGCGGGCAAAAGTTTCAATCTGGTGGAAAATCTGCTCGGAAACCTTGCGCTCGATTTTGTTGGCATCGGTGCCTGTCAGAAATTCACGCTTCTGGTCGGCCATCAGGGCGGCATCCTTCTTGCCCATGGCCTTGCGCAAAAGATCGGCCTTACCCAGGGAGTATCCGGCCAGGCGGTTGGCAATCTGCAGCACCTGTTCCTGGAAAACAATCACGCCGTAGGTGTTTTTTACTATTTTTTCCAGCTTGGGGTGAAGGTACTCAATCCCCTGTGAACCTTTTTTGCGCTCGACATAAGTATCAATCATGCCGGAGTCGAGGGGTCCCGGACGGTACAGCGCGTTCATGGCGGTAATGTCAGTGAAGTTCTCAGGTTGCAGGCGGCGCAGGTAGTCACGCATGCCGGACGATTCAAACTGGAAGACGCCCACTGTATCGCCGCGGGCGAAGAGCCGGTAGATGTTGGGATCGTCCAGAGAAACATTGTCGATGTCAACCCCGGCCTCGGGATGGTTCTCGGCAATCATTCTCAGGGTGTCATCGATGACGGTCAGCGTTCGCAGGCCGAGAAAATCCATTTTGAGAAGGCCGATCTCCTCGACCATCTTCATGTCGTACTGTGTAGTTATTTCGTCCTTGCTGCCCTTGAAGAGGGGGACGTAATTGGTCAGGGCCGACGGTGCGATCACGACGCCGGCGGCGTGCGTGGAGCAATGGCGGGCCAGTCCCTCGAGAGTAACGGCATAGTCGAGGAGACGTTCCACCCGGCTGTCCGTCTTGGTCAGTTCGACCAGTTCGGGGACTTCCTGCAGAGCGGCGCTGATGGTCATGCCAACCCGTTCGGGAATCATTTTGGCGATTCGGTCGACTTCACCGTACGGTATGCCCAGCACGCGACCGACATCGCGCACGGCGCCGCGTGCAGCCATCGTGCCGAAGGTGATAATCTGGGTCACGTTTTCCTTGCCGTACTTATCGATGACGTACTGGATAATCCGGTCCCGCCCCAGATCGGCGAAGTCAATGTCGATATCCGGCATGGAAATGCGCTCGGGATTCAGAAATCTTTCAAACAGCAGGTCGAACTTGATGGGGTCGATGCTGGTAATCTTGAGTGCGTAGGAAACCAGGGAACCGGCGGCGGAACCGCGGCCGGGGCCAACGCGAATGTTCTGCGACCGAGCGTAGTCGCAGAAATCCTTGACGATCAGGAAATATCCGGCGTACCCCATTTGCTTGATAACGCCGAGCTCGTATTTCAGCCGCTCTTCGATCTCCCCGGTGATTTCGGCGTAGCGTTCCCGAAGCCCCTTTCGGCACAGATCGTGCAGGTACAGATCCGGCGAGGCGAAGGACAACGGGATGGGAAACATCGGCAGCTGCAACTTTCCCAGTTCCAGTTCCAGGTTGCAGGCCTCGGCGATGCGGATGGTGTTTTCCAGGGCCGGCTTGAAATCGCCGAGAACTTGCTCCATTTCGGCCGGTGATTTGAAATATATCTGGTCGGAATTGTAGCGCATCCGGTCCCGATCGCTCACCATTTTGCTCGTCTGGATGCACAGCAGGGCATCGTGGGCCTCGGCGTCTTTCTGCCGCAGGTAGTGGCAGTCGTTGGTAGCCACCAGAGGGATGTTGGTTTCCTTGGAGATGGCCTCCAATTTGGGCAGGAGGAATAGTTCCTTCTCAAGGCCGTGGTTTTGTATCTCCAGAAAGAAGTTGCCGTCACCGAAGATGTCGTTGAGTTCGCGGGCCGCCATGACGGCTTGCTCCGTGCGCCCGTTGAGAAGATTCCAGTTGACCTCGCCCTTGAGACAGGCCGACGTCGCTATGAGACCTTCGGCGTGCCGCCTTAGAAGTTCCTTGTCTATTCGGGGACGGTGATAGAAGCCTTCCAGATAGGCGGCGGTGGATAGTTTGATAAGGTTTCTGTACCCGGCCTGGTTTTTGGCCAGGAGAACCAGGTGAAAGCCGCCGTCGGGGAAGGAACCGGACGGCTTTTTGTCGAAGCGGCTGCCGCCGGCAACGTAAGCCTCACAGCCGATTATCGGCTTGAGGCCGGCCCTGACGGCTTTCCTGAAAAACTCGATCGCGCCGAACATGTTGCCGTGATCGGTGATTGCCAGAGCCGGCATCTTGTACTCACGAGCCATTTCGATTACCGAATCCAGACGGCAGGCGCCGTCGAGAAGCGAATACTGGCTGTGAGTATGCAGATGTACGAAATTCGCTGATTTCATGGATCTGTAAGCGTAATTCCTTTTTGGGTAATTACAGAGCAGGCCCTTCGAGCACTGCCGTCAGAATATGGTACGAAAGTTTCGATGCATAATCAACAATTCACCACACGAAAATGGCCGTCAATCATCGTTTACGAACGCTGGCGGCGCGCGGTCGCATGATAGCCGCAAAAAACGACCCTTACGGGGCTGCTTTTTCACGGGGAGATTCTGAGTGGGAACCCCCCGGAGGTGTGATCGTCAAGCCGCCGCTCACAGGTGTATCGTCTTCGGCAGGGGCTGCCACTACCCGGAGTCCTAAACTGCTGCTGGACGAAGTGACCCGGGTCTCCGAATCGCCGCGGATGGTGTGTCAGCGAACATGTGATACGGCTCTGCCCTGGATGAGTCGGCCGGCAATTTTACTGACGCGGTCTGTCAGCGGACAAAACTATTTTACACGCAAGCAAAATGTGATATATTGAAAAAGGGTCTTTTCTTACCTTGGAGCTACTATGGAAAACAAGAAAGTTGAGATAAAGAAAGGCAAAGCTGAGATGGCCACAAGTACTATTCCTGACCGCAGGAAGGCTCTTGATGCCGCCCTGGCGCAGATTGAGCGGTCCTTCGGCAAGGGGTCCATCATGCGTCTGGGGGACAGCAAGGTTCTGGAAATCGAGGTTATCCCGAGCGGATCTCTTGGATTAGATCGTGCTCTTGGCGTCTGGGGCATTCCCCGGGGGAGGGTGACAGAGATTTTCGGTCCCGAATCATCGGGAAAAACCACGATGGCTCTGCACATTATTGCGGAAACCCAGAAAGTCGGCGGCGTGGCGGCCTTTATTGATGCCGAACATGCCCTCGATGCCAAATACGCCCGGGCTCTGGGGGTAGACACGGACAATCTGCTTGTCTCTCAGCCGGATACCGGCGAGCAGGCGCTGGAAATCGCAGAGACCCTGGTCCGTTCCAGCGCGGTGGATATGATTGTCATCGATTCGGTGGCCGCACTGACGCCCAAGTCTGAGATCGAGGGAGACATGGGTGACAGCCACATGGGGCTGCAGGCGCGCCTGATGTCTCAGGCCCTGCGCAAGCTGGCGGCCATAATATCGAAGTCCAAGACAGGTCTCATCTTCATCAATCAGATAAGAATGAAGATCGGCGTGATGTTCGGCAACCCCGAAACCACGACCGGAGGCAATGCCCTGAAATTCTACGCCACCATCAGGCTGGATATCCGCAAGATAGCGACCATAAAGGACAACCAGGAGGTGATCGGCTCTCGCACCAGGGTAAGGGTTGTCAAAAACAAAGTGGCGCCGCCTTTTCGTGAGGCTGAGTTCGACATCATTTACGGAAAGGGCATTTCTCACACCGGTGAGTTGCTGGATATGGCGTCCGATTACGGCATTGTCGAAAAATCCGGCGCGTGGTTCAGTTATGGCCCGGAACGGCTCGGCCAAGGACGGGAAAACGCCAAGAGTTTTCTGGCTGAACACGTCGATATCAGCAACGAGATACAGGCACGAGTGAAAGAGCAGTTGGGCGCACCGCAGCCGCAAAAGGAGGCAGCCGAGCCGCCCGAAAACGAATAGGCCAGCTTACCGGCAGCTTTTCAGGCGAACCACGGCAGGTCGTCTTTCGGCAGAGGATATCCTCTGCCGTTTTCATTCTGCACCTGATTGAGTCCGGCATCGCGGCTTTTCCGGCCGCTCAGGCGGCCGACGGCGAGTTCGGGAAGGTCAAAAACCGCTTGCATGTCGGCCGGGTCGTCTCTATATTTGGCCGATAAAGGAGGTTTTCCCCGGACTGTTTCCATGGTGTAGGAGGGACTCAAATGAAATTCAAAGATAAACTTGATGGAGATATCGCGATCTTCGAGGTTTCGGGAAGACTGATGACCTACGAAGATAGTATCACGCGCTTTCACGGTCAGATTCACGAGTACGTAAATCTCAATAAGAATAAGATTGTCATTGATTTGCATAAAATCGAGCTTATGGGTTCGGTGGGCTTGGGCATGCTCATCTCGGCCCTCACAACAGTGAGTAACAGTGGCGGGCGACTGGTGCTGGCCAATATTACGAGGATACAGAACCTGATGGCGATGACGCGCCTGAATATGATCTTTGACAGTTTCGATAGTCTGGAAGAAGCAAAAGCAGCACTAAAGTCCGAATAAAAGGAAATAATATGAAGTTTGATGATTCTTTAGACGGCAACGTCGTCGTGCTCGATGTTTCCGGCAAGATAATGGGGGGTGAAGAAACCACCCTCTTCCACGGCAAGATTCACGAATACATCACCCAGAACAAGAAGAACTTCGTGGTCGATATGAAGAAAGTCGACTGGATGAACTCGGTTGGGCTGGGGATGCTTATATCGGCCTTGACGACGGTCAAGAATGCCGGCGGCCGGCTGGTCCTGTCGGATATCACCAAAATCGAGTCCATTTTGACCATCACCCGCCTGATATCCGTTTTTGAGCACTTTGACAGCAAAAAGGA
>Ga0224495_10002081_pt1 | contig 13437 bp, 12 predicted proteins | sample SF_Jul11_sed_USG_FD_168128 | JGI IMG/M metagenome (GOLD analysis project Ga0224495, IMG submission 168128) | Sediment microbial communities from San Francisco Bay, California, United States - SF_Jul11_sed_USGS_4_1 | ecosystem: Environmental > Aquatic > Marine > Sediment | place: USA: California... | reverse complement strand
AACTTCTTAACAGCCTGGTCATCCCCGAGTCTCTGGTCCACGCCGAGGGCGTGCTGGACGCGCTGGATCATTCCGCCCCCGCGCCCCTGTGCGGCGCCAAGCTGGGGATAGACGCCACCACACCCATTCCCGGCGAGCCCGTAGGCCCCGCCCCCCAGGAGGCGCCCTCCGGGAAGGCTTTCGACCCGGCGACCATCTGGCTCTCCGGCGCCGACGAGGTGGCCACCTTCTCCTTTCCATTCATGGACGTGGTTAATCCTCTGTTGATCATCTCCATCCATAAACGCGCGCCCCACGACGGCCACCGCATCGCGCGGCTGGTGGCCCGGGCGGACACTGAAAATACCTGCCGGGTAATCCTGGTTCTGGACGAGGATGTGGACGCCCATGATTACTCCGTTGCGCTATGGAAGTTTTTCAACAACACAGACCCCAAGCGCGACATCGTGGAATGGGAGGGAAGGCTCTTCATCGACGCCACCAAAAAGCTGCCTGGTGAAGGGCATGACCGCCCATGGCCGGACGAGCTGACAATGGACCCGGATGTGAAAAAAAGGGTGGATGAGCTTTGGCCCCGGCTGGGGCTTGGCGGATCGGGCGAAACCGAGTGATAAGCTGACACTATGGAAGAGGCCAGGCAGATATATTGGAACGTAGGCCATGGGGTCCTGGCGCCGATGTATCTTCTGGCGCTGGCCGCCGTGGGATTCATGGCGTATGGGCTCATCCAGCGCGTTCGGGCGCTGCTCCACGCTGGCAAATCCACCGCAGATATCAAGCTCCAGATCGGCCGGGCTTTATGGCAGACGCTGGCACAACTAAAGGCGATCAGCCACGGTGGGGCCGCTGGCTGGGGCCACGCCATATTTTTCTGGTGTTTTCTCATCCTCACCGCAGGCACCACCCTGGTCTTCATCCAGGCGGACTTCACAGACCTGCTGTTCGGATACAAATTCCTGAAAGGTGGTTTCTACAAGATATTCTCCCTGGCGCTGGATCTGGCGGGCCTGGCGGCCATCCTGGCCATGGGTGGGCTTTTCATCCGCCGATATATTTTCCGGCCGGTGGGGCTGGCCAGCGAGCCCGCGGACGCGCTGATCCACATCCTGCTCTTTCTGGCGCTGGCCACGGGCTTTGTGGTGGAGGGCCTGCGGATGGCCGCCACCGAACTGGACATGAACATGGCGCTGGCCCAATGGAGCCCTGTGGGGCTTGTGGTGGCCAAGGTTTTTCATGGGATGGATATGGCTTCCCTGACCATGGCGCACAAGATCACCTGGTGGATCCATTTTTTAATCTGCCTGGCGTTTTTCATAGCCATCCCCCTCACAAAGCTTCGCCATATTTTTTATATTCCCGTTAACTACGCCCTGGCCCCAGCAGGCGCCTCGGGCAAGCTTTCCACCATGGCCCTCGATGACGAAACGGCGGAAAAATTCGGCGCCTCCCAACCGGCGGACCTGTTGTTCAAAGACCTGTTCGACACCGCCGCCTGCGTCAAATGCAAGCGCTGCCAGGACCAATGCCCGGCCCATGCCACGGGCAAACCTTTGTCCCCGATGAAGCTGACGCAGGATATCGGCGCGGCGCTGGCCAGCGGGGTGGGCAGTTCGCTGGTCGAGGCGGTGGGGGAGGACGCCGTGTGGGCCTGCGTCACCTGCCGCGCCTGCGAGGCTGTGTGCCCGGCGGGGGTGGAGCATGTGCGCAAGATAATCGAGATGCGGCGGGGGATGGCGCTGATGGAGGGCAGGTTCCCCGGTGACGAGGTGGTGCGGGCGCTGGACGCCATCGAGGTGAACGGCAACCCATTGGGCGCGGCCCTGGCGGCCCGGGGGGACTGGGCCGAGGGGCTGGCTTTGACCGGCGAGGGGATGGAGGTTTTGTACTTTACAGGATGCTACGCCTGTTATGACCGGCGGAACATAAAGGTGGCCCGATCCTTCATGACCATCCTGGGGAAGCTGGGTGTGAAGGCGGGGACCCTGGGCAAAAAGGAAAAATGCTGCGGTGAGCCCGCCCGCAAGATGGGCAACGAGTATCTATACCAGACGGTGGCGGCGGAGAATATCGAGTCGATCCACGCCACCGGCGCAAAAAAAATCGTCACCACCTGTCCCCATTGTTTCCACACACTGGCCAATGAATACCCGGACCTGGGGCTGGACCCGCAGATCAGCGTGGAGCATTACACCACCTTCCTGGCCGCGAGGATGGCAAGCTTCAAACCCAACGGGCCAATAGCCCCCGTCACCTATCACGACTCCTGCTATATGGGCCGATACAACGGCGTCTTCAGCCAGCCCAGGGAGCTTCTGGCGGCCATCGGCGCGCCGGTGACCGAGATGGCCAAGAGCCGCGAAACCAGCTTCTGCTGTGGCGGAGGCGGCGGCAGGATATTGGCCGAGGAGAAACTGGGGACCAGGATTAACGCCGCCAAGGCCGCCATGGCCGGGGATACGGGGGCGGCGATGGTGGTGAGCAACTGCCCCTTCTGCCTGACCATGCTGGAGGATGGCGTGAAGACCGGCGGGCTGGAGGAGAAAATGAAACCGGTGGACCTGGCCGAGCTGCTGGCTGACCGGATGTGAGCTTGTTGATATAATCATTACAGGAGGGAGATACCGCCGATGAACATCCTGGTGTGCATAAAGCAGGTGCCGGACATGGAGACGAAGTTCAAGATAAACTCCGCCGGCGACTGGATAGATGAGGCGGACACGGCGTTCCGGATGAACGAATATGACGAGTTCGCCGTGGAAGAGGCCGTGGCTCTGAAAGAGAAACTTGGCGCTGGGGCCAGCCTGACGGTTCTTTCCATCGGGCCGGAGCGGGTGAAGGAGGCGATAAAAAAGGCGCTGGCCATGGGGGCGGACAAGGGCGCCCATATCCAGGACGATGAATGCTTCCGCAAGGACACGGCCCAGGTGGCATCGATGATCGCCGATTACGCAAAGGACAAAGGATTCGAGCTTATCTTCACCGGGCTGCAATCACAGGACCGGGGCTCGGCCCAGGTGGGGCCGATATTGGCGGTGAAGCTGGGGTTCAACCTGGTCACCACTGTGGTGGGGTTTCAATATGACGCCGGCGCCATCACCGCCCGGCGGGAGCTGGAAGGGGGCTTGAGGGCCATTGTGAAGACCGCCGCCCCGGCGGTGATCACCTGCCAACTGGGCCTGAACAAGCCCCGATACCCAACCCTGCCGAACATAATGAAAGCCAAGAAAAAGGAGCTTGCCGTCATCCCCGCCGCCCAAGTGGCCGCCGGGGCGGCCATGGTGAACACCGCCAGGGCCTTCCACCCAGAGCGCAAGGGCGCGGGCGAAATGCTGCAAGGGGATATCGCCCAGGTGGCGGACAGGTTCGTGAAGATAATCCGCGAAAAAACCGGCCTTATTTAATCGGGGGGTAATGACAATGAAAGCTTTGCTGGTGGCCGAAAGCCGGGAGGGGAAAACGCTCCCTTCCATATATGAGTTGGCCGAGTTCGCCCGCATGGCGGGGGCGCAGACAGTCATGCTCCAGGTGGGCGGCAGGGAGAATCCGCCGAAGCTCGATGGCAAGCTCTACCTGGCGGATACAAAAACAGCGGGCGAACTGAACCCGCCCCTGCACGCCGCTATGATCGCCGATGTCGCGATGAAGGAGGGAGTGGATATGGTGCTTCTTTCCCACTCGCCTTATGGATGGGACCTGGCCCCGCTGGTGGCCCAGGCCCTGGGCGCGGCGCAGATAAGCGAAGCGGTGGATTACAAAGATGGCCAGTTCATCACCCCGGCGCTGAATGGTAAGCTGCGGCTGAGCCTGAAACCAGCCACCGCCAAGGTGGTGGTCACGCTCCAGGCCGGGGCCGTCGCCCCGCAGGGCGAGCCTACCGGGACGCCGACGGTGGAGGAGCTATCCCCCCCGGCATCGGGCAAGCCATATGAATTTCTGGGGTTTGAGGCGCCCAAGGATGGCGGCGTGGACCTGGGCCGGGCCAAGGTGGTGGTGAGCGCGGGGCGCGGCGTTGGCAAAGTGGAAAATGTGGAACTGGTTAAAAAACTCGCCGAGGCCCTGGGTGGCGAGCTGGGCGCCACCAGGCCGCTGGTGGACGCGGGATGGGTGGAGGCTGGCCGCCAGGTGGGCGCCTCCGGGCAGACGGTGGCCCCCAAGCTTTATCTGGCATGCGGCGTATCCGGCGCGGCCCAGCATATCGCCGGAATGAAAAAGTCGGAATTCGTGGCGGCCATCAACACAGACCCCGAAGCCCCCATCACCGAAGTGGCCCATGTGACTGCAGTGGCGGACCTGAAACAGCTTATCCCCGCCATTCTGGAGCGGCTGAAGAAATAACGTCTGGGGCGTCTGGAAAGCTAAAGCGGGTTACCGGTCAGCCTCTGCCATTTCCCGGTTTCCTGCGTTCTGTGGAAACCGAAGAGTCCCCCTTGCTGGCCAGCTTGGCGGTGGCGATATCTTTCTTCATCTCCCAACCATCCTCCACTCCGCCGTAATAGCCTTTCATGAAGCGGGTCCGATAGTAGCCCAGCCTTTCGTAAAACCGGATGGCGGGTCCGTTTCCGGCGGCCACTTGCAACAGCATGGCCGCCATCTTTTTCATGCGGGCCATCCTCTCGCCCAGGGCCATCAGCCTGGTCCCAATGCCATGGTCCTGATACGAGGGCTCCACATCTATGGTGATGACGGTCATGGTCCGCTCCCGCCCAGTCGAGAGCACCAGGAACCCGGCCAGGTCGTCGCCAGCCTGGGCGGCGATTATGAATATCGATGGATTGAAAATGAACTCCTGGAAGGTTTCCAGGTCATACGCGGCATATGGCATGAAAAGGCGGTTGTCCAGCGAATACATGGCCGGCACGTCGCGATACTCACCCTTGCGGAACCTGACCTTGCTGGAATGGACGATTATCCTCACCGCGCCCTCCCTGGCGAATATCCCCCCAGGCTCCATGGTATCGCCGGTTTTCTTCCCGGTCAAATCCGCTATACGTTGAACCGGAAGAAGATCACATCGCCGTCGCGCACGATATATTCCTTCCCTTCCAGCCGCAACAGCCCTTTCTCCTTCACCGCCGCCTCGCTCCCCAGCCGGTCAATATCGTCATAGCCATACACCTCGGCGCGGATGAAGCCCCGCTCAAAGTCGGAGTGGATCACCCCGGCGGCCTGGGGCGCGGTGGCGCCTTTGTGGACGGTCCATGCGCGGGTCTCCTTGGGGCCGGTGGTGAAATATGTTATCAGGTTCAGCAGGGCGTAACCCTCGCGGATGAAATGGTCCAGCCCGGGCTCTTCCAGCCCCAGGTCATCCAGGAAAAGCTTCTTCCCCTCTTCATCCAGCTCCATCAGCTCCGCTTCTATCTTGCCGCATATCTCCACCGCCTTGGCGCCGTCCCTGGCGGCCAGCTCCTCCACCGCCTTCTTGGCCGGCGTGGGCTTGCCCAGCTCGCTGTCGTCTATGTTCATCACATATATCACCGGCTTGGCCGTCAGCAGGAAAAGGTCCCGGAAAAACTCGGCGTCACCCGGCTCGAAGGCTTGGAGGGCCAGTGTCCCGGCGGCAAGTTTTTCCTTCAGCGCCTCATAGCGCGGCAGCGAGGCCAGCAGCTTTTTGTCGCCGGTCTTCTTCCCCTTGGCCACGCTGTCTATCCGCTTTTCCAGCGCTTCCATATCCGCCAGCAGAAGCTCTGTGCGGATCACGTCTATATCGGCGGCCGGGTCCACATTGCCGGAGACATGGGCCACGTCCTGGCTTTCGAAACATCGCACCACATGGGCGATGGCGTCCACCTGGCGGATGTGGCCCAGGAACTTGTTCCCCAGCCCCTCGCCCTTGCTGGCGCCGGCCACTAGCCCGGCGATATCCACCACTTCCAGCGAGGTGGGAAGTATCTTTTCCGACTTGGAGACCTGGGCCAGCCTGGCCAGGCGCCGGTCCGGCACCGGCACCACGCCCACGTTCGGCTCGATGGTGCAGAATGGGAAGTTGGCGGCGGCGGCCCCGGCGGCCGTCAGCGCGTTGAAGATGGTGGATTTGCCCACGTTGGGCAGCCCCACGATGCCGCAATTAAAACCCATGAGAACTCCTGGAGAAAAATCGAGTATTATACGGCGCCAGGGGCGCCATTGGGGAAAAATCACCCCAACCACGCCGCCATTGGCCGCTGGATGAATGACCGAACCCTGTGGCTTTGCCATGGGGGGACTCAATGATAAGATACGCCCAGCGGATGGCGAATACGTGTATAACCTCCGGCTCTTGTTGGGCGGGGGGAAGAAAATATGTGAGCAAAAGTTAAATGGACGATCATTCCGGCGCGATGGGGGCCGATTACGCCCAGCTGAGGCAGGTCAAGCGCTCTCACAAATACAGGCTATGGCGGCGGGCGCATGAGGCCATGCGCATATTGGAGACCTTCGGCCCAAAGCCCCTTTCGCTGGTGGCGGACCTGGGTTGCGCCGATGGGGCGATGATGCGCACCCTCTCTGGCCGGTTCGGGCAAACGTCCTTCATCGGAGTCGAGCTGGGCCCGGAGTTGGCGCAGATCGCCAGGCAGGCCATGCCCCAGGCCCAGATTATCCGGGGGAATATCGCCCAGCTGCCCCTGGCCCCCGGCAGGTTCTCCGCGGCGGTGGCCACGGCGGTCATCGAGCATCTGCCGGACCAGCAGCTGGCGTTCAACCAGATTTTTGATATTCTCCAACCCGGCGGAGCGCTGGTGGTAACCGTGCCGGACCCGCTGTGGGAGAGGATCGCCTCCATGGTGGGCCATCTGGACGACGACGCGCATTTCCAGATACCGGACCTAGCCATGCTTTCGGCCATGGCTCAAAACGCGGGGTTTGAAGTGGTGGAAGCCTCAAAGTTCATGCTCTCGCCGGTGGGGATGCCATTGGAGTTTTTCGCCGAAAGAGTCGTGCGCGGCCTGGGCCTGGACGCGCTGATGGCAAACCAGCTGCTGGCCGCCAGGAAACCGTAAGCCGCAGCGTTATCTTTTGAACTGCTTGTCGATGAAATCGGCCAGCATCCCCACCGCCAGGAAGATAAGCCCCGCCGTGGCCAGCAGGCCGAAGGTAACGTCGAAAGGTTTGCCGAACACCAGCCATCCCCCCACCAGGGCCAGAAATGCCATCAGCGTCGAAAGCAGGCTCAAGGGGATGAAGACTTTCAGCGGGTCGTAATACATCGACACCCGGATGATAAGCTGCAGAAAGTTCAAGGTGTCGGCGATGGGCCGGATCTTCGATTTACCCTCCCGGTGGCCATAGGTTATCGGGGTAAACTCCACCTTCATATGGTTTTTAAGCATGGCGATGGTAATAGTGGTGGTGAAGGAAAATCCGTCCGGCAGAATGCCCAGAAAGGGTTTCACGCTCTCCAAACGCATCACTCGCAGGCCGGAGTTCAGGTCCGGAATATGTTTGCCCGTCAGAAACTCCGCCAGCTTGTTCAGCGCCCATTTGGGCGGACGGCGGATCAGCGGGATCGCCGCCTCCGGATGCGTCCTGGCGCCCACCATCATGTCCAGCTTCCCCTGCGCCAGCCGGTGATACATCTCGATCAGCCGCGCGGTGGGGTAGGTGCCGTCGGCGTCGGTGATGGCGAAGACCGGGTATTTGGCCATGGCCATGCCAGTCTTGATGGCGGCGCCATATCCCCAGTTGCCCTCGTGGGTGATCACCTGCAGGTTTCCGAAATTAAGCTCGCCCAGCAGCTGGCCTGTGCCGTCGGTGGAGCCATCATCGACAAGGATCGCCTCCACGGGGAAATCCGCCTTGCCGAAAAGCTCCGCCAGTTCCTGGCCCAGCGTTTTCACCGATCCCTTTTCGTTATAAATGGGAACGATGATCGTCAATCCATCCAGAGGTTGTTCCAACCTGACCACCTTTTTATGCTTGTTATCGCCATAATATGGGCGATTTATCAGTAAAATCCGCGCAAAAGAGGATAGATTACCATTCTTTGAACCGAGGGGCGACATAAAATGGCCCGCCGCGCCAGGGCGGCCCCAGCCTCTCTTCACAAAATCCGGACGGCAAAACATGCTCCGAATCTGGTAAACTTATCCCGCGCCGAGCTATTGTCCGGCGGATAAAACAAGCTATAAAGGGTATATGTATGTCCTCGAAGAATAAAGTGGTTCTGGCATATTCCGGCGGGTTGGACACCTCCGTCATCGTCCGGTGGCTCATCGAAAACTACGACTGCTCGGTCATCTGTTTCGCGGCGGACCTGGGCCAGGGGGAGGAGCTTTCCGGCCTGGACAAAAAGGCCCGGGATACCGGCGCTGAAAAATGCGTGATCAAAGACCTGAAAGAGACTTTCACCAAGGACTTTGTCTTCCCCATGCTGCGCGCCATGGCCCTGTATGAGGGGACATATCTGCTGGGCACCTCCATCGCCCGCCCGCTCATCGCCCAGGCCCAGATGGAAGTGGCCGCCAAGGAGCGGGCATGGGCCGTCTCCCACGGCGCCACCGGCAAGGGTAACGACCAGGTCCGGTTCGAGCTGACATATTACTCCATCAATCCGAAGATCCACGTCATCGCACCCTGGCGGGAGTGGGAGCTCAATTCCCGGGAAAAGCTCATGGACTACGCCAAACGATGGAGCATCCCCATCTCCACCTCCAAGAAAAAACCGTGGAGCATGGATAGAAACCTTCTGCACCTCTCATTCGAGGGTGGCATCCTGGAAGACCCCTGGGCCAGGCCGCCGGAGGAAATGTTCCTGCTCACCGTGTCGCCCAAAAAGGCGCCCAACAAGGAGACGATCATCGAGATCGAATACCGCGATGGCGACCCTGTGGCCGTGGATGGCGAAAAGATGAGCCCCGCAAATCTGCTGGCCCACTTGAACAAACTTGCCGGCGCCAACGGCATCGGCAGGGTGGACATGGTGGAGAGCAGGTTCGTTGGGATGAAATCCCGCGGCGTGTACGAGACCCCGGGCGGAACCCTGCTCCATGCCGCCCGCAGGGCCGTGGAGTCGCTCACCCTGGACCGCGAGGTGATCAAACTGCGCGACTCGCTGATCCCCAAATACGCCGAGCTGGTTTATAACGGATTCTGGTTCTCGCCGGAGCGGGAGGTGCTGCAAAAGCTGGTGGACGAAATCGCCCGCCCGGTGACGGGGACGGCGCGGCTGGCCCTGTATAAGGGAAGCGTCACGGTGATAGGCCGCAAGGCGCCAAAATCGCTGTTCGACCCGGCCATGGCCACCTTCGAGGAGGACACCGTGTACAAACAGGCGGACGCCGAAGGATTCATAAAACTAAACGCCCTGCGGCTGAAGATCCGCTCCGCTTTGCAGAAAAAGAAGTGACCGCTTCCGCCGTCCCCTGTGGGGCGGCGGAAAGTTACAGCCTGCCGTGATAGCGGCGGTAGATCGTGAACAGATCGCGGGCGATCCCAAAGGCGTGGGAGGCCTTCAGCTTGCTGCCCGGCACGTCCACCCACTCATCCAGAGGGTGCTCGATTATCAGGCTGTCGGTGGTGACGGAAGGGTTGACATCCCTGCCCCGCAGAATGATCCTGGCGATGATCTCCATATCGAAGGTCCAGCCGGTTTCAAAAGGCGCCTCGAAGGCGTGGCGCATTATCTCCGAGTTGCGGAATATCTTTGCGCCGCATTGGGTGTCATAAATCTGCCGCTTCAAAATGAAGCTGGCCATCGTGGCGAAAAGCCTGCCCAGGTAATGGCGCGAATCGCTGCGGCAGATGCGCTTGCCCAGGATGTTCACCCTGGACCCCATCACCATCTCCACTTTCGCCCTCTCAAGGTCCGCCACCAGGTCCTGCGCCAGGCGCAGGGGCGTGGCGTTGTCCGCGTCCCAATATCCGGCCAGGTCATATCCCCGGGAAAAAGCCTCCAGCACCCCCCGGCGCACCGCCTGGGCCTTCCCCTGGTTCGGCTCCTGGCGAAGCGCAGCGGCCCGGCCGCCGCTCTGGCTGGTTATCAGCTCCAGCGCCGCGGGCGTACCGTCGACGCTGCCGTCATCCACAAAGATCAGGTCCACCATGGGGTTGCCTGCCAGAAATTTTTTATATTCCCCAGGCCGCAGCCTGGCCTCCTCGTTATAGCAAGGGATCACTAACGCTGTTTTTGACATATCATCCACGCTGTAAGGCCGGGGAGCTTTATCCCCGCGCCGGCTAGGGCGATCAACGCCCGGTTATCCAGTTTCAAAGCGCCCGATATCAGCCCGGTGACAAACGCGCCGCCTGTCCATCCACCCACACCCTTGGCCTCGCCCCCGCCCAGCCCCAGCTTCTGCGCCATGGCGGCCATGGCCCTGGGCAAGAGCAGCGAGGAGAAAAGATAGCCGGAGCGCTGGACGGAAAGGCCCGCACGCTCGGCCAGCGCCAAAAGCTGGCCCAGGCTGTATCGGCGAAAATGCTTCAGAAAAATATCATGGGAGGAGAAGAGAGCCTGGAACGCCGGGACCGTGATCAGCATCGAGCCATCATCCTCAAGCCGCGAGGCCACCGCCGACAACAGCCCCAGGTCATCCTCGGCGTGCTCCAGCACATCCAGCATCAGCGCCAGATCGAATTTTATGTCTCCCACCTTATCCAGTGAACCATGGAACGAAAATCTGCCACCATGATCATCCATCCGCCCGGCCACCGAATCTGTAAAGCCCGTGTCCACCAGGACCGCATGGGCGCCAGGCTCCCGGCCAAAGAGCTGTTCCGCCACGAATCCATCGCCGCATCCCAGGTCCAGCGCGCGCAGCTGGGCGCCGGGCCTGATTTTATCCTGCAATAGCGCCCGCACCGCCTCCACCCGGGCGGTCTCCCAGGGGTGGCGCAGGCCGCTGAAGATTTCCGATTCCACCAGGTCCATGGCTGCTTCCGATTATTCCGGTGGCACTGGCCTGGGGCGCCGTTCGGAGTCTATGGCTACATACACCGCCTTGGCCTCGGTCACTCTTATCACGCAGTCCGGATGACGCTCGGCGTATACCTCAACATGGACGGTTATTGACGTCCGCCCCACCTTGGTTATCCTGGCGAAGCAGCTTATCACGTCGCCGATGAACACCGGGTAATGAAACTGCACCGAGTCCAGCGCCACAGTGACGATGCGGCCCTTGGCGCGTTTGGCCGCCACGATGGCGCCAGCTATATCGATCTGGGAGACTATCCAGCCGCCGAAAATATCGCCAGCGGCATTGGCCTCCGCTGGCATGCAGATCAGCCGCGTGGTGGCGCACCGCCCCGCGATGAAAGCCTTCTCTTCTTCCCCCATCATTTCCACCGATATTGGCTCAATCCACAGCGCCCGCCAGCGCTTCCAGGCCAGGGTCCGGGGCGAACCTTGGGCCATGCTTCTCCTGCAACGATTTGAGCGTGTTCACCACGTCCTGAGGACCCCTGGTCTTGGCGTAGTTCAACGGGCCGCCACGGAACGGGGCGAAGCCCGTGCCGAATATCACGCCTCCATCCAGCAGGTCGGCGTCTTCCACAATCCCTGTGCGCAGGCATTCGGCCGCCTGGTTCACCATCCGCAGGATCATCCGGTCGGCTATGTATGGCGGCGCGGAGTATCCGGCGGGCAGCGGCGGGGTTATGATTTTTCCATTTTCATATTTATAGAATCCGGCGCCAGATTTCTTCCCGGCCTTGCCGTCGGCCACCATCTTCTCCAGTTGCACAGGGGCCTCCAGGCCGAAATCCTTGCCCAGTATTTTTATCACCGACAGGCAGATATCCAGCCCCACGGCGTCGGCCAAAGTAATCGGGCCCATGGGCATCCCGAAATCGAGCGCGGCCTTGTCTATGACGCTTATCGGCACCCCCTCCTCCACCATCCTCATAGCCTCTTCCAGGTATGGGGTGAGGATGCGGTTCACCAAAAACCCCGGCGCGCTATTTACGATCAACGGCAGCTTGTCCATGGCCTTTACGAACGAGGCCGCCTTGGCCGTGACGGAAGGATCTGTGGCGGGGCCTTTCACCACCTCCACCAGCTTCATCATGGCCACCGGGTTGAAAAAATGGAGCCCCACCAGCATATGGGGCCGGGCCAGCCCCTCGGCCAGCTTCTCCATGGTGATGCTGGAGGTGTTGGTGGCCAATATGGCCTCTGGCCGCATCTTCGGCTCCAGCGCAGCGTAAAGCGCCCGCTTGGCCTCCAGGCTCTCGAAAATCGCTTCGATAACGATATCCGCCGATTCGGCGCCCCGCCCGGCGGTGTCCGGCTCCAGCCGGTCCATGGCGGCCTTTGCCAGCCTGGGGTCCTTCAACCGTTTTTTAAACAGCTCTCCCGCCCTCTTGATGGCCGGGGCCACCCGCTCCGGCGCGGTGTCCTGCAGGGTGACATGCCATCCACGAAACGCCAGCCATGCGGCGATATCGCCACCCATGGCCCCGGCGCCCACCACATGGACCCGCTTCGGGTTGAACTTTTCGTCGCCTCCCAGCCCTTTCATCCGCTCCTGCAGCCCAAACACCCTCACCAGGTTCTGCGCCACGGGGCCAGCGATCAGCCGCGCCACGCTCCGGGCCTCCTGGACCAGCATCGGCTCCTTGGGGCCGTAATGGTCGCGCCACATATCGATCAGCGCAAAGGGCGCGGGGTAATGATCTTTCCGGACTTTTTTCGACGTCTCCCGCTCCAGAAGCGCCGCCACCGCATTGCGCGCCAGCGGCAGGTTGGCCAGCCTGCCCAATAGCGGCGCCTTGGCCCCGCCCTTGGCCCGGCCGAGCGCCATCTGGCGGGCGGCGGTTTTCAGGCTCCGCAGGGGGACGCAGTGGTCGGCCAGCCCCAGGCGTTTGGCGTTTTTCCCATCCACCGTCCTGCCGGTCAGCATCAGCTTCATCGCCTCCAGCCCACCCATCAGGCGGGTGGAGCGGACCGATCCGCCATAGCCAGGATGGATCCCCAGCAACACCTCCGGGAACCCCAGCCGGGTGGAAGGATCGTTTGAGACCACCCTTCTCTTGAACGCCAGGGCCAGCTCCAGCCCGCCACCCAGGCAATATCCATGAATCATGGCCACCGTGGGGAATGGGAGCGCTTCGATCTGGTCCAGCAACGCGTGAACCTGGCGGATCGATTCAAAAGCCTGGGCCTCGCTCTTTATCAGCTTGAACTCGTTCACGTCCGCCCCGGCCACGAACCCTTTCCGCTTGGCGGAGTATAGGACAAGCCCCGCCGGGGGGTTCTCTTTCAGACCGGCGACAATCGGGCCAAGCTCCATCAAAACCTGGCTGGAGAGAACGTTCACCTCCGAGCCCGCCTTGTCCAGCCCAAGCCACAGGACCCCATCCGGGTCTGTCTCCATTTTCCAGTGCATCGGTACCTGGCTCATTGGTTCACCTGCTCTATCAGCATGGCGCCGCCCTGGCCGCCGCCGATGCACAACGCCGCCACGCCCCGCCGGGCACCGCTCTGTCGCAGGGCATGGGCCACCCGCAGGACGATCCTGGCGC
>Ga0224495_10002080_pt1 | contig 13441 bp, 13 predicted proteins | sample SF_Jul11_sed_USG_FD_168128 | JGI IMG/M metagenome (GOLD analysis project Ga0224495, IMG submission 168128) | Sediment microbial communities from San Francisco Bay, California, United States - SF_Jul11_sed_USGS_4_1 | ecosystem: Environmental > Aquatic > Marine > Sediment | place: USA: California... | reverse complement strand
GAAGGTAGAGAAGACTGGAGATCATCTGCATGCTGTTACCGAGCAGGTGGTGTACCTCGCGGAGCATGGGTTGGCGCCCTTGCAGCCGTGGCGCCGTGAAACGACGGCGGCGCGTGTCAACGGAATTCAGCATGCGCGTCCGTCGGCTCATGCTCAACGCTTGATCGGCGTGCGAGGGTTCGCCGCAGTCGTACGGAAGCAGTGGTGAATCACCGTTCAGCCGGGTCCATGCATCGAAGGCGCGTTCGAATGCTGACGGTCTACGCATAATAGCATTGGGGCCATCACGCTACGCTACGCCATGTTCCGGCGATGGGGTATAGGGCCGGCACCCGATGCCATGCCTGGTGACCACTTCCGGCTCGGTGCGCTCGGACGCCTCGGATCGGACGCGGGATCGTGAAGCCCGGTCGACAGCACTCATCGCGATCGAGGCTACATGCGGCGCCCGGTGGTTGTCGTGTTTGCGGTCTTCGCCGTCGCGCCGCGCTTCGCGGGCGCGGTGTGTCTAGCGCGCGCTTCTTCTTCGTGCTGCTCTTCGCGCCGCGCGTGGGGCCTTCGTCTTCGTGCGTCTCGTCGGCCTCGAGCGCGATGGCGCCGACGCAGTGGGCTCGTCCAAGCTCGGCGGCGCGCTCGATGTGGCCGCCGATGCCGGCGGCGCGGGCGCCGCGTTGGCGCGCTCCTCCAGCTCCGCCTGCTCGTGCTCGAACGCACCCCACGCAGCCTGCCGCGTCTCGAACGGCCCCCGCAGCGTCGCGCCGAGCTCGAAGGTGAGCTGGCCGATCCGCTCGCTCGCCTGCTGGAGCAGCGCGCCCACGCCGTCGAGGTCGGCGTTGGAGGGCCCGGGCGGCGCGGCGTCCCGCAGGGCGCCGATCTTGAGCTGACAGGCGACGACAAGCTGCCCCACGTCGTCGTGCAACCCCGCCGCGATGCGGCGCCGCTCGTCCTCCTGGGCCATCTCCAGGCGCGAGGCGAGGCCGCGCAGGCTCTCGCGGTGCTCGACGAGCCGCTGCTCCGAAAGCTTCTGCGCGGTGATGTCGCGGCTGGTCGCGACCGCGAAGCGGGGGCGGCGCGCCGGGCCTTCTCCGCAGAAGCGGACCTGAACGTACACGGAGAGCCAGCGCACCTCGCCGGAGGGGAGGATGACACGGTGCTCGGATGAGACACGCCCGTCCGCGCCGTGGGAGCGCCTCATCGCCTCGCGCACGATGCCTACGTCGTCGGGGTGGATCCGCGCGCACAGCTCCTTGAACGGGATGCACGCTCCGGTCACGCCGAAGTGCCGCTGCGCCCGCTCGTCGATCTCGATCTGGCCCGTCGCGAAATCGTGCCGCCACGTCCCGATCTCGGCCGCGTCGAGCGCGAGCCGCTGCCGCTCGTCGGCTTCCGCGAGCGCGGCCTCGGTGTGCACGCGCGCGGTGATGTCGTGCGCCACCTCGACGTGGAAGCGCGGCTCCTCGCCGTCGGCCCACATCCGAGACACCGTCAGCTCGACCCAGACCAGCTCGCCGTCCTTGCGGACGTAGCGCTTCTTCCGCGAGTACGACGTCGCCGCGCCGGAGAGCAGGCGCCCCACCGCTTCCTGGTCGGCCCCGAAGTCGTCGACGTGGGTGATGTCCTGCGCCGCGCAAGCGAGCATCTCCTCGCGCGTGCGGCCGGCGATGTCGCAGTACCTCTGGTTCACGCGCACGAACCGTCCGGTCCGCGACTCGAGCTGCGCCACGCCCACCGCGGCCTGCTCGAAGATCGAACGAAAGCGCGCCTCGCTCTCGCGCAGCGCGTCCTCGGCGCGCCGCTCGTTCTCGCAGAGCGCCGCGTCGAGCTTGATCCCACGCAGCCCGAGCGCGATGTCGCCGGCGATCTCGCGCAGGAGGCCGATCTCGTCGGGGTCCGAGGTCGCCCCGTCTGGCAGCTTCGCGAGGAGCCCGCCGAAGCGCCGGCCCTCGTGCTCGATCGGCACCGCGACGCCGTCGTGCCGCGCCGTCCATGCTTGGTTCAACGGGCAGGCGGAGCATCCGTCGAAGGCGGGCGGGTGCACGACGGTCTCGCCGTCGCGGATGGCCCTCCGCAGGCAGGCGGTCAGGCCGCCTCCGCCGACGAGCCGTCGCACGGCGTCCGCCGTCTTCGGGTCGCCTGCCACGGCGGCGCGCGTCGCGCCTCCGCTCGCGCTTCGGACGATGCAGACCGCGGCGAAGCCCCGGGTCTTGGCGAGCGCTTCGGCGGCTCGTTGGACGAGCACGTCGGGGTCGTGCTCCCCGGCGACGATCTGGTTGACCGCGCGGACCCCGCGCAGCATCGCGTCGATCCGCGTCGCGTTCGCCGCCGTCGCGGCTCCATGGCTCATGCTCACCTTGCCTGGCCGTCGCCCGCGCTGCCCTTGCCGCGCCTCGTGATCGTGGCGCGCGTCGCACGACACCCATGCGCCTTCCTGGGCGCCGCGAGAAGAGGCAAAGGCCCGCGCGCGAGCCTCCCTCCTCCAGAGACCGACGATGGCGAAGTCGAGAGGCGCCTCGGCGCTACGGGCTACGGGGAGGCTCCGGGGGCACGCAGGGGGCGCAGCGCCTTCGTGAGCGCGTTCTGTCGCTGCTCAGGTGTCCATCAGGCGCTTCATGGGAACGGCGTAGGGCGTCTCCTGGTTTTTGCTCTTTCGTGCCATCGCACATGGCGGCACTTCAGCCGGTGGTATGTGGCATCTTGGACGTGGAAACGCGCTTGGTGGTCTTGGTGGTCGACGACAACGCCGACATTTGTGACCTCTTGAGCGAGGTCCTCCACGATGCGCTCGCGTGCGAGGTACGAACCGCGTCCGACGGGCGGGAAGCTCTGGAGAGCCTCCGTGCGCGCCGCCCCTTGCCCGACGTCGTCGTGCTGGACTGGATGATGCCGAACATGTCGGGCGCGGACGTGCTCAAGGCCATGGACGAGGACGCGGCGCTCGCTCAAGTCCCCGTGATGGTGTGCTCCGCCTCGGAGGTCGAGGTGCCGGCATGTGTGCCCGTGGTCCGCAAGCCTGTGGCACCGGAAGAGCTCGTTGCGGTTGTGCGCAACCTCGCGGCTCACGCGCACGATGCCGCAAAAAACGAGGTGCGGGGCCGCTCCCCCGATGCGGTCCCGCACGCCAAGGATAGGGCCACCTAGCGCGTGCGCGTGCGGTTCATTTAAGCGCTCTTCTTCGCACTGTTCTTCGAGCGCGTCGGCTTGCTGTGCGCGGGCGCTGGTTTCACCGGCGCGGCTTGGGCTCGTGCGTACGGATCCAATCCCTCGAACGACCTGACCTGCATTTCGAGCGCATCGAGAAGATGAAGGACATTTCCACCCGCGCGAACATCGCTGGGCAGACAGGAGCTCGGCCAGGCGGGCCTGGGCATCGGGTGCCGGCCCTATACCCCAGCGTCGGCGAACGACGTAGCGTAACGCGATGTTATGCTTAGACCGTCAGCGTGCGAACTCGCCCTCGATGCATGGACCCGGCGGTACGATTGCCGTAGACCCTCGCACGCCGATCATGTGTTGAGCATGAGCCGACGTACGCGCTTGCTGACTGCCGTTGACGCGCGTCGGCGTCGTTTCACGGCGCCACGGCCTCGGTCGCGGAGGTGCTGACCTCGGCCGAGCACTGAGCCGCCGCAACATGACGTATCGAAACGACGTTATCACAGGACGGTCAATGCGCGGTTCTTGCGTACCCAGCGCACATCGATTCTCTCGTTGACGCCCTCGAGCACAGTTCGGACAATCGGTGGCATGATGTTTTGGGGGGTCGGTCCCATGCGCATTCGCCCGATCAGCCTGCTGGCCATCTTGATCGTCGTGGGCAGCGCCGTGAACTGCAAGAACAGCTCGGGGGGCTCGAGCTCGGGCTGCTCGGGCTGCTCGTCGTGCTCCCGCGTCGGGACGAGCTCGGGCTGCTCGAGCGGCAGCGGCGGTGGGGCGCCCGCGTGCACGGCGGGCGCGACACGCGCGTGCTACGACGGCCCGGCAGGGTCGGAGGACGTCGGCGTCTGCCGCGGAGGACTACAGACCTGCTCGAGCGACGGGACGGCGTGGGGGGCGTGCATGGGTCAGACGCTCCCGAGCGCGGAGGTGTGTGGCTCGGGGCAGGACGAGAACTGCAACGGCGTGGTCGACAGCGACTGTGTCATGGCCTGTACCCCGGGCGACAGCCAAGTTTGCTACCCCGGGCCTCCCGAGACGAACAATATCGGGACGTGCCGCGCGGGTGCTCGAACGTGCTTGTCCGACGGGAGCGGCTGGACGGACTGCGCCGGTGAGATCTTGCCGCAGCAGGAGGCGTGCAACACCCCGCAAGATGAGGACTGCGATGGACGGGCGAGCTGCGTGGTGGCCGATTGGGAGAGGCGGTTCGGGGCCGCGGGCGGTCAGCTCGGCACCCACCTCGCCGTCGACCAACCTGGGAACGTGATCCTCGCGGGCTCGTTCGACGGGACCATCGATCTCGGCGGCGGGCCGCTCGACGCCACCGGGCCGGTCGACGCCTTCATCGTCAAGCTCGACGGTGGCGGCGCGCCCGGGTGGGGCAAGCGCTTCGGCGGGACCTCCGAGACGTGGACGCGGGGCCTCACGGTCGACGAGACGGGCGGTGTCGTCATCGCCGGGCACTTCGGGAACACGGTCGATTTCGGCGGGGGACCGCTGACCGCGACATCCGGACGATCGGTGTTCGTGGTCAAGCTCGACGCTGCGGGGAATCACGTCTGGAGCCGGCGTTTCGGCGGGAGCGCCAATCAAGAGTGCTCGGCTGTCGGCGTGGACGGCGCCGGCAACGTGGTCGTGGCCGGCGCGTATTCCTCCGGGGCGATCGACGCGGGCGGAGGCCCGATGGCGAACGCCGGCGGCGCGGACGCCTTCGTGGTGAAACTGGACGCCGCAGGCAATTTCGTCTGGGCGAAGCGCTACGGCGATGCGGGCGACCAGCGCCTCGCCGCGCTGGCGGTGACCGCGACTGGCCAGATCGACGTGGTCGGCGATTTCGAAGGATCGATCGACATCGGCGGCGGAGCGCTCGCGAGCGCAGGCGGCACGGACATCTTCCTCGCCGCGCTCGATCCATCGGGGAACCACGTCTGGTCCAAGCGGTTCGGCGACTCGGCGGATCAGACGGCCACCGCCGTCGCCGCGGACGGCACCCATGTGTGGGCGGCTGGCTACTTCGCGGGCACCATCGATTTCGGCCTTGGTTCTCTGGTCAGCGCGGGCGGGAACGACACGTTCGTCGCGTCCTTCAGCGCCGCCGGGGCCCCGCTGTGGAACCGCCGATTGGGCGGCCCTCAACACCAGATGGCCCGGGCTCTCGCGGTGCGCAGCGGAGGCGCTTGCGTGGTCGCCGGATCGTTCGCGGGGGCCATCGACGACGGGCCGTTGACGAGCGCGGGCGGGGAAGACGTCTTCGTCGCGTCGCTCGACGGCGCTGGCGACCTCATGTGGCTCGATCGGTTCGGCGACATCTTCACCCAGCACGCGGACGCGGTGGCGATCGACGCCGACGGTCGGGTGATCCTGGCCGGCTCGTTCTCCGGGGCGATCGACTTCGGCGGTGGGCTCCTGACGAGCGCGGGCGACGCCGACGCGTTCGTGGTCGCCCTCACGCCCTGATCAGGGGCGCAAAAACCCACGGTATGGGGCACGTTGCCTTCAGGGCGCGGCGCCGAGCTCGTCCGTCGCCGTGGTCGTGCTCTCCCCGTACACGCGGGCGCCTTCCCCAACGTGCTCGCGCGAAATGTTATTGTGTACACATACGAAATTCGTGTTCATGAACGCGGGATAGCGCGCGAGAATGCAGTTTCTCGTGAGCATATCTAGGTCGGGTGACTTCAACCGGATAGCGTTGAGGCGTGAGCGAGAACGAAGTCATGCGCGAGATCGAAGATCAGGATCAGCGCGTCGCCTCATGCGTCGACGGAATGGATCAAGCCGTCGCCGCGTGGCATTCGCGCCACGACGATCCCCAGGCACGCACCCCGAACGGTTGAAGGTCTCATGCGCTTCCTCACGTTCTATGAACCGGCTTTTAAGAAGCTCAAGCCGACGCTTGTGCGCCGGGGGATCGAGCGCGCGAAGCCACGTGCGGTAAACGCGAAGGGGGGCCGTGGGAACGCCGGCGCCGTCATGGCGCTTGCGGATCTGGTGCTGACCGCGGTCGTCGCGCCTCGCGATCGCTGCCCTCGACCGCGGGCAAGGGCAGCACGCGCCGCACGAGATAGGGCTCCATCATCTGCACGTCGTCGGGGGCCTCTGCGGCGACGACCTTCCCGCCGCCGAGCTCGTCGCGTGATATCCTCGCTCCGCATATGACGGACCGACCCACGCGAGAGGAAGTGCTGCGGAAGAGGGAGGAGCAGAGGCAGGAGAACACCAAGCTCGCCGACGAGATCGGCCTCGCGCTCCACGAGCCCGCTCCCAGGCATTCGCGCGTGTGGGCGAACTACTACTACGTCGTCAAGTACCTCCGCGAAGAGGCCCTCGTGCGCGAGCTCGTGCGCAAGGCCCACGACATCGAAGCCGCCGGCGGCATGATGATCAAGGACGGCAGCCGCAAGCGCACGCTCGGCGGCATCTTCTTCAAGCTCGCAAAGCGGAAGCTCGGCTCCGTCAGAATGGATCACGCGCAGAATCGCGCAGCGCTGCGGCCGTTCCTGTGGCTGCTCACGATGGTCAAGGAGCACGCCATCGCCGCGCCTGTCCAGCCCGCGGCCGTCCTGCCCGTCGCACTCGTCGCGCCGACGCGCACGCCGGCCGGCATCCCGCCCGCCAAGGAGCACGCCGGCGCTGCGGCCGTCCTGCCCGCCGCACTCGTGGCGCCGACCGACGCCGCTGCACAGCGAGAGACGCCAGCGGCCTCCCCCAGCACGCCCGCGCGATCGACGAAGCGCCCCCGCCGCAAGACGGCGCCCGCCGTCGAGATCGTCACCGGGCGACGGCGCTCGTGATCGCCTCGTCCGCGTACAACAGCGTGAGAGGTCATTCTCTGTCCGCCCTTCCTCGCACCGTTCTTGTCGGATCCGCGCCGTGCGGCTTCGATGCTCCGCATGCTCTCCGACGCGCGGCCCGCTCTACGTGCCCTGCTCGCCCACATCGAGAAGATCGACCGCCGCCGTCGCCTCGCCGAGCTCGAGGAGCGCCTCGCGCGCACGCGCATCCCCGAGCGCAAGGACGAGCTGCGTCTCGCGATCCTCGCCATCGTCGATGAGCGCCGCGCCGGCTGGCTTCGGCGCCGGCGCGCGTACCACCAGACCGAGCGCATCCGCGTCGCGCGCCGCATCACCGCGCCGCGCCGGCAACTCCACCGGAAAGTGGACCCGTCTGCGGGAACGTAGTCCCCCATGTCCATGACCCCTGCCCTGTCCACGAGCTCCCTCGTTGTCGCGGTGCCGGCCCCGGTGGGCGCGCTGCCCGTCGCGCCCGCTACAGCCCCTCGGGTGCGTTCATGTCGGCGCAGCGCTTCGGCGACGCTTGGTCGCAGAACGGGCTCTTCGTGGCGCACGATCCCGCAGGCGAGCCTGTGCTCGTCGGGTACTTCAACGGCGCGCTCGACTTCGGCCAGGGGGTGCGCGCGCGGCGCGTTAGTGATCCACCCCTGCCCTGCCTGCAACCAGATCCCTCGGCGCAGAGGCTCCGCACCAGAGGCTCCGCACCATCGATAACCGGCGGCGTCAACCTGTCCCTCTCTCGATCGGCCCGTAAAAGCGGAACAAGCGCAGGCTGGACGCCGCCGTCGGCCAGACCAGCGCGACGAAGACCAAGTTCCACCACGACGCGCCCTGGGCGAGCCGCAGCACGACCGACGAGGCGATACCGAGCCAGAGCGCGGCGAAGGCCACGAACAGCGCGCGACGCGGCATCCACGTCGCGGCCGCCGCCCACGCGAGCCACGCCACGGCGAAGGCGATGCCCCGCACATCCGCAGGGTGCCCGTCGGCCGGCGCGGCGCCGAGACCCCAGAGCAGTCCGATGATGATCGCGGTGATGCGCTGTCCGGCGAGCGCCCTGGAAAGGTGCTGATGGAGCACCGGATCCATCCACGCCCGCAGCGCGCTGAGAGCCTCGGGCGAGAGCCATGTCGTCATCGCGGGCTTGGGCGCGCGCAGCATCAGCGTCGCCCTCTGGCCGAAGAAGTTGATCCCCGCCTGCGCCGCGAAGCTCCGGCGATCGAGCCATCGCGCCGGTTGATCGCCGTCATGGACGAGGTGGATGGCCTCCGGGTGGATGGCGAGCTTCCACCCGCTGCGGGACGGCTGCGCGAGCGTGAACTGGTGGAGGGGCTCACCCTCGGGTGGCTCGTCGCCACGCGGAGCCTCGACCGGCGGCGCGTAGGGGTTCGGCTCGGGCGTCATGGCGCGACGATAGACCTGCACGGTATGCGGCGCGAAGGGCCAGCTCCGACATCACCCCCCTCGCCCCCTGACCACCCGGTCCATGTACACCTCGAACATCGCGGCCGAGATCCGCTTCATCTCCCTCCTCACCGCGACCGCCGCCTCACCCCGCGCCGTGCCCGCCGCCGCGAGCGCCTCGACGAACCCGCGCGCGCGCCCGAGCGCCTCGCGCCGCGCGGCCGGCATCGCGTCCTCGCCGGCGCCCGGTGCTGCTCCAGCGTCACCCCTCGCCGGCCACGGCAGGACGCCGGTGAGGATCCCCGCCGGCGCCGTCCAGGCATCGGGCTCGTCGTCGATCTCCAGCTCGATCCGGACGACGCCGGGGAGCCCGCGCACCTCCGCGTCGCGCACGTCGAGCAGGGCGGCGTCGAAGGGATCCACCAGCAGCGCCTCGCGGTAGCGCCGCCTCGCCGTCGCGGTGTCACCGCGGAGGAAGATCGCGTCCGCGAGCCGATAGAGCGCCCGTGCCTCGCGCCTCGCCGCGAGCGCCGCAGCGAGCGAGACCTCGGCCTCGGCGAGCGCGCCCGCGTCGATCAGGATCTCGCCGGCGAGCCTGCCCTCCAGCGTGCCCGCGTCGCCCTGTTCGCGGGCCAGCTCCGCCGCGGCGCGAACCAGCAACCGGCGGCGCAGTGAAGCGCGTGGCTCGGGGGCACCCGCGAGCTCGCCGGCGAGCGCGAGCAGTGCGCGCGCCCGCTGCTTCCGGCGCGGGCCGGCGATGCGCGCGAGCTTCTCCATCAGGGCGCGCACCTCGACCCCCTCGCGCAGCACGGCGGCATCGTTCGGCAGGCGGGAAGCGAGCGCGGAAAGCTCGCGACAGGCTTCGTCGAGGCGGCCATCGGACACTGCTGCGCGCGCGCGGCCGAGCGCGAGGCTGCGGAAATCGAACAGTCCGGTCTGGCCGGGCAGGATCTCCGGCGGCAGCAGGAGCGGCTCCTCGCGCGGCGGTTCGGGCGTCGTCGTCGTCGCCGCCGCCTTCGGCGACACGCGCCCGGTGAAGAGATCGAGCTGCTGTCCCATGGCGCGGCCTACGCGTCCTTTCCCGGCGCCCCGACCCGCGCCCGCGCGGCGTGGAGCACGAAGTGGTTCCAGGTCAATTGTCGCGACAGCGTCGCGACAATTGCTCGACGCCTTGCCGGCGTCTCCCGACGGCGCGTCCTCATACACCCACCAACCCCCGCACCTCCCCCACCCCCACCCCCAGCGCCTCTGCCAGCCCCTCCACCGCCACCTCCGGCCCCACCGCCGCGATCGCCTTCCCCAGCAACGTCGGCGGCTCCGCCGGCGGCTCATCCCGCTCCTGGAGCCGCTCCCCCGTCTTGTTCAGATGCACGTACGCCCGCCGGTACGTCGCCTCCGACAGCACACCGAAGTCGTACGCCCGCTTCACCAGCGCCGCGACCGACACCTTCCACCGACGCTTCAGCTCGTAGAAGTGATCCCAATCCAGCCACCGCGGGCACTCCACCAGGAACGGCTCCTGCGGCACCAGGAACGCGCTCGCGAACCGGTGCGCCTGCCGCTCGAGCTCCGGGCTCCCCGGCGACGCGTCGGCGTGCATCACCAGGTGCCCGAGCTCGTGGCACGCGTCGAAGCGCGTGCGGCTCGTCGAGCCCTTCTTCATCACGAGGAACACCACCGGCCTTCCGTCGTGCCACGTCGAGAACGCGTCCACGTCCTCGCAGCCCTCGGGGATGTGCGTCACCAGCACGCCGCGGCTCTCCAGCAGGTTCACCACATTCCCGATCGGCCCGAGCCCGAGGCCCCACGCCGTGCGCACGTGCACCGCGAGCTTCTCGATCTCGTCGGCCGTCTTCACCGACTTCGCCACACGCGACACCTGCTCGGCGGGCAGGTTCACGTGCTCCTCGAGCACGCCGAGCAGATCGCAGAGCAACGAGCCGCGCGCGAGCAGCTTGCGGCGCTCCCGCTGGCTCGCCGAGCGCAGGCTGCGGAAGTGGCAGGCGTCGACGTCGAGCGGCTTCGCCGGCGTCGCGCGGGTGAAGAAGCCCACCGGCACACCGAGCGCGAGCGCCAGCGCGGCGAGCGTCTTCGGATCGGGGCGACACGTGGCCTTGGAGCCGCCCTCGAACTGACTGATCGCCGCGGCCGACTTGCCGACGCGCTCGGCGAGCTCGGCGCGCGTGAGCCCGCGCAGCTCGCGCGCGAGCGTCAGACGCGGGGGTTGGAAAAGGTGCGCCGCGAGGTGCAGATCGGAGCCGCCGACCGGGACGACTGGATCACCCGGCCGCTTCATGCGCGATCTGCTTCGGCTTGCGCGTGACGACGGGCGCCTCGACCACCACCTCGGGCAGCAGCGCCGGCTTCGCCGCGGGGCGCACACCGGCCTTGTCGTCGGCGCGGAAGAGCGGCTCTGCGAAGCCCCAGCCCGCGATGCGACCGTGGCTATCGGTCTTGCTCGGGATGCAAAGATAGACGGCCCGCATACCCTCGTCGGCGTTGCCGAGGTGCGCGAGGATCAGCTTGCGCGCGTGCTCGAGGCCGATCGCCGGCCCGATGCCGGGGAGCCAGAGCTGCCGCTCCACCATCAAGCACGCGGCGCCCTCGTTCTTGGGGAACGCCGACCAGATGCTCTCTCGCTCGCTCAGGCCGACGCGGTGACAGGCCAGCTCGAACGCGCCGATCTCGAGGCGGAAGAGCGGCTGTTTGGAGATGATCTCCATGCCCACGTCGTCGGGGGCGCGCGCCGCCTCGCGGCAGAGCTCGTGAACGGCATAGTGATAGAGGCTGACCCCGAAGGTCGACTCGTTGCCTCCGCGCTCGGGCTCGTGGTGCTCACACGCAGTCTCGTAGGCCCGGCGAAGGCCGCGCACGAGGCGCTCGACGGTGGCGGGGACGAAGGTCTGCTCGAACAGCTCCCCGGCGCTGGGGTTCTCCATCGGCGCGCTCCCGTGGCCGGCAAGAGCGTAGGCCACGGGGCATCTTCTAGCCGGGCGCCAAATTCTTGCAAAGAAATAAAGTGCCGTGCGACCCTGCCCTCCGACCGGCGGCAACCATGAGCGACTCCTCCTCAACCTCCTCGACCGCGCTCGTGGCCCCCGCGCCCGCCGGCCCCGCGCTCGCGAAGATCACGCCGCCCGCCGCGCCCGACCACGATCCGGTGGCCGTTTACCTCGCCGGCCTCGGCAGCCCCAAGAGCCGCCGCACCATGCGCGCCGCGCTCGATACCGTCGCCGCCGAGCTCGGCGCCGCGAGCCCGCACGCGATCCCGTGGCCCGCGCTCCGCTACCCGCACGTCGCCGCGCTCCGCGCCCGCCTCGCCGAGCGGCGCGCGCCGGCCACCGTCAACAAGGTGCTCTCCGCCCTGCGCGGCGTCGCGCGCGAAGCCATGCGCCTCGGTCAGCTCGACGCCGGCGAGTACACCAAGATCGCCGACGTCGAAGGCCTCCGCGGCAGCCGTCTCCCCGCCGGCCGACACGTCGAGCTGCCCGAGCTGGTCGCGCTCTTCTCCGCGTGCTCCCGGAGCAGGCCGATCGGCGCACGCGACGCCGCGCTCCTCGCCGTGCTGCGCGTCGCGGGCCTGCGCCGCGCCGAGCTGGCCGCGCTCGACCTCGAGGACCTCGAGCGCACCACCTGGACGCTGCGCGTGCTCGGCAAGGGCAACAAGGAGCGGCGCGCGTACGTGGTACAGGCGCGGCCCGAGATCGAGGCGTGGATCGCCGTGCGCGGCGAGGCCCCGGGGCCGATCTTCTGCGCGCTGAACAAGGCGGGCCGGCCGGCCGGCACGCGGCTGCACGAGTCGTCCATCGCGTACGTGCTCGCGCGCGTGGTCGCGCGCGCCGGCATCGGGCACGTCTCTCCGCACGACATGCGGCGCACCTTCGTGGGCGATCTGCTCGACGCCGGCGCCGACCTCGCCGTGGTGCAGCGGCTCGCCGGCCACGCCCAGGTGACGACGACCCAGCGCTACGATCGCCGCGGCGAGCGCGCCGCGGCGAAGGCGGCGGCGCTGATTGGTGTGCCGCGTGTCGCGTGATGCATGGCTCGCCGTCCGTGAAAGGTGGCGGCGGCGAGCTGGCGGTCCTGGGGGGGAAAGGACCGGGCTTCCAGCGTCGCCGCTGCCGCGGCGCAGCCTACACGGAATCGCGGCGCGATCGCCTTGACACACGGGGCGGACCAACGAGAGTCAGATGTTGCAGGAGGTTGCATGGCCCGACGCATCTCGGACTTCAATGGGCACCGCGTCCGGATCTCGTTTGTGCGCGCCGTCGACGCCAACGGCTTCCAGGTGAAGCGTATGGAGGGCGAGTTCGGCGGCGCTCAGGGAATGAGCTTCACCCTCGACGACATCACCGCCGCGATCGACGTCGAGGGCAACGACGTGACCAACGTGGCGAAGCTGCTGCACGCCGCCATCGCCGGCGACATGTGCAACGTCGCCGCCATCGAGAGCCCGACGCCCGTCCATCATGACGACGATGACGACGAACCCTGAGTGGCTCCTGGTTGCGCGTCGTCGACGCTGATGGCGCCGAGTGCGTGGCGGCCCATCACGTTTGCCTAGATTCCCAGGCCGCCACGCCCCGGCGGCAGAGATCGTGTTCGTTCTCGCGCTGCGGCGCAACGGCTGGACGCTTCGCGCGCTCGGCAAGGGCCGAGCGCGCTGATGCCCCCAGCCGGCCACTTTGCACGGCGGGCTGATGCCCCCTGCCGGCCACTTTGCGCGGCGGTGCACCGGAGGGTCGTCCCGGGGCCGATCAACGCCGCAGGTAGGCAACCAAGGCCCTCCACGGGCCTGATCGCACGCTCGCGCTCGGCCTGCGATCACGGTGCGGCCGCTGATCGACGAGGCTACCGCGCTCGCGATCACGATCCCCTTCGTGATCTCTCCATCCGGGTGACGGCGGCCGGCTCCAAGCCGGGCCGCACGGAACCTTTTTGTTAGGTTAAATTAAGGGAGAAGCCGATCCGGTACGTCCTTGAGATCGTTCGTGTTTTTGTCGTGGCCGATCCCCCCAACCGTTCGCGGATCACCCCCCAACCGTTCGCGGATCACCCCCCAACCGTTCGCGGATCACCCCCCAACCGTT
>Ga0224495_10002079_pt1 | contig 13441 bp, 11 predicted proteins | sample SF_Jul11_sed_USG_FD_168128 | JGI IMG/M metagenome (GOLD analysis project Ga0224495, IMG submission 168128) | Sediment microbial communities from San Francisco Bay, California, United States - SF_Jul11_sed_USGS_4_1 | ecosystem: Environmental > Aquatic > Marine > Sediment | place: USA: California... | reverse complement strand
CTGACATTCGTCACATCCCACACCACCTTGTCGTTCTCGATGAAGTAAGAGAGGCGCAGCTTCAAATCGCTTCGTTCGGTGATGCGCATCTCGTCAGGACCGTAGGAAAAAGCCAGTCTATCGGATGTATAGCGGAAATTCTTGCCATATTCGAAATCGATTTTGATGCCTGCAAGTGTCTTCGGCAGCAGGTCCCGCTGTGCGAGAAAATCGCGCCATTGAGCCAGAGTGCCGTAGTAGGAAACGTAAGTATAGTCTGTGAGCACCTTCAGGTCGGCCACATTGCCCGGCATTTGCCCAGCCGATGCGATGCGCATCATGCCCTTGAAGCCGCCGGGCACCGGCAGCGCCAGCAATGCTATTTGCTCGTTGCTGAAGTCAATGTTCCATATACGCACCTGCCATTTACGGCCATAGCGGTCGGTGTAGACAGATTCCTCGATTGCCTTGCCCATGGAGGTGACCTTGATATCCTCCGTGCCGATCGTGCGGTACAGCGGATGCCCGCGCAGGATCAAATCCATCAATAGTTTCGAGTCCTTATATAGCGCGCTGGTCTCTATATCGTCTGATTTCAGCAGGCGCAGAATCCCTGTTTGACCGAGCGTGCCGTATATCAGGCTGCCATTCCCGCCGATATCATTGTTGTTCGTCTTTTGCGGGAAATATGCATCCCATATCCCATCATCGCCGCGGGCGATCACTCCGAGCATGGCGCTGGCATTATAGTCAGTGTTCAGCAGGGGAAGTGAGTCCTTGTCATTGGGGAAAACGTGGTCATGCTGTTCGGTAAAGAAATCGTTTTGAAGTTTCATGCCGAAGTCATAGAGATCGGCCGTCAGCAGGGCGTCCAGTTCGGCGTACGATTTTGGCAATTTTATTTGCTTGCGCAGGCGGTCGGTTTTTGAAAGATTGGACATGTTGTCTATCCTGTACAACATCTTCACATCAAGGTCGGCAACCCGATCCTGTGCCTTCAATACCTCGTCTATCGGCAACGCAAAGTTAAGGTTTTCATTTTCCGATTTGGCCATGACAACGCCGATGACTCGCCCCTGCAGATCGAGCAGCGGGCCGCCGCTGTTGCCCGGCGACGCGGCAGCCGAGAACCGGATCCATTTCCATTCGCCATCCTGATCTTCCGGTGTCGAGGATGTATAGAGACCATCCCGAAACACGATACCTTCACCGAGGGCATTGCCCACGGCATAGACCTTGTCGTTCATGCGTGGCGTCGCGTTGATGGCGAGAGGCTTTATTTCCGGCGGATTCTTGATGGTGAAAACCACGAAATCGCGGCGTATGGAATATTTGTAAATCTTGTCGATATCGTAGACGTTGCCGTGGTGATCGCGCAACCGGTAAGTTTTGTACAAGCCCTTGTTGCCGAGGTCGAGAACATGTGCCGCAGTAACCCACTGGTTCGCGCCGATCGCAAAGGCGGTTCCTGAGGGGTAGTACGGGTCATTGCGAACCGCGAATGGAATGTTATCCAGCGGCAGGGTGCGCTCATAGGTAAGCGGATCATCGGTAGGTTTGAGCAGGACCACTTCAAAGGTCGCGTTGCTCACAGCTTCAATATTGGCCTTGCTGATATCAGCAGCGAACGCTGCGGGGACGCCAACCGTGATGACAAGCATCAATACGATGAATCCGCACAACCGGGCCATACAGGAAAAAGAACTTTTCATTTTCTTTACTCCATGCTGAAATAGATTTGTCGGGCAATACACCGGCATGCGCGGTCAAAGAAGCATGCATCCAATTTTTACAATTTCATTCATATCAGACTTGAATGCATGACGGAAAGGCAAACCGGACAGGTGGGTGTTGTGGGCCGATGAGAGGATGTTCTTGGTGGCCCGCATACGGTATTGATCAACGCTGCAGACTCCAACCCACGACCCAGGGAGCAATACGCTGCCAACCGCTGCCAACCGCTGCCGGAAATATTGCGGGTCACTTGTACTCATGCTTGAACTTGCGAACACCCCGAGTAACTTTCAGAAGTAGAACCGCCTACTTAAATATTGCTTCAATCTGCCCGGCCTTTCATGCGCAGCCTAAAGGCCATCTCCGATCAATAACTATCCGGCGCTTCTCTTCGGTGCCGAAAATGCACAGGCATCCTTGGCTGAATAATGCAGCTACGCAGTACCATTGCTTGCAAAGTGGTTTAGAATCCCCAGGGAGTGAAGCAGTAATTCAACTCCGGATGCTTCAGGTTTTTCCATTTTGAAAGCGATCGAGTATGACTTATAGCGAAGACAAGCTTTCGGACCTGAACCAGGACATCCCGATGAGGGACAAGCTGGCCAGCACCCATCGGGTATTGCAAGTTCATCTGCCTTTCATCGCTCGAATCGCCGTCACCATCTATGATCCAAAGACCGCGCTACTGAAATCTTATGTGCACAGCGGCGGCACTTTTGACCCCTATGCAATACACCAGCAGAAAATCAGCGAAATGCCCTCTCTGCAAGCCATCCTCGATCAAAAACATCCGCGCGTCATTATTGACACCCTGACTTTCGAGGACGGGAAACACAAAAACACACGCTTGGGGCGTTCCGGATATGCTGCAAGCTACACCATGCCAATGTTCCATAACGGCGTGTTCTTCGGATTCATCTTTTTCAACTCTGACCAGACGAATGTCTTCACCCCGAACATCCTGGACGAACTGGATGTTTTCGGCCACTTGATATCACTGATGGTGATCAGCGACCTGTCAGTCATCCAAACGTTGATGGCCGCAGTGGATACGGCCAAGCACCTCTCCCACAAGCGCGACCCGGAAACCGGCAGTCATCTGGACCGGATGTCACGTTACGCATGGCTGATTGCCAAGGCAATCGCTTCGCACCACCAGCTCAGCGACGAGTATATCGAGCATGTGTTCATGTTTGCGCCTTTGCACGATATCGGCAAGATCAGCATTCCCGATTACATCCTTCTTAAGCCGGAAAAACTGACACCGGAAGAGACCGGGATCATGCGCGCGCACGCAAGAATGGGGCGCGAAATCATCGACGAGATGCTTAACAATTTCGGTTTTGACAAGATCGAATATGGAAACATCCTCCGCAACATTGCCGAATATCATCACGAGAATGTGGATGGAACCGGTTACCCGCTTGGACTAAAGGGCGACGCAATTCCGCTGGAGGCGCGTATCGTTGCGGTTGCCGACACCTTTGACGCATTGACCAGCCGACGCTCCTACAAGGCCGCATGGAGCAACGACGAAGCTTTCGACATGCTGCGCCAACTGGCCGGATTCAAGCTGGATGCAGAATGCGTGGACATCATGATAGAGAATCGCAAAGATGTAGAGCAAATCCAGTCGCAGTTTGCAGAAAACGAGCTCGGTTAGCCCGCCGATTCGATGCCCGCTCCGGTAAAACATCAGGGTGCTGAGCCGGCCATTTTAGCGCCCGCGAGTCGATTATGCCGAGCAGACACTCAAGCGCGATCTTCCATTCTCAGCACAAACAACTCCCCGATTATTTGTTGCTCCCCTTCCCTGCGCAAGTTCGTGTTTTGGGATGATGCGATGACAAAACCGTTCTTGTCAGCCAGCATCTTGATGTAATTATTGGAATGTGCGTAGCGGCCGGATGGACGAAGGATATAGTCCCGTTCCGGTTCCGACTCTGTCGAAAAGACGAAGCAGGAGCCGGGCTTTGCATGCGCGCTGACCTTGCCGAACACATCCGACAATTCGCCAACGTAGATAAAAACGTCGGTGGCTATGAAAAGATCGTATTGATGTTGCGATGAATCCAGATATTGGCAGACATCATCCTTGGCCAGCTCATCGTATATACCCTTTGCACGGGCCTGATCGACCATTTTTTGCGATAGATCCAGGCCGGTCAAATGTGCCGCCAACGGCCTGAATTGAATGCCAGACAAGCCTGTCCCGCAGCCCAGGTCTATGGCGCGGTCAAATCGCACCCCTTCCCCCGCCAGGGTGACAACCATGTCCTTCAATAATTCCGGGGTCCTATACCCCAGTTGCTCAAGATGGCTGTCAAAACTTCCCGACAGATCATCGAAAAGATTTTCCACATGCGAGCGCGGCGCCGTCGGGGTTGTATGTCCCGACAGTGCAGCCACCGCATGCCGGGCAGATTCATTGCCGGGCTCGATTTCCAGGATACGCTTGAAGTAGAAGCTCGCGCTCGAATAATTCTGGCTGGCGGCATATAGATTTCCGAGCTCAAAGAGCGCCTCGATCTTGTCGGGCTTGATGGCGAGCACTTTTATGAAACATGCTGCTGCAAGATCAGGGTGATTCTGTTCGCGGTATATTTTGCTGAGTTCCATATAAGCTTCATGGAAGCTGGGCTTAATTTCCAGGCTGCTTTCGATGCAGGACGCGGCTTCGTCCAGCCTTCCCTGTCGGTGATGGATCACTCCCAGGTTGAAAAGTGTTTCGGGGACTTGCGGATCAAGCCTGAGCGACTTCTTGTAACATTCGCCGGCCTGGTCGAGCTCGCCCAGCTTCAGGTAAACATTGCCAAGATTAGTCTGGATCATCGCCGAGTGAGGCATGCGGCTCGCAGCGGATTTCAGGTGCGCCAGCGCAAGTTCGATTTCCCCGGATTCCGCCAACAAGGTGCCCAGCATGTATCTCGCATCGACGTGCTTGGGCTGTTTCATCAGGATCTTCTCGTATTGGGCCCTGGCAGCAGCCCTGTCTCCTGCCATATGCGAGTTGTACGCCCGCTGAAAGTGTTTGTCGCCCATGTCGCCGATACCCGTTCAAAATATTTTTTTCATTATCCCTTAAACCGCGTTGCAATGTCGCAATGTAGGAAACGAATCTTAAGGATAGCTTAAGCGGCCAAATAATTTGGCGGTGACGACTTTCAGGCCTCCCTGATGTCAGCAAAGGTTGCAGCCCGTTGCTTTGGCGGAATACCGCGAGCACTTAAGGGATCCTTAAGTTTGGCATGCTCAAATGACGGCCATGAGCAGTTTGGTCGGCTAGACCGATACAACGCATTTACGGGAAGCGGTGGTTCCTGCTCACGCTATCCCCCAGGTGTTGAACCCGTATCACCCTGGATAACCGAAAAGGAGTATAGACATGAAACTGCGTAACATTTACCTGTCCTTGACTGCAGCAGCCTTGCTGCCTACCTTCGCCTATGCCGGCGAAAACTCGGATGCCGTCAGTGCAAGCTTTGACCGGGATATCAACCGTGAATATTCGGTTCGCTATGCGCCGGCGACCGTCGCGAATGCCGATCCGCTGGATGCGATCAACGATACCTTGCGCAAAGAACCCGATCTGGTGCTCGCGAGTTTTGAGCGCGACCTGTATCGCGAACCGGTTGCATCAAGGACTTTTCCGGACGGCATGGACGCCGACCCGCTGGATGCGGTCAACCTCGTTTTGAGTTGCGAAAACAGCAACATCTTCAACGCCAGCTTCATTCGCAACATGAAACGTTGCTAGACGAATGTATCCCCAAGTCTCTTAATTCCTCCCAAGTCGTTAAGAGTTTGCCCCTGACCCTCCCCCTGGGTCAGGGGTTTTTTTGCCTCGATTGCTTTATTGCCGTAAGAAAATGCCAAAATGACAGCGGCCGAAGCGCAGTCTTCCCCAGAAAACAGAGAACCAAAGGGGTCAGTTCAGGCCACAATAAACAATCTGGCAAACCTGGATTTGGGTAACATATGCATCCGGGGACATTGGTTACAGTCAAATTGAAATGACCGCTATCTGGAATACCTTGGCATGCAAAGAAAAATCGGATTGATTCTGGCCGGGGGCGGTGCCCGTGCCGCTTACCAGGTAGGCGTACTAAAAGCGGTTGCCAACATATTGCCGCGCTCCGCGCCCAGCCCCTTCGCGGTGGTTTGCGGCACATCGGCAGGCGCGATCAACGCTGCCGCACTGGCGATGAACGCAGGCAATTTACGCGGCGCGGTAAAACAACTGCTCAGTTTCTGGAAGGATTTTCGGGCCGAGAACATATACCGTTCCGACCCTGTCGGCGCATTCAGCAATTCCGCGCTCTGGCTTGCCGGGCTGCTATTGGGCTTCATGGGCATCGATAAATTGAACCATGTGTCCCTGCTGGACAATTCACCGTTGAAGCGGTTGCTCAAGGAAACACTTCCGCTGGAAAAGATACAGGAGAATCTGGATGCCGGATATCTGCATGCCCTGGGCATCACAGCTTCCGGTTATACGTCGGAACAATCGGTAACGTTTTTTCAGTCCCGGATGGATATTCAGGGCTGGAAACGCGCTCAACGCATAGGGTTGCCGGCAAGGATCGAGATCAACCATTTGCTGGCTTCATCGGCCATACCGTTCCTTTTTCCAGCGGTGCGGATCAACCGGGAGTATTTCGGCGACGGTTCGATGCGCCAGATGGCACCTATCAGTTCTGCTTTGCACCTGGGGGCCAAGCAGGTGATGATCATCAGCATGGGCCAAAGCAATCTGGAACCGCCCGAACGCGCCCGGGTCACCAATCACCCATCCTTGGCACAGATCGCCGGCCACACCTTGAACAGCATCTTTCTGGACAGCATGGAGGTTGACCTGGAAAGATTGCGGCGCATCAACCATACCGTAAACCTGGTGCATGAGGAAAGGCGTTCACAGACCCCTTTGGTCCATGTCGATGTGCTGGTGCTTGAACCCAGCCAGCAGGTCGATGCGATCGCGAAACGATATGTTGCCAACCTGCCCTGGAGTATCCGTTTCATGCTGCGCGGCGTGGGTGCGATGAGCAGCAGCGGGGCGAACCTGGCGAGCTATTTGCTGTTCGAGAAGGGATTCTGCCGAGCCTTGATCGAGTTGGGATACCAGGATGCGATGAAACGCAAGGATGAAATACTCGCATTCCTCAACACGGCCGCAGGCCCTGAAAGTGCAGGCTGAGTTCGCAGGTGGCATATAAGCAAATAGGGTCTAACCGAATAATCCATTACGCGGAAAATCCATGAATAATCCGACACCAATAATCACGGCGGCGCTGCTGATGCTTTCAACTTTGGCGAATGCCGAAACTGTCACTTTCGACAAGTTACCCAGTGTCAGCAGCATCGCCATTCATCACGGCCAAAAGGCACAATATTTCGCTGCCACTGGCGGAGGGATTTTTGTCAGCAACGACGACGGGGCGACTTGGGCAGACTTCGGCAATTTCCGGTTGCCGGCGACGATGGTGTCGGAAAGCGCAGATGGAACACTTTATGCTTTTGTAGTCAGCAAGGGACTGCTGCGTCTTGACGACAGGAAAAATCAATGGCACACGGTCAATAATCAGTTCGGCGCCCAGGTTTTGACGCAAATGTTGAATAAATCAGGCAAAGCCAATCAGTTGATCGCCCTCAATCAGTTCGGAAAACTGGTTGTGTCGGAAAATTCCGGCAAGGACTGGCATCGCATGAAGGGCCCCTATAAAGCCAAAACTGATAAGGAAAGACGCGGGCAAGCGCTCTATAAAAAAAAATGCCAAAGCTGTCATGGCATAGACGGCGTCGGCGAGACCTATACCATCAAGGCGTTGACCGATAAAAATTATCTTCGGGCACCTGCCATGAATGATTCCGAACATGCGTGGCACCACACCGATGAAGCGCTGGCACAAACCATACTGGAAGGATCTCCCCGGGAACCGCGTATGCAAGCCTGGAAAAACTCGGGCATGACAGAGGAAAATGCCAAAGATATTGTCGCTTACATCAAAAGCCTGTGGACCCAGCGAGAGCTGGATTGCCAAGGACCAAAGCATATGCAATGCATGTAGCAGAAGTGTCAACCTAAGGGGTCGGTATCAAATAATATTCCAAGCGCATCGGCGAAATGAACATAGAATTACGATTGCGCGCACAATAACTGCTCTGGAGATGACATGAAGTGGTTTGATGTTTCGATGATTCCAAGCTTGGTTACATCAGCATGCAGGTTACTTGCAAGCCAAAACAAAGTCATTGTTATAGGGTGTTTGGCTGCTGCAATGCTTTCCTCTTGCGGGGGCGGGGGAGGCGGGGGTGGGACCGGGACAGTTACCTCAACGCTGTCATTTCCGTGGCGAAGTGGTAACACCGCTTCAGTTATCAACGGCTCCTCAATCGATTTCACCGTTTCCGGAACCTGTAGCGGTACCGCCAACATTACCTTATCAACTCCGATACCTGCAACTTTCGAAACCGTGACCGGCTATTCTGTCGCAAACACTGCATACATTAATTTGACAAACTGTAATCCGCCATACTTCTACAGCACTTCAACCGATTATTACGACAGCAATTATGTGCCTTTAGGTACGATCTCTTCCAGCGGTGAATATGGTGTATTCACTACACAGCCTGTCATACCAGTCACGGTTAAGGTTGGGGATGCAGGTACGATAGGAACGATAAATTTATACACTGACAGCACCAAGGTATTCAGTACTGGTTACGAAGCAATCAGTTATGTGATAGAGCCGGACACAGCCGATACCGCGATCGTCAACGTTATTTATAAGTCCTATGATTTGAGCGGAATTTTGACATCTATCGAGCAGGATAGGTCCAGGATCATGGCCGACGGCACTCTGATTCCAGTTTCAGCGGATATTCAAGCTGTGAACGGATCCACGACACATTTTGTATTTAGTGCTATACCTGACTACGTACCACCGATAGTGTTATCGACAAGCCCTTCAAGTTATATCACCAACATACCCGTAACTACTGTCATTACAGCCACATTTAGCGAAGCGATGGATCCCGCCACTGTGACGGGAACTGAATTTACGCTGATGAACGGCTCAACCCCTGTTGCCGGAACTGTAACGTACAGCGGACATACAGCCACATTTACACCCTCGTCATTCTTGACTCCCAGCACAGCTTATACGGCCAGGATCACTACGGGCGTTAAAGACTTGGCGGGTAATGCGTTGAGCGCGGACTATTCGTGGTCATTCCAGACCTCGGTACTTGTGACGCCAACAGTTTTGTCGACCAGCCCGGCTCCTTACGCTTATGCAGTCGCACTTGATAGCGCCATTACGGCCACCTTTAGCACGACTATGAATCCCGCCACTTTGACAGACACTACATTTACCCTGATGGGTGGTACGACGCCAGTATCCGGAACGGTAACATACAGCGGCAGCACAGCAACATTTACACCCTCAGCACCCCTAGCAGCAAACACAGTTTATTGGGCGACGATCACAACGAGTGTAAAGGACTTGGTGGGTACCGCGATGAGTGCGAACTACTCATGGACATTTCAGACCTTTTCGGATGGCTCGTCAACAGGACCGGTCAACCCGCCGCCTGACGGACTCTGGCAACCCGCCCCGGGTTCAACTCCGGCTACCGGCAACTTCGTGTATTTGAAAAGTGATGTTGGTGATAGCATCGGCATGGGCCAGACATACACCTACACTCAGGTGAACGCGATACTTTCCTTCAGTGAGAGTGGCGGCCACCTTTCCATTAATGTCAATGGAAACTCAACGTGGTATGGCAATTTCCAAACAATGAACACGATCAGCCAACTTCAACCTGGTTTTTACCCGGGTCTTCAACGCTATCCGTTTCATAATCCAGTGTTGGGTGGCCTCGATTGGACTGGTGGTGGGCGGGGTTGCAATACCCAGAAAGGTTGGTTCGCCCTGGATAACGTCACTTACGACGCCAACGGCGTGCTTACCGCAATCGACCTGCGCTTCGAGCAAAACTGCGAGGGCGGAACTACCGCTTTGCACGGAGCAATTCACTGGACCTCGACCGACACCACGACACCGGCTGGACCCGTCAATCCGCCGCCTGCCGGACTCTGGCAACCCGCTTCGGGCTCAACTCCGGCTACGGGCAACTTCGTGTATCTGCAGAGCGATGTTGGCGATTATATCGGCCAAGGCCAGACGTACACCTACACTCCGGCGACTGCAGTGCTTTCCGTCAGCGCAACGGGTGGACACCTTTCCATTAATGTCAATGGAAACACATGGTGGTATGGAAATTTTCAAACCATGTATACGATCAGTCAACTTCAACCAGGTTTATACCAGGGTCTTAAGCGCTACCCGTTTCATAATCCTGCGTTTGGTGGCCTCGATTGGTCTGGTGATGGGCGCGGATGTAATAGTCTGATAGGCTGGTTCGCCATCGACAGCGTCACTTACGACGTCAACGGTACGCTCACAGCGATTGACCTGCGTTTCGAGCAAAACTGCGGGGGTGGAACTACCTCTTTGCACGGAGTAATTCACTGGGCTCCCTAGCGGAGGCAAAGCCATTCTCGGATGCTCTAAAATTGCACTTACCACTTCATAATTGCATAGACAAGGAGACCGAATCGTGAACAAAATCATGCGTAAAGCAACAATCGTAAGTGGACTTGCACTCATGATTTTTATGTTGCCAGATTTGACGATCCAAAATGCGAGTGCCGCCGCAATGAACCATGGTCCTGCCGGTCCCAGTCCGATAACCGGATTGCCAAAAAACCCCAGCGTACCGTTTCAATTCGGCCGTGGCATGCAAAATTTTCAGGAAAAATGTTCCGCGTGCCATGGCCGGTGGGCGGAAGGTACGGCAAAAAACGGGCCTCCCCTGGTTCACCCCTTTTACGTACCGTCCCACCATGGTGACGATGCATTTTTCCGGGCTGCACAATCGGGCGTGAGAGCTCATCACTGGAGTTTCGGAGACATGCCCCCCGTGAAGGGGATCACCAACCATGATATAAAACAGATCGTCCAGTTCATTCGCTGGTGGCAAGGAGAGAATGGCATACGTTGAAAGGCGGGTTGGGTAAACCGAGTCGTAGAGGATCAAATTGAGAAATATCCTTGTGTTTTTGGCACTACTGATGGCCCCTCATCCCGCATGCACAGCAGAATTGTTTGGCACGGTTGATTCGATTTCCGGCAGTGCTTCCATATCGGATCAATATGGCAAGTCCACCACCGTCCATATCGGAGCAAAGGTATACGAAGGACAAACAATCAATTCTGGCCATGATAGCGAGGTGCATCTCGTCACCGAGGATGGTGGAATTATCGCCGTGCGTCCGGACTCGGTATTCCGCGTGGATGCATACAAGGCCGAGGGCGGTTCCGAGGACAGGATATTCATGTCGCTGCTCAAAGGGGCATTCCGCTCGATCACCGGCTGGATAGGCAAGCACAATTCTTCTGCTTATCGCGTGACCACGCCGAGCGCCACCATCGGTATCCGGGGCACCGACCATGAAGTCACTGTAATTGATGCGGGTGACAGTGACGAACCGGGCACCTACGATACTGTCAATGAAGGTGCGACTGTGCTGAAAACTCCTCAAGGCGAAGCTGAAGTGGTGCCCGGCAAATTTGCGTTTGTCCCGAAAGGACGCGCTGTAGCGCCTTTATACCTGACCCGTCACCCGCATTTCTGGGCGAGACGAAAATTGTTGACCGAAAAACGCATCCAGCAACGCAAGGAGTTTTTCCGCAGCCGCCTGGAGCATATGCGCGAAGATCGTATCAAGCGCCAGAAATTGGTACGCAGGAATCGTTTAAAACAAGGTGGGCAACAGCGCCACAAGGTACGCGATCAGGAGCGAAGCTTGATAATGCGGAAGCACAAGGGGCTTCGTAAAAATTAGCTTGAATGGGACCATGGAGCCAACGGAATCAGCATGTGCTGGCCCATGCTAACAAGATTGTGCGCAATCCGGTGTTTCCAGCAGCATCCTTGAACACGGATTGTTATACAAAATCTCTTTGACAAATACTTGGGAGGAGTATGATTCAGGTTCCAACGGGGTTCATATCATTAACTATCAGAAATGAGGATGCCTAAAATGAAAAAATCAATCCTATTTTTCCAGGCAGCAGCAATAGCACTATTCGCAATCCCCTTGAGTTCCCAGGCTGAGTCATGGACCTGCAAACAAGGTAACAACGTACGTGAAATTCATATCCAGACTGAATCTCCCTCCAGTCCGACGCCCTGCAGCGTAGTCTATAAAAAAATTACCGAAGGTGCGGAAGACCAGACCCTGTGGTCTGCAGCAAACGACGCCGGGTACTGCGATGAAAAAGCCAAAGCTTTTGTTGAAAAGCAGGTTTCCTGGGGCTGGACATGTGAAGAAATGGCTGGTGAAGTAAACACTGAAAGCAAGCCAGGCAACTGAGTAATGCGCTTATCGGTGGCCAGCCCTTTAGACGGACGGCCTGTTTAAGCCACATATTGGGATTTTGTATTTATATTTGGGGAAAGACCTCGGGGTTTTCCATGAAATGCTGATACCGGCGCGAGCGATGACATCCGTGCGGGCGACCTTGTTACCAATCTGCAATGAATCAGACGGTTATTGGTTGTAGGAGTACATCTTCCTGAATACGATCTCAGAGACAACCTCAGACGTAACATCAGTCGGGGTCTGAATCTCTTGCAACCCGCAAACCAGATCAACTGCAGGATTCCAACCGGTGTTCATAATCTCCTCGTCAAACTCCTCGAACTCCATCGCATCCTGTTCGATTTCGTAGCTGCTCATGTCCATAGTGATTTTCATGACACACCTCCTTCGGTTAAAACCGCATTACGGTTCGCAACTGCCTTACCGGAATTAGCGGCCTTGATTATTTACGAGCATATTGCATGCCAAGTCATGAGCAATCTTTAAACTCCTTGATAACATTGGTTTTCGGACGACGCAGGAATGCAACGGGATGACAGAAAGTGTTGTAATTGACAAGAATCTGACACTTTTCGTCTTGCATATGAGAAAGATGGTTCATCCAGGGAATGGTTAATTAGTATCAGCACGTTTTCCTGGTGGCCTATAACTGCCCCTCTGGGTCGACAGCCTGACAGAATCAAGAGTATCAATCCCGGTGCGGCAGCACCGGGAATTACGGTTTGTGAAGCTCAGATGTAAGTGCTGACTGAGGTCAGAGCCGGCAATGCCATGATCAATACAAATACGCCCGCCACTGCCCAACGTACTATCTTGAATATCGCCTCATAAGTCGTTTTCATACTGGTCTCCTTGAAACGAATTGCGGTTTGTGTAATGTAAAAGATCAATCTTAAGGATTGCTTAAGAAACAGAATTTTTTGGGGCCGAATAGGCAACATTAGGAACAGGACATCATTTACGGTAGTATCCTTAGTAGAAAGAACGGCAGGCCTGTCTGATATAGATCGAAGCTGAGACGGAAAAATAATACCGTCAGCTATTTGTGCACATCAGCGACGCATTACAAAACCATGAAACTGCTTTCTGAATTCATCAAGCGATCCTACGATTTTCTCTGGGGTGAGGATATTGGCGCAGCCTCGGCGTTTCGCCGCCGGCTCGTCCTGACGCTGCGCACGGTGTATGCGGTCGGGCGCGACCTCGCCGAAGGACAGCTCACATTGCGTGCGATGAGCCTGGTTTACACCACGCTGCTTTCGCTGGTGCCGCTGCTGG
>Ga0224495_10002078_pt1 | contig 13451 bp, 15 predicted proteins | sample SF_Jul11_sed_USG_FD_168128 | JGI IMG/M metagenome (GOLD analysis project Ga0224495, IMG submission 168128) | Sediment microbial communities from San Francisco Bay, California, United States - SF_Jul11_sed_USGS_4_1 | ecosystem: Environmental > Aquatic > Marine > Sediment | place: USA: California... | reverse complement strand
ATAGTCAACAGGGGGAGTATTGAGGGCAGAGACCGAGCCAGCATAGTCTTGCCGCTCCCTGGTGGGCCACACATTAGAATGTTGTGTCTTCCTGCCGCTGCTATCTCCAGAGCTCTCTTGGCATGTTCCTGACCCTTTATATAGCTGAGGTCAGAGGCGTAGATAGGGCGAAATTCCTGCTCCCAATCTAGCTCGCTATGGTATTCAGGGATGACGGCTTCACCTTGAAGGTGCACGACCAGCTGCGCCAGTGATTCCGCAGGGAATATGTGTATATTGTCTATAAGGGACGCCTCCTTAGCGTCATCGGAAGGCATAAACACAGTTGCTAGGCCTCTGTCACGGGCCAAACCTACCATGGGTAATATCCCATGGGTATGACGTAGCTTGCCATCCAAAGAGAGTTCTCCCAAAAAGATACTGCCGGAGAGGTCGGCGTTGAGCTGCCCTGAGCTCATCAGTATACCTACGGCAATGGGCAAGTCGTAAGCTGGGCCTTCCTTTTTCAAATCGGCTGGAGCCAAATTGACAGTGATACGTCTATTGGGGAATTTGTAGTAAGAGTTCCTTATGGCTGACCTGACTCTCTCTCTGGCCTCCTGGACTGCCTTGTCTGGTAGTCCAACGATCGTGAAGGAAGGCAGGCCTGGTGACAAATCCACCTCCACTTCGACTACAGCCCCCTCCAGACCCACCACAGCAGCACTTTTTACCTTGGCCAGCATTTCAACAAAGCTTGCTTCGACTAACTGAGTCTCAGTCTCCCTCCCCTAGAAATTCCTCAATTCTCTTGGCCAGTTCTCCATTCTCCTCCTGAGATAGCACAAGGTTGCTTTCCAGTCTGTTGATATAGTCATCGATTTGAGGAAAACGAGACCTTGCCACGGCTAGTTGCTCATTCTGTTTTCCAATTTCCTGATCCAAATCACTAAAGTCAATTCTCAGGCCTAATCTTTCGCTCAAGAAGCTCAGAACCTTTCTTTGAGCCTGCGGATCTTCCATAGCTGCTAGGTAGAAAGGTATGGGCACCCACACGCTCACCCCTGGGATATTCCTTTTCCTGGCTAGCCATAACAGAAAGGAATTCAGTGTTGGCCTTTCGCCAGGTTGAGTTTGATAATCCATATCCCTGTTCAAGTCATATTGTGTCAAGACTTCTTTCATTTCTGTCGAGTTAACTACGGCAATCAACTGGCGGGGGGCGGTATGAGCACCAAAGCTAATCATAGCCCCGAGGACATAGAGCTCCCGTACCCGGCAATGACGCTCAGCCACATCCAGAACCGAGTTTAGAAATTTGTACCACTCAGCCAAGGGAGAGTCAGTCCGCAAAATTGCCAGTTTGTGTTCCGGGCAAGTGTAGAACTTGCTCTCAGGAAATCTGGCTATATTGCCTTTTATGGCAACCCCACCCATGGGAAAGAAATCCTCGGGGTCGACCTCCGCAAATTCTTGCCCATTCAGCTTCAAATTCAAGTAGTCGGTGACCTTTCGTCCCAAGTCCCCAGCGTCTTCGCTCCAACCCAGCACTAAAGAGGATCGGGGAAGGTCCGGTTCTTGATAAATTGTAATAGGATAATTCTGGTTCAACCTCCCTCTCCTCGCTTCTTAAAGAACTTCTCAACATCTTCCACAATTTTTTTCTCTTCTTCTTCAGTAATCGGCCCGGGCTCCGCCGGTTGAGTGTAAGCCACATGCTTTAACCTATCCAACTGCCCCCTTATTTCCAAGGGGATCTGTTGGTAAAATTCTTCAATTCTTTGCTGCACCTTTTGATCCAACTCATCCAAGGTGTCCAAGTCAACCTCTACTCCCAGACTGTGGCTGAGGACTTCCAGCACGGACTTCGAGGCTTTGGGGTAGGACAACGGCAATCCCTGAAGATATACTGGTATCTCACCCATCAGGCAAATAGCCTCGAAACCTCTTTTTTTGGCAACTCCCAGCAAAAGTCCATTCAAGCCGGTGATATTTCCGTGTCCTCCCCTTCCTTCGATGTCCGACATAAGCACAGTATTACCATATCGTCTTATCTCAGCGACTAAACCTCTGCTATTGGGTACAGCCCAGACTCTGGGCTTCGCAGTATGGTGAATCAAAGCCACAGCCGCTCCCGAAGTATAAACTCTGTGACATTTGAATTTCTCAGCGACATCCAGAACTAGGTCAGCCATGCGATAGGCCTTTTTCCCCTCAGCATACATCCTCCCTCCTTCCGTGGGTTGTTCTTCTCCAATAAAGAATATTATCTCTTTTCCTCCTAGTCTCTTGAAATAGAATTTGCTGCTGGGAAATTCCAAGTATTCCAAGACTCCCTTTCTAATCAAGACTCGCTTGGGATAAAAGAATTCCCAGGGCTCAATTTCTCCGAATTCCTCTGCCTCTAATATTCCCCTCAAAGTATCGACAGCGATTATCCCGATATTGCCTATTCCGGGCCAACTAGCTATCAAAATCGGAGTCTCAAGCTGCGGTTCTTGATGAAGCCTGATTCCCATCGCACTCCCCAAATCTAATTTTATATTATATACTATCTTCTCGTGTGCCGTTGTGAAAATAGCTGTCCCTTATTCATGAGGAGATAATGAATGGGAAACTGGGAGAAAGACCTTTCACCGATCGCCAGAGAGAGATTGGCCAAGATTGGCCAATTGACCGAAGAAGAAAAACAGAGGATGATAGATTCTGAGAAGGTGAACTCCCTACTCTCAGAATTTTACAAAGGTCAAATCAACCCCGAAAGCTTGTGGAAGAGACTGAAGGAAGAAGGCAAGCCATCGCTTCTGAGGGAAGCCCAGGCGAGGCTGTTGGATTCGCTTGATCTTGGCAGCACTCCACCCGAGCTACAAAGGAAGAGGGAAGGAATCCTGGCCATAGAAACCCTAAAGAAGGAACAGAATACTTCTGTAATTGAGCAGAATTTGAACCGGATGGCCGAATTGCAGAAGACGTATAGAGCAGAGGTAGAAGAGGCCTACAATGGTATAAGAGCTGAAGTGGAACGAAATCCCCGACTAAGGGTGAAACAAGTCCGGCAAGGACAAAACACCGTGATCGTTCAACTAACTGTCGATGAGGCGATAAAACAGCTTCCTCAGTGGCGAGATTTTCTTGCCAACCAGGAAGAAAGATACAGCCAGGAGTTTGCCCGAGCAATAGAGAAGTTGAAAAGAGAATTGAAATAGTCTAAACCCGGCTCAAGAAAGCCCCTCTCTTCTCTGTTGGTCGATCCGACATGTTGTGTCTCCGCAATATCAGCGTCGGTGCGCTGCCTCAGATCCCCTTCTACGCTGGTTTGAGCAGGTTGGTCAGCGCGACCGGCACTTGGCTGGACTACAAGATTGGCAGGTATCTGGCAAGCTCATAGTCAGTGACATGGACACGATAGCGGTCCCACTCTATCTTCTTGTTCTGGACAAAAGCGTTGAACACGTGGTTCCCAAGGGCTTTCCGCACCAGCTCGCTCTTCTCAGTGAGATGAATCGCTTCCAAGAGACTGGACGGTAGACTACCTATTCGTCGCTTTTTTCTTTCCTCCTCGGACATGTGATAAACATTCGCTTCCACAGGCTCTGGGGCCTCCAATCCTTCCTCAATTCCTGTTAGTCCGGCAGCCAGCATCACGCTGAAGCAAAGATAGGGGTTACATGCGGGGTCAGGAGAACGAAGCTCGAATCTGGTTGCGTCTTCTTTGCCTGGCGTGTATTCCGGTACTCTGATCAAGTCGGAGCGGTTGCGCGTCGCCCAAGAGATGTAGACAGGCGCCTCCCAGCCCGGCACCAGTCGTTTGTAGGAATTGACCCACTGGTTGGTAACTGCCGTGAACTCGGGGCCATACTTCAGAAGCCCAGCGAGGAATTCTAAAGCTATCTTGGAGAGGTGGTACTTACCATTCTTATCAAAAAAGGCATTGTGGTCGCCTTTGAACAGCGACTGGTGCACGTGCATCCCGCTGCCGTTGATACCAAAGACCGGCTTGGGCATGAAGGTGGCATAGACTCCGTGCCTCAATGCTATCTCCTTGACCACAATGCGGTAGGTCATAACATTATCAGCCATAGTCAGAGCATCGGTATAACGCATGTCTATTTCGTGCTGACTACTGGCAACCTCATGATGGGACTTATCAACACCGATGCCCATGGCCTCCAGCGCGAGCACCGTTTCCCGTTTGAGATCGTGGGCCGCATCCGGCGGGGTCATGTCAAAGTATCCTCCCGCGTCCAGGCCTTCGCAGCTTTTTGAGTCCTTGAAATAGAAGTATTCCAGTTCGGGGCCAACATAGTAGGTGTAACCGAGATTCGCAGCTCGCTCCAAATTCCTTCTCAACACAAATCTGGGGTCGCCTTCAAAGTGCTCGCCTCCGGGCTTCAAGATGTCGCAAAACATGCGGGCTACTGCCGTGTGCGTCCCAGGCATCCAGGGGAGCAACTGAAAGGTATCAGGGTCAGGCATAGCAACCATGTCGCTTTCATCAATGCGGGCGAATCCTTGAATTGAAGAGCCGTCAAACCCCATCCCTTCCTGCAAAATTGTCTCTAGCTCGTCTATGCCGACGGAAAGGTTCTTAAGGAAACCCAGAATGTCGGTGAACCACAGCCAGACAAATCTTACATCATGCTCTTTTGCCATCTTCAGAACATATTGCTTTGCGTCCTCTTTGCTTTTCTTGTCCGTCATGCTTTTCCTCCTTATTTCATGTATTATATCAAGCTTTCTCTATCTCCTTATACCTTACACTTTGCACACTCCGTTATTGGCTTAAATAGCATTGTCGCCCTCTTCGCCAGTCCTGACACGCACTGCATTCTCCACCGGCAGGACAAAGAGCTTACCATCGCCCATCTCTCCAGTTCTTGCCGCTGTAGTAATGACATTCAGCACCCTGGCAACATCTTCGTCCAGAACGACTACTTCGACCTTAATCTTGGGCAGTAAGTCTACTTTATATTCGCCTACCCGCCACTGCAGCGTGAGCCCTCCCTGTCGCCCTCTGCCACTCACCGCACTCACCGTCATACCGAAGTAACCGCCGTCCTCAAGTGCTGTCTTCACGGCATCCAATTTTTCCTGCCGGACAATCGCCTCTATCAGCTTCATCGCAGCATACCTCCGTAAGCCCTTTCGCCATGTTGTGAAATATCTAGCCCCACCGTTTCCTCTGTGGCATTGACTCTCAGTCCGATAGTAGCTTTCAAGATCTTTGCCAGTCCCCAAGAGATTCCAAAAGAATAGCCCCCGATAGCAGCCACCGAAATCAGTTGCCTCAGGACCTGTATCCCATTTCCATAGATTACACCGTCAGCTCCGCTGGAATTCACGATCACAGTAGCAAAAATCCCGGTAGCTAAAGCCCCCCAAATTCCACCGATGCCATGGCAAGCGAATACGTCCAGAGATTCGTCCACCCTGTTGGCCTTGTTTCTCCATGTCATAACCTGATAGGAAAGCACCGAAGCTATAGCCCCTATTGGAATGCCAGTCAGAGGCTGCACAAAGCCAGCAGCCGGCGTGATAGCGACCAACCCAACCACAGCTCCGGTCGCAGCGCCAAGCAATGACGGACGACGGCTAACTCCAGAAAGAATCATCCAGGTTAAGGCAGCAGATGCAGCGGAGATATTAGTAGCCACGAAGGCACTAGACGCGAGGCCTCCGGAGGTAAGGGCACTGCCGGCATTAAAACCAAACCAGCCAAACCAAAGGAGAGCTGCGCCAATCACCACCATAGGTATACTATTGGGCTCCGTCGGCTCCCTTTCCTTGAATCCTCTGCGTGGCCCTAATACCAGAGCTAAAGCCAATGCCGAAACACCGGCATTAATATGAACTACGGTGCCACCGGCGAAGTCAAGAGCCCCCAGTTTAGCCAGCCAGCCCCCGGAGCCCCATACCCAATGTGCCACCGGGCAGTAGACCAGAGTGAACCATAAGGCGGAAAAGGCGAGCAAGGCGCTGAATCTAATACGCTCCACTACAGCTCCGGTGATGAGAGCCACAGTAATAATGGCAAATGTGGCTTGAAATATCATGAAAGCCAGATGGGGAACAGTGGTTGCATACACAAATGAAGGATCTTGTCCTACGCTCTTAAGACCAAGCCAGTCGAGTCCTCCGATGATGCCACTTTTGTCCGGGCCGAAGCTTAAGCTATAGCCGTAAAGGACCCAGAGAACAGACACCATACCAATGATGGCGAAGCTCATCATTATAGTGGCAAGAAGGTTTTTCCTTCTCACCATGCCTCCATAGAATAGCGCCAGGCCCGGCGTCATAAGCCACACGAGTGCCGTGGATATTAGCAACCAGGCAGTGTTGCCGGTATCAATGCACACTTGAAATCCCCCTTCTAAACATCATCTTCCTCCTGATGATTCTCAACGGACCTGGCCGTCTCCTCTTCTCTTTCTCCATACGGCTTTTCTTCACCAGCATCTTTGTCCTTGCTAGGTCCTTGACAAGGGATAAATCTGCTCAGGCGGGGAGACAGGCTTCTCCACAGCTCTATGGTTAGGTTCTTGTCCATGCTCGATTCTTGACCGAAGCATAGAATTCTCATGTTTCCAAAATATTACAGACAGGTTAAATCTTTGTTACAAAGGGCTTGACAAAATATCTTGGTGGTGTTAAGATAGGTAAACGGTTGCCTACGTCCCTATGAATCGTGAGGGTTTTACAACATGAGAAGGGTACATGAGAAGGGTATATGTTAAGCAAGAGGTCTGCATCGGCTGTGGACTGTGCGAAGTCTATTGCCGCGTAGAGCACTCTCAATCTAAGGACACGATTAAAGCGTTCAAAAGAGAGACTCCGCGCCCTTTGTCACGTGTGCGTGTGGAGAGGAATATAGAGATTTCCTTTCCGATTCAATGTCGACACTGCGTTGAGCCCTGGTGTGCTTATTCCTGTCTTACGGGCGCGATGCACAGGGATCCTGCAAGTGATGCGGTTATCGTTAATGTGGAGAAGTGCGTTGGCTGCTGGACATGCATAGTGGCCTGTCCCTACGGGGCGCTTAGTCGTGACATGAATCGCAGAACTGCCGTCAAATGCGACCTCTGTCCCGGACGTGAGATACCTGCCTGTGTAGTCAACTGTCCTAATGAAGCACTTATGTTGGGGACAGACGAAAAAAATGAACAATATGGATAAAGTAGTTGCCATGATCGAACGTGGTGCAAAAGATATGCAAGGGATAGCCACCGTGATGTCCAGGCCTAGTAGTGGATCGGTGCTAGCCGCCAATGTCAACAATGCAACAAGCGTCGCGGCGGCTATGCTACTCAATTCAATAGGTATTGCGATTCCATTAGCTGAGTAAACTAGACGGAGGTGTATCATGTCATACAATTGGGGACCGCACTATATCGTTCCTTCCGAGATTTTCAAGACCTATTCTGGCAGCGTTCTGCTTCGCGAGGAACTTGATGAGGACTCGTTACACAGACAATTAGAAGAGTTAGGGTTTGCCGGACCTATTGTCAAGATTACAAATCCCTGGTACTACCGAGAGAAGAATACCAATACATGGATTAAGATCGGGGAGTCTGAGGATAGATCCGGCCACTTCCCTGTAATGTGGCACACAACGAAGTTGAAGAACGGCCAATACGAGGTAATGGGATTGATGCACGTTTTTGTCAGGAAAGAGGGGAGGGACATGACTATTGCCGGGCAGAACATAGTCGAAGTTGCCGTTGAAAACCGAACTGCTACCAACGCATAAAGGAGAAGACTCTGCATGATTGTCATAATTGATTATGGCGCCGGCAACCTACGCAGTGTCCTTAATGCTCTCAGCAGGTTGGGCTACCAAGCCACAATAACCAGCGCCGCGCGCGAACTTGCCTCCGCCCAGGTGGCTATCCTGCCAGGGGTGGGGGCGGCAGCTGACAGCATGGGCAACCTGCGGAGGTTAGAACTGGCTAATCCAATTCGGCGCTTCATTGCTGATGGTCGGCCCTTCCTAGGCGTCTGTATTGGCCTACAGCTTCTGTTTACTGGCACCGAAGAAGGCGGCTGGCATGAGTGCCTTGACGTCATACCTGGGGTAGTGCACAGGCTTGCCCCGGGCTTGAAGATTCCACATATGGGCTGGAACCAGCTGAAGCAAAGGATTAGTCATCCGATTTTCAGCGGCATACCCGATGAAGCCAATTTCTATTTTACACACAGCTTTTATGCTGAGCCCGATGATGCGTCGGTTGTGGCTGGCACGACAAGCTATGGTGTGTCTATCTGCAGCGTGGTCATCAAGGACAACTTGATCGCAACCCAGTTCCACCCTGAGAAAAGTGGTGAATATGGATTGAAGCTGTATGCCAACTTCTTGAAGATGGTATAGAAGATGAGCTAGAGACAAATGCAGACGAGATACTTGATTATAGGGAATTCGGCTGGCGGGATTGGAGCTGCTGAAGCCATACGCCAGATAGATAGGGACGGGGTCCTCACTATCGTTTCCGAAGAGCCTTACCCTGCTTATTCACGCCCTCTTATCTCGAAATATTTGGCAAGAGAGCGCACTCTGGAAGGAATACTATTCCGCCCCCCAGGCTTCTATGACCAGAATAATATCCTCTTCTTCTCGGGAAAGAAAGTGACGCACCTGGAGCTAGCTAGTCAGGCTGTCTCGTTGGACGACGGTGAACAGATTACCTGGGAGAAGCTCTTGCTCGCCGTAGGAGGAAAACCCATCTTTCCCGAGATGGAAGCTAGCGACAAGAAAGGCGTCTTCACCTTCACCACGCTTGACGATGCTAGGACAGTCGACAGATTCCTAGATAACGCCAGAAGGGCAGTAGTCATTGGCGGCGGCCTCATTGGAATTAGCGCAGCCGAAGGTCTGGCCAAGCGAGGAATTGCCGTAACGGTAGTGGAAATGAAAGAGAGAATATTAAATACCATCCTCGACGAACAAGCATCCTTAATGGCTGAAGAGGTTCTTACACGAGCCGGCGTGAAAATCATTACCGGTCATACTGTAGTTGAGGTCAACGGAAGAGAATCAGTCGAAGGAGCTACCCTAGATGACGGAGACATGATGCCCTGCGATTTGTTATTGGTGGCTGTCGGAGTATTACCGCGCTCTGAACTGGCACTAGACGCTAGGTTGGAAATAAACCGAGGCATCGTAGTGGATTGCCACATGGCTGCAAACCACCCAAGTGTCTATGCTTGTGGGGATGTAGCTCAGGCATATGATTTTGTGTATGGAGAGAACAGACTCAGCCCCGTCTGGCCCAATGCTTATGTCGGAGGCAGGATTGCCGGATTCAACATGGCTGGCGTGCCCACCAAATACTTGGGCGGCACGGCTATGAACTCACTCAACTATTTTGGAATTGACATCACCTCCGCAGGAATGCCCACAGCGCCTAACGACGGTGGTTATGAAGTTGTCAGCAAGCGTGACAGCAGCACGTATCAGAAGGTCATTCTGAAGGATAACGTTATAGTAGGAATGATATTTGTGGCAAATATTGAGAAGTCAGGCATCATCTTCGGTCTTATGCGGGATAGGCTGAACGTAGAGAGTTTCAAGCAATCGCTTTTGGCTGACCACTTCGGCCTGGCCTCCTTTCCACGACAAATGTGGCAAGAGCGATTGGAAGCACCACCGGGGTTGCTTTTCCGAGCCGCTCCCTCTATTCAAACTGAAGAGAAGACTTTTGTCAGCGAATAGTTATCTTGTTAAGGAGGGTAAGCCATTGAGAGAATTAAATAGGACAAACAACTCTTATCAAGATGATAAGGTAATGGACGCCTGTTCCATCTTTGGAATGATGGATACTTCAGGAGCTCGATTTTCGGGCAAGCCAGTTATGGAGGCTATCGCCAACATGCATGTTCGCGGCAATGGTCTGGGTGGTGGGTTTGCTGTTTACGGCTTATACCCTGACTACGCCAATCACTATGCCTTCCACGTAATGTGTCTGAGCCGCGAAGGACAGGCCGAAGTCGACAAATTCCTCAAGCAAAAGTTCCATGTGATTCATGACGAAACAGTGCCCACCAAGCCAATTTCAGCTATAGCGCATCCTCCATCGGTATGGCGTTATTTCCTCGAACTGAAAAAAGAGAGCACTAATGGGCAGTCGGAAGACGACTATGTCGTAGACAGGGTCATGGAAATCAACACCAAGATAGAAGATGCCTTCGTCTTTTCCAGCGGCAAGAACATGGGAGTGTTCAAGGGAGTGGGTTATCCTGAAGAGATAGCGGAATTTTTCTGCCTGGACCAGTATGAAGGGTATCTCTGGACAGCTCACGGCCGGTTTCCCACCAACACTCCTGGTTGGTGGGGCGGCGCGCATCCCTTCAGCATCCTGGACTGGACGGTGGTTCACAATGGCGAAATCTCTTCCTACGGGATAAACCGACGTTATCTAGAGCAGTTTGGCTACAACTGCACCATGCAAACCGACACCGAGGTGGTGGCCTATGCTATCGACCTTTTGATGCGCAGACATAGCCTTCCGGCGGAGATAGCCGCCAAGGTATTGGCACCTCCCTTATGGAGTCAAATAGAACGCTACTCCCCAATGGAGCAAAGGATCTTCCGAAGTCTGCGCCAGGCGTATGCCAGTCTTCTACTGAACGGGCCTTTCACTGTGATCATAGCTCATCGAGGAGAGATGATCGGCCTTACCGACAGGATAAGGTTGCGCCCCCTCACCGTAGGAGTGAAAGGGTCAGTGCTCTACCTTTCTTCGGAAGAATCCGCCATCCGGCTTGTTTGCCCAGACCTTGATAGAGCCTGGATTCCTGTGGGTGGTGAGCCTATTATCGGCAGCTTGGAGAAGCCACTTGAGTCTGCCGCGTTGCGAGTGGAACAAGCGCTGTGGCAACCTTTAACGAGAGTTGCATGAAGACTAGCAAATAGAAGGTGTACCCAAATGTTGACCAGAAGGATTATCCCTTGCCTTGATGTTACGCAAGGGCGAGTAGTTAAAGGCACTAGCTTCACTCATCTTCAAGATGCTGGCGACCCAGTGGAGCTAGCTGCTTTCTATTACAGGGAAGGTGCTGACGAACTCGTCTTCCTGGACATCGGCGCTACTCCGGAGGGACGCAAGACCATGGTTGCCATTGTCGAACGGGTCTCCCAGCAGGTTTTCATTCCCCTCACTGTTGGTGGAGGTCTGCGCAGCATTGAAGATGTGCGTCGCATGCTAAGGGCAGGGGCAGACAAGGTATCCATCAATACCGCTGCCGTGCAGAATCCAAAGCTTATCACCGAAGGGGCAACAAAATTTGGCAATCAGTGTATTGTCGTGGCTATTGATGCCAAGCGCCTTAAGGACAATGATGGCGCTAAGTGGGAGGTCTGTACTCACGGGGGACGAAAGCCTACTGGCACTGATGCCATCGAATGGGCCAAGCAAGCTGTAGCCCTCGGCGCTGGAGAACTGCTCCTTACCAGCTGGGATGCGGATGGACAGAGGGCCGGATACGATCTGGAATTGACCCGTGCGATCAGCGAAGCAGTAACGGTGCCGGTAATCGCCAGTGGCGGGGCCGGCAATCTGGAGCATCTTTACAAAGCTTTAGTCATAGGCAAGGCTGACGCCGTTCTCGCTGCCAGCATCTTCCACTATCATGTTTATTCGATTCGCCAGGCAAAAGACTACTTGGCGAAAAGAGGCATACCTGTAAGAGAAGGATAAGATGAAGACGTATTTGCCGTCAAAATTCATGGTGGACAGAGATGATTCTCGGTGTATCAGATGTGAGGTGTGTGTCAACCAATGCACCTTTGACGTTCATTCCTATGATGCTGAAGACGACCAAATAAGAAGTCATGAAGAGAATTGCGTCGGCTGTCATCGCTGCGTGCTCTTCTGTCCCACCAAGGCTTTGACGGTTAGAAGAAACCCGCTGGACTATAGAGAGAATTACAACTGGCGCCCTGAGGTTATCGAAGACATCATCAAGCAGTCTGAGACCGGCGGCGTGCTTCTTACCGGCATGGGCAACGACAAAGGCTACCCTATTTACTGGGATCATCTGGTTCTTAATGCCAGCCAGGTTACAAATCCTTCTATTGACCCCTTGCGCGAACCCATGGAACTGACAACTTATCTGGGGCAGAAACCCGACAGAGTAGAGTTTGGCCCGCTGGGTCTCAAGACCGAGCTGGCTCCCCAGGTCAAGCTCGAGTTTCCCATAATGTTTTCCGCCCTGTCCTATGGTGCGGTGAGTTTGAACGTACAGGAGTCCCTAGCCCGAGCCGCTGCTGAGATGGGCACTCTATGGAATACAGGTGAAGGTGGACTTCATCCCACGCTTTATAGATATGGAGATAACACGACAGTCCAGGTAGCCTCAGGGCGGTTTGGCGTTCATCCTGAATACCTCGATGCGGCCAGAATAGTCGAAATCAAGATTGGGCAAGGGGCTAAGCCCGGCATCGGGGGACATCTCCCCGGAGAGAAAGTGCGCGCTGACGTAGCTAGGACTCGCATGATACCCAGAGGAACTGATGCTTTGTCACCGGCACCCCACCACGACATTTACTCTATCGAGGACCTGGCACAGCTTGTCTATGCCTTAAAGGAAGCGACAAATTACACTAAGCCAGTAGGAGTGAAGATTGCTGCTGTCCACAATTCAGCAGCTATTGCCAGTGGCATGGTACGGGCAGGAGCAGACATAATAGTCCTCGATGGCTTGCGAGGCGCTACGGGAGCAGCGCCCAAGATCATCCGTGACAACGTTGGTATCCCCATCGAGCTAGCTCTCGCTGCCGTGGATGACCGCCTCAGACAAGATGGCATCCGAAATCTGGCCTCCCTTGTCATCGCAGGCGGAATCCGAAACAGCGGTGACGTAGCCAAAGCCATCGCCCTGGGTGCCGATGCTGTTTATATTGGGACCGCTGCCCTTGTTGCCCTCGGCTGCACTCTTTGTCAACAATGCCATACCGGAAAATGTGCCTGGGGTATCTGCACTTCGGATCCCTGGTTAACCAAGAGGATTAACCCCGATATAGGTGCTAGGCGCTTGTCTAACCTCCTTCGCGGCTGGAGTCTTGAACTCAAGGACATACTGGGTGGCATGGGCATCAATGCTGTAGAAAGCCTACGCGGCAATCGCCTCCACCTCAGAGGCGTAGGCCTGACTGACACCGAGCTGGAGATTCTCGGGGTGAGGATGGCAGGGACTTAGGATGTTCAAAGAAAGACCAAGCGAAATCTCAGTCTATTCCTTGACTGGAGAAAGTGAGATGACAAAGGTGGATGCCCGGGCTCTCTCCCATCGGGAACTCAATGCTAGACTCAGGGAACTGATTTCCAATGGAGTTCAGAGAATCGAACTACACAACATCTACGGACAGAGGTACATTGGCACAGACCTGGACAAGCCAGTCAAGATTGATATATTTGGCACTCCGGGTAATGATTTGGGGGCCTTCATGGATGGTCCCAGACTAATTGTTCACGACAATG
>Ga0224495_10002077_pt1 | contig 13451 bp, 13 predicted proteins | sample SF_Jul11_sed_USG_FD_168128 | JGI IMG/M metagenome (GOLD analysis project Ga0224495, IMG submission 168128) | Sediment microbial communities from San Francisco Bay, California, United States - SF_Jul11_sed_USGS_4_1 | ecosystem: Environmental > Aquatic > Marine > Sediment | place: USA: California... | reverse complement strand
CTGGAGTTTCATGACTCGATTTTAAAAACCGCCGTGCCCCTCTCCCGCAAGCTGGCGCAACGGAGGATGAAGAGCCTGGGGCTGGACTCGCTCAAACCCTGGGACACCGAATGCGACGAAAAAGGCAGACCGCCGCTAAAGCCGTTTCAGACGACTGAGAAACTGGCCCAGGGGGTGGCGGATATTTTCAATAACCTGGATACGCGGCTGGGGGAGCGGTTCATCTCTATCATGGATCATATGGACCTCGACAGCCGCAAGGGCAAGGCCCCCGGTGGATATCAGACCACATATTCAGAGCGGCGCATTCCATTTATTTTCACCAACGCCGTGGGCTCGCAGAACGATGTGAACACCCTGCTGCACGAGGGTGGCCACGCGTTCCATACCATGGAAAGCCGCGATCAGCGGCTGATCTGGTATCGTCACGCGCCCATGGAGTTTTCCGAGGTGGCTTCCATGACCATGGAGCTGCTCGGCGGCCGGGAGCTGGATCCATTTTACGCCAGCAATGAAGAGCGCGGCCGCGCCAGGGCCGAGCATCTGCGCGGCGTGGTGAGCCTTTTCGGATGGGTGGCCATGGTGGACGCGTTCCAACACTGGATTTACACCCACCCGGGGCACACCCGGGCCGAAAGAGACCAGACCTGGATAGATTTAAGCGAAAAATATGGGGCGGGAGTGGACTGGTCCACCGCCACCGAAGGCGCCCAGGGGAGCCTGTGGCACCGGCAGCTGCACATCTTCGAGGTGCCTTTCTACTACATCGAATACGCCATAGCCCAGCTTGGCGCCCTGCAGATTTACCGCAACTTCAAGAGCAGGGAGAGAATATTCACCGAAATCGCCCTGGCCCTGGGCGAAGACGCCGCCAAGCTCAGCCCCGAGGTCTTGCGTTTCATCGAGCCTGAAAGGGTGATGGACCAATATCTTTACGCGCTTTCCAAAGGCGGGTCGGAGCCGGCGCCTGCCTTGTTCGAGGCGGCGGGCGTCCGGTTTGATTTCTCCGCGCGGATAATGGGCCAACTGATGGAGATGGTGGAGAAGGAGATCGAGGGTCTGGATTAAAGGGCCGATCAGTTGGCTGCGGGAAAACCTGGTCCGGAATCATGAGGTGTATGTCTTTTCTCTCGATATATAGTCATTGCCTGGTGATTCCGGGGTCGTTTTCGTAAAATATATTCCCTGCGCGAAAACAGATGGGGTAAATATTGTTACGTCTTTGGGCAACGTCATAATCGTTGCTTCTGGTTTTTTTGCAGCCCTGTGAGTATGGAAAACTTCCAATCCCCTTGGTATTAGCCGCGAAGCGGCGCCGCGGGATTCAGTAATCCACAGAGCCTGTGGAAAAGTTGTTCATAAGGCTGTGGTATTGGTGGATGAACTTATTAAAAAATAATGGGTTATAACTGATTGATGAAAATTCAGGCACAGAATATCCTGTTGATTATCAACAAGTTGCGGCGTAACAGAATAAAGGCCCAGGTGCGCTGGCGTGGGGGTTTGTATTCTGATAACATTTATCAACACATGAACGGCGCCTACTTCTACTAATGAGCGAACTCCAGCTAAAACTTGATTTTCCCAAGGATCGGCTCGACACATTTGATAATCTTGTGGTAGCGGCGGAAAACCAGGATAGCGTCGATATATGCTCCCACTTTCTGGATCAGGCCCCTGGCGCCCCTTTCTCGTTGGTGATTCACGGGCCCAGATATTGCGGGAAGACTCATCTGCTGGGCGCCATGGGCGCGGTGGCGGCCAAAAAGGTCGGGCCCGAGGCGGCGGTTTATCTGGACTGCGCCGCATTGACCGCCGGCAAGGGGGCCCGGGCTCGGTTCGGCAGGCCGGAAGAATACGCCCGCGCCATGGAGAATGCCCATTTTCTGGCGGTGGACCATCTGGAGGCGGCCCAGGATGATTCCCAGCTTTGCGATCTGGTATTTCATCTGTTCAACGAGGTCACCCGGCGCCCGGGGGGCAGATTCGCCGCCGCCATAGGCGCCAGCCCGCCGGAGTGGAGATTCCCTGATTGGCTTCGGACCAGGCTGTTGTGGGGGCACGTGGCCCCCATAAGGCCGGTGGGTGATGAGTTGAGGCCGCGGGTTCTGGTGAAGATGGCCGCCGATATGCGGATGACTCTTCCTCATGAAGTGGCGGTGTGGCTGGTGACTCATCTGCCCCGGGACCCGGAAAGCCAGATGCGGGTTCTGGCCCAGGTGGACACGCGTTCCTTGACAACGGGGAAAAAAGTGAGTATATCTCTCATTAAGAGTGTGTTGGAGCAAAACAATGGCGGCTGACAAATCCCCGAGGGATTTTCTGAAGGTTCGTGGCGATTTTATTGACTGCCCTCATTGCGGCTGCCCAAACAGGCCCACCGACCACACCTGCTCTTACTGCTCAAAACAGCTTTTCGAAAAGCCAGGGGTCTCCTCCAAAATCAGAAAAGCCGTGGAGACCATGAAATGGCGATATAAATTGCAACCCGGCGTCCGCTCTTCGGCAAGGGGGGTCGCAGCGCCGATATTCACCATCCTGCTGGGGCTTTCGCTGATGGGCGTGGGAGGCTATTTTCTGCTCCAGGGTTATCTGGCCGCATCCGTCTCCAGATTCCTAATCGGCGCCATCTTCGCCGGATATGGGGGTTATGCCGTGGCGTTTGTTTTAAAGCTCACAGGCAAATAGCTCACCTTTCTTCGCCCTATCCCATACGCTCATGACCGAGGTTGTGCCCATGCGCTGGGTAACCCTTCATGATGTCAGGATTTTAAGATATGGTAAACCCGCAGTATCCCACCACGGAGGAATAGTCCCCGCTGACCTCGCCTGATGTGGTGTATTGCACCAGCTTGGCCGCTTCCGCCCCCAGCCTGCGGCACACCTCGATAATCACCGCCGTGGGCTGAACGCCGCACATGCTTATCCTGTTCTCCCTCACCACCTTCAGCAAGCCCCTGGCGTCCAGGGCCTGGATTCTTTCAATGGCCATGCCGTCCAGACGCTCGGCCTGCGGCTGGGGGATATAATGGCTCATGTCGGTGCTGGCGGCCATGGTCACGGGCCTTCCATATTTAATGATTCCCTTGTAGAGGCATTCCGCAAGGCTGATAACCTCATCGTCTCCGATGCGGGAAATGATTATGGGAACAAAGGTGAACTCACCCCAGTAGTGATGCATAAGTGGGATTTGCACCTCCAGCGAATGCTCCTCGGAGTGAGCCCAACCGGAGTCAGCCAGGTCGCAGGAGGCGGCCAGTAGATTGCTGGCCAGGTCGGCGTCGATCTCCGCCTCGAACCCAGGAAACTCCCAAACGCCCTTGGCCATGACGCTGATCCTGGGGGCGCCGTTTTCCTTGCCTGCGCCATGGTTCGGGCCGATCATAATCACAGGCCCCCGGGGCTTTATTTTGGAGTAGACCATGGCGGCCACCTTGCCAGAATATTTATATCCGGCGTGAGGGGCGATCACTCCCCTGGCTTCCTCCCTTTCATTTTCGCCCAGCGCAAAGGCACGGATCTGGATTGCCAATCCTTCCCGTGTGCCTGGATAGAAGTACCCAGCCACCGCCGCCTTGCGGATCATTTTCCACCCCGATTATTGTTGTCTCTACACTTAATGTCGGTCATTCCGCCAGATAGGGCAAATAGGCGCCGTGAATCCGCGTCAATCCTGGCGTATCTGCCCGATATCGAAAATCGCCTTGAAAGCAATACCCTCTTTTTCGAACAACTCGGCGCCACCCATCAGCCGGTCCACCACGGTCACCACTCCGGCCACCTGGGCGCCCGCCTCCTTCAGCGCGGCCACCGCCTTCAGGCTGGAGGAACCGGTGCTCACCACATCCTCCACCACCATCACCCTCATTCCGGCCACCAGTTTTCCCTCCACCGCCTTGCGGGTGCCATGGCCCTTGGCCTCTTTGCGCACGATGAGGTTAGACAGCCTGGTTCCCTTCTGGGCGGCCACCAGGCAGACAGCCGTGGAGATGGGTACGGACCCAAGCTCCAGCCCTCCCACCCCCTGGGCGTCCCACTCCAGGGCCACCGGATATAAAACCTCGCCGATAAGGGCGCTCCCCTCGCCATCGAGGGTTACCTCCTTGAGGTCGATGTAATATGAGGATTTTTGGCCGGAAGCCAGGGTAAAATCACCCTCGCGATAAGCCTTCTGGAAAATGGCGTTCTTTAGCCTGGTTATTGAATTAATGTCCATATCCCTGCGTTTGATATATAATTAGAACAGCGATTATAACTCAATCAATACCTCTCCGTCGGCAAATCATCTTCTGCCAACGGGTGTGTTCGGCCCATGGTGGCCTATCGGAAAAATCATGATTATAAAATCGATGGGCGGAGATGCCCCTGCGCGGGTGCTTTTGGAGCCGAGTGAGGTGGGCCTGGCGGTCCGCAGGCGCCTGGAGCTTGTGCGGGGAGAGCCAGCCAAAATTGAGTTGATGGCCTCGGCGCCCCAACCGGGCCAGCGGCCAACGGTGGACACCGCCAGAGCCTTGGGCTCCCATCTGCTGCTCCATGGCGATGACCTGGCCACAGGGTGCACCAGGGTTTCCATCGCCGCTTCCTATGCCCTGGCCACGGAGAAGAAAAGAAGGGAGCGCCCATTTCTTTCGATCACTCCCGAGGCGTTCCTTTTTCGCTCCGATGACTCCCCAGAAAGGATAGCCAACTTCATCATCGCCTATTTTGCCCTGGAGAGGGGCATGACAGGGCCGGCGCTGGAATTGGTCGCTGGCCACAAGAGCGCCCCATTTTTATGGCTAGCCGGCGCCGCGCATTTGTGGAGCGGTTCATATTTGGCCGCTTTCAACACACTCAACCAAATCACTCCGCCGGAGGATGATCACCCGCTGGAGAATTCCCTCTTCAAGGCGGCCATGGCTACGGCTTCGGCCAGCCTGCTGGAGGCATCCCGCGCCCAGGGCCCATCCGGGGCGCCAGTGACGGCCGAGCAGGTGAAGCCGCTTTTGCTGGGCCTGCTGGATGAAACGGATCCATCCAGGGAGCCGGAGCTTGCCGGAATGCTGCTCTATAACCTGGGTCTTGCCGAATCCAGTGGTTCCGTCGAAGCGTCGGAGCGCTGGTTTCGCGGCGCGCTGGAAATATCCCCTCAGATATCTGTGTATGCCGAAGCGGCCGCGGCGGCGCAACTGGCGTCGCTACTTTACAGAGCCACCGTGGAGTCTGAGCAGGATCGCGAATCCAGGTTGTCAGAGGCGGAGTCGCTGCTGCAGCGGGCGCTGATCGTATATACTCCCGATGGATCTGCCGCAGGCTGGCTTTCCGCCCAGGCTCTGCTGGGCCAGGTTCTTCTGGACCTGTCGGAGTATGGCGAGTCTAAAAGACGGGTGAATGTCCTTACCCGTTCGGTGGAAGCCTTCTCTCAGGTGGCCGAGGCTGTGGAGAACGGGGAAGAGGAAAACCTGTGGGCCGGGGCGATGATGGGATTGTGCGCCGCTCTGACCGCTCTTGCCGCCGCCGTGGGGGGCGCCAGGGGGCTGGGGCTGCTGGAGCAGGCATTGGCGATGCTGGATGTGGCGGAGCCGCGAATGCCCATGGCGGGGGAGAAAATCCAGCTCAACCGCGCTGCCGCTGTGATGGTGCAAAGGCAGATAGAGAAATCGATGGGCGGCCATTAATCCGCCATGGGACGAATCTAATTCCATCCTGCGTCATCTAAATGTAGGATAGGATCAATCACCTATGGAGTCTTGAGATGCCGATATACGAATTTGAATGTAAAAAGTGCGGTTACAGGTTTGAAATGCTGACCACCATGTCAGAGGCCTCCAAGACCCAGCAATGCCCCTCCTGCGGTAAAAAATCGAGCGAAAGGCTGATCTCCGCCTCCAGCGTGTCGGTCTCCTCCGGCTCACAGAGTTGCGGTCCCCGCGGCTTTGGCTGAGGGCGCTAAAACAGAAGGCCCGGGCGGCCTTAAAGACAAATCCAGGGAGAAACGTTTTGGAAGCGATAGGGAATTTAGTATTCTTTTTTCTGATGCTGATGGTGGCCGTCAACGTGTTTGGTGGCGGCGGGGGAGGCTCTTGAGGCCCCAGGCGTGACTGCTAGCCTTCACCGTTGGTGAGGCTGAAATCTTTCGGAGGGCGGCCGGGGCGCCCGCATAGGGGATGGATCGATGAACAAATCCGCTATTTTCTATCATCCGGCGTTTCTGTTGCACGACACCGGCCCGCACCCGGAAACCGCGGCGCGGCTGAACTCCATCACCGGTTATCTAAAAAAAGCCCCTTTCGCCAGCCAATTGGCATGGCCTTCGTTCAATCCAGCTTCCTATGAAGATATCACCGCCATTCACTCCGCGGGCCATTTCAGCCATGTGCGAAACGTCTGTCAGACCGGTGGAGGATATCTGGACGCGGACACCGTGGTGTGCCAGGATTCTTGGGAGGCGGCGCTTCTGGCGGCTGGAGCGGCCTGTTCGGCCGCGGAGGGGGCGCTAGGCGGCGAGCATAAGACCGCCTTCTGCGCCGTTCGCCCGCCGGGGCATCATGCCGAGGCCGCCCGCGCCATGGGTTTTTGCCTGTTCAACAACATCGCCATCGCCGCGCGCAAGGTCACCCGTGGTGGCCAGGCCAGAAGGGTGGCGATCATCGATTTTGACGTTCATCATGGAAACGGCACTCAGCACGCTTTTTATGATGATCCCTCAGTCTACTTCGTCTCGCTGCATCTTGCAGGGCATTATCCGGGCACCGGATGGGAGGGGGAGACAGGCGAGGGGGAAGGCGCCGGAACCACCATGAATCTGCCGATGGAAGCCGGCAGCGGTGACGCGGACTATCTCTATTTGCTGGAGCGGCATGTCCTGCCCGCCCTGGATAAATACAGGCCGGAGCTGATTCTGCTGTCGGCCGGATTCGACGCTCACGTGGCAGACCCCCTGGGCGGGATGGCCATCAGTACCGAGGGTTACTACCAGATCACCAGGGCTATAACCGGCCTGGCCGATGAAGTGTGCGGGGGCAGGGTGGTGTCTGTCTTGGAGGGGGGATACAATATTACGGCGCTGGGGGAATCGGCCCGGGCTCATGTGAGGGCCCTTTTGGGCATGTGACGCCGGTAAAAAAACCGGCGTCGGGGGCAATCTGGCCATTTAAAGGTAGTTGGCATATTCCGAAATATTTGATAAAATTAGATTTTCAGCTATGGGATGATTTTACAATGGGTTCTCTTCTCAAGGTTTCGCTGGCGGTGTTGTTGCTATCCACCACAGCCACGTCTTTCGATCCAGGCGGCCTCGAGTATTATTCAGAAGATTTTTCCCTCACCATCAACAACGACGGCAGCGGAGAGCTGGCCATCGCGTATAAAAATTTTGGATCCAAGGAAGAGCGTAGCTCGCTGCGCAAAAAGGATCTTAGCAACCTGAAGGACTCTGTGATGTCCAACTCCTATGTTGAGCAAGCCAGCAGCGAGGGGGTGGATGTGTCGGAGCGGCGGCTGGAGTATGAGGGATTCACCCTCAACGCCTTTATCCGGGCCAAAAGCCGGGCTTATGGAAAACTGTTCCAGGTGTTCACGCATTACAAATTCGAAGTTCAGGACATGATTTACATAACGCCGCTCAATGGCATCGTGGGCCAGGCCTCTCTGAGTGAAGGGGGCAAAATAGTCATCCGCAACAACATGTACACCTTCTCCTGGCCGACGGACACCAAGAACCTTACCTTCACCGCGGTATACAAAATCACTGGCGCCTCTTTCGCCTCGGAGCTGCGCAAGCGCTAGGCCAGAGGCCCGTTTCCGGGGAGGTTTTGCCGGAGCCATGACATTATCTTCATTGTGTGGCAGGTTGACCTTGCCACTGGCGTTTCTGACGTTGGCGCCCGGCCTTTGCGCCGCAGACACATATGATAAAGCCCGCCAGGAGATGATCGCTCAAATCGAATCGGACATGCTCGACACCAGCGCCATGGTGGGCAGATCGCGTCTATCGGGCAAGGTTTTGCAGGCGATGAAAAACACCCCAAGGCATCTTTTCGTCGCCGAGGATTACCGGGATAGCGCATACGAAAACCGCCCGTTGCCCATCGGCTATGGCCAGACCATTTCCCAGCCATACGTCGTGGCGCTGATGACGGAGCTGATAGACCCGGATCCGGGCCAGAAAACGCTGGAGATCGGCACTGGCTCCGGTTATCAGGCGGCCATCCTCTCATCGTTGGTGGCGGAGGTATACACCATCGAGATAGTGCCGGAGCTTTATCAGGAGGCCACCCGGCGGCTGGCTGACCTGGAATATACAAACGTGAAAACCCGCCAGGGGGATGGGTATTTTGGCTGGCAGGAGCAGGCCCCCTTCGACGCGATAGTGGTCACCGCCGCGTCGGACCATATCCCCCCATCCCTTGTCCGCCAGCTCAAGCCCGGCGGCAGGATGATCATTCCCATTGGCCCTCCCTTCCTTCCCCAGACCCTGATGCTGGTGACCAAGGATCAGCGTGGCCGGATGATCACCAGGCAGATTCTGCCGGTGCGGTTCGTCCCCTTCACCAGGAGCAAATAGCCTTGCCTCTGGCGCTGGCCATCGGCCTTGTCTCCGCTTCGGCCGTAGCCCTGGAGATCACCCTCATGCGCCTGTTCTCCATCGCATACTGGAGCCATTTCGCATGGATGATAATCAGCATGGCCATGTTGGGATACGGCGCCAGCGGCGCCTTGGTGGCCATGGCGGGGCCACGGGTGATGGGGCCTGCCTTCCGGCCGCTATTGTCGGGCGCCGCCCTGTTGTTCGGCATTTCCTCTATCGGTGGCTATCTGGTGGCGGGGCATTCCGGCTTTAATCCGCTGGAGCTTTTGTGGGACCCTTGGCAGAAGGCGCGGCTTGTCTGGGTGTACCTGAGCCTGGCCGTTCCATTTTTCATGGCGGCGGCGGTGGTGGGCTTATCCTTCGCCAGGATGAGAAATCAGGCGCACACGGTGTATCTGTTCGACCTGATGGGCGCGGGGGTGGGCGCGGCGGCGGCGGTGGTGGGGATGTATTGCCTGTTCCCCTGGAGCCTGCTGCGATTTATCAGCCTGGCCGGGTTCGCCGCCGCGGCCCTGGTGATGATCGACAAGCGGCTGGGCGCCCCCAGGCCCCTGGCGGCGGTGGCGTTGGCGCTGGCCGGCGCCGCATGGGCCTTGGCCTGGCCACAACAAGTTTTGCGTCCATCCATATCGCCATACAAAGGCCTGCCAATGGCCCTCACCTCGCCCACCGCCAGGACACTGATGGAGAAGACAAGCCCCCTGGCCTGGCTGGCGGTGGTGGAGAACAGGGCCGCCCCGTTTCGCCATGCGCCGGGCCTTAGCCTGATGGACCAGTTGGGGCCACCTGCCCAACTGGCGATATTTCAGGATGGCGGCGCTGTTACCGTGATCACGGGAGCCCGGGAAGGAGAAGAATCCCTGGCGTTTCTGGACAACCTGACGTGGGCCGCGCCATATCACATGAAGCAGAACGCCTCCACCCTGATACTGGGCGCCGGCGGTGGAATGGACACGTTGATGGCCCTTCGCCTGGGGGCGGCGCATGTGGACGCGGTGGAAATTGACGGCGCCGTGGTGGACCTGGTCCGCGGACCCTATGACCATTTCTCCGGCGGAGTGTATACCGGGCCGAAAACCCGGCTCATCATCGCCGATGCCCGGCGGTTTGTCTCGGCCGCAAAAGGAAAGTATGACATCATCCAGGCCCCCCTGGCGGACGCATTTGGGGCCTCGGTGTCGGGCGCAGGAGCAGTGTCGGAAAACTACATGTACACAGTGGAGGCGCTGGAGGAGTATCTGGCCCGCCTTAATGACGGCGGCTGGGTGGTGATCACCCGGTGGCTCAGCTCACCCCCAAAAGAGAGCCTGAAACTGCTGGCGGCGCTGGCCGAAGCGTTGGAGAGAACGGCCCTGGCCCCCCGGAGCAGCGTGGTGGCCATCAACAGCTGGAACACCGTGACGCTCCTGGCCAAAAAAGGCGCCATCACCGGAGAGGAGATAAACATCCTTCGCGTATTCTGCGAACAAAGAGGATTCGACGCGGCCTACTATCCGGGCATCAATCCCGATGAGGCGGCCAGGTTCAACACCCAGCAGGAGCCATATCTTTATATGGGAGCGGTGGCCCTGCTTGGCGGCGGCCGGAAGGAATTCATCGAGGAATACAAATTCGACATCTCGCCCGCCACCGACAACAGGCCATATTATTATAACTATTTCCGTTACTCCAGCCTGGGGGAGCTGTGGAACAAAGGCGCCCGGGGGGGCTATGCGCTGATGGAGCACGGATACCTGACGCTGCTGATGGCCCTGGCCCAGGCGGCGCTTCTCATGCCGGCGCTGGCTGTGATGGTGATAATCCTGATGCGAAAAAGGGCGCCAGGGGCCATTGGCCTTGCCCGCTCGGGGATCTATTTCGCGGCGCTGGGCCTGGCTTTCATGTTCATGGAAATGGCGTTCATCCAGAAGCTGGCGCTATTTCTGGGCCACCCCGTCTTGAGCGCTTCGGTGGTGATCTCCTCATTTCTTGTCTTCGCCGGGGCAGGCAGCCGATTTTCAAAATCCATGGCTGCATACCTCGCTGCGCGCGGGATCAATCCTGTGGCCGTGGCGGTGGCCATCATCGCCATGGGGGCGTTGCTCCACGTAACGGTGGTTCCCCATATCCTCCGCGCGGCCTGGGGTTATCCGGAGGCTGCGCGTTTTGCGTTGGCGGCGCTCATCCTGGCGCCGGTCTCCTTTTTCATGGGGACTCCCTTCCCCCTGGGGATGGCGGCGCTGGATAAAGATGGTGCGGGGTTGATCCCCTGGGCCTGGACGGCCAACGGGCTGATGTCGGTGATGGGCGCCATGCTGGGGATGGCTCTGCAGATTCATTTTGGATTCGACGCCGTCCTGGCCCTGGCGGTGGGGGTGTATACACTGGCCGCATGGGTGTACGGCGCCATGCGGTAACAAAAAAAGCCCGGCCATGGGGCCGGGCTCCTTGCGGTGATGGGTGTTTCTACCCAGAAAAATTCTTCGATGCAAAATCCCAGTTTACTATGTTCCAGAAGCTTTCCACATATTTCGGGCGGGCGTTGCGATAGTCGACATAATAGGCATGCTCCCACACATCGCAGGTCAATATCGGCTTCTTTCCCTCTGTCAGGGGGCATCCGGCGTTGCTGGTGCTCACAAGCTCCAGTTTCCCATCAGCGCCTTTTACCAGCCAGGCCCAGCCAGAGCCGAAAGTGGTGACGGCGGTCTGGCTGAATTTCTCTTTGAAATCTGCAAAAGAGCCGAAAGAGGCCTTTATGGCGTCGGCCAGCGGGCCAGAAGGCTCACCGCCGCCTTTGGGCTTCAGGCAGTTCCAGTAGAAAGTATGGTTCCACACCTGGGCGGCGTTATTGAAGATGCCGCCGGGTTTGGATTTTTTAACAATATCCTCCAGCGACATATCGGCAAACTCGGTCCCCACAATCAGCTTGTTGAGGTTGGTGACATATGCGGCATGATGCTTGCCATGATGATATTCCAGAGTTTCGGCGGAAATAACCGGCGCCAAAGCGGCTTTGTCGAATGGCAGGTCTGGCAGTTTATGCTCCATAATGGTTCTACTCCCTTGCTTTAATCCACATGTTCACGTTTTATAGACTGTTGAAAGTATACACGGATTCCAAATAAATTTAAACCGACAATATGCTGTATAAAAGGGGGTAAATGGATAAATTATCATTAGTAATCTTAGAGTGCCAAGGCTTTCTTTAGGGAAATATTGTCAATCGGATAATAGATGGCGAGTCGAAAAAATATATGCCAAAACAAATGGCATCATAATTGCTAATGATGCATGTGAAGGAAATCGGGAATTGTTAATTTGATTCGCCGCAACGTATTCTGTTGTGTGACTGTAGTATTATCAAGGCCATATCTATGGTTTGGGTGTGGTCGCCGATTCTAAAACAACGTATATTGTGTTTAGATCGTATATTAAGATGATAATTCTGACGGTTTAGAATTAATAAAACAGAGCCCGGAATTGGATTTTGTTCAATAATCATGTTACATTATGTTAAATCATTGGAGTGAGTAAAGAAATGGAACTGCATCCGAGAACCACAACCGAGCTGGCCAACCTGTTGCGGGATCATGAGATCACCGCCACGTTGCAGAGGGTGGAGATCGCCCGAAGCATGTTGGCCAAAAAACAGCATGTCTCCGCCGAGCAGGTGATGACCAAGGTGAACAAGGGGCGATATATCGTCTCCAAGGCCACCGTGTACAACACCCTGCGGCTTTTTGCCAGCAAGGGTTTGATCAAGGAAGTCATCGTCGACCCCTCCAAAGTTTTCTACGAGCCGGCCACCACCAACCATCACCATATCTACAATGTGGACACCGGCGAGTTGATCGACTTCGAGGCGGAGATCCCGCAGATCGAGGCTTTGCCGGAAGTGCCTGTGGGCTTGAAGGTCGTCGGCGTGGATGTCACCGTGCGTGTCCGGGCGGGAGCGGCCTGAAAAGGCCATCCTTCCCCATGTCCGGCGGATTCAGCGTCCGCACCCGGTCCAGGACAGATTTTGTTGAGATCACAAGAGAAATCCATCTCTTGCTGGGCAAGGCGGCCGTGGATGAGGGCGTGGTTCATGTTTTCACCCCTCACACCACCGCGGGCCTGACCATCAACGAAAACGCGGACCCCTCCGTCCTTGCGGACATGGCCCATGCGCTGGACCGAATGGTTCCCTGGAGCGATCCCGCCTACTCCCATTCTGAAGGAAACAGCGCCGCCCATCTTAAGTCCTCGCTGGTGGGCTGCTCGCTGACGGTCCCATTCAGCGGCGGCAAGCTGGAGCTGGGAACCTGGCAGGGGGTATACCTCTGCGAGTTCGACGGCCCCAGGACAAGACAGGTGAAGGTCAGGGTTATCGGTTCACAATAAAATTGCCGCCCTGGTCCGCCTCCAGCCGGCGGATGAAGCGCCGGTTGGCCAGAATAGCGGAAATCGGAAACGCGCCCAACCAAAATCCAATTGTCATTGGAACAAACGCATTGCCAAGCTCCACACCCGGCGGCATGATCTCGATGAGCGCGCCGCTCAGGATCGTTGCTCCAAAGGCGGGCCATCCCATGCGACCGATGGTTATATCCTTCACCGCGCCAATGGCGGAAAGCCCGGTTCTCCGCTCCATGTCCGCAATGCTGGAATCATAAACCTCCCGGGCCATGGGATATGACATCTGGACGCCAATGATCAGAAACAAAAGCCTTTCCACGGGGAAGCTGTTGGTTCCAGCGTTGTATAAGACGATCAGGATGAGTATGATAATGCCCAGCGGGGCCTTCACGTAAGTTGTTCTCTGAAGATCCATCATATATTCGCGCTTTTGCGCTTGTGTTGCGATGTCAGGGCCGCTATGGCCTCCATCACCGGCGTTGTGCATAGGCCCCGGCCATTT
>Ga0224495_10002076_pt1 | contig 13455 bp, 14 predicted proteins | sample SF_Jul11_sed_USG_FD_168128 | JGI IMG/M metagenome (GOLD analysis project Ga0224495, IMG submission 168128) | Sediment microbial communities from San Francisco Bay, California, United States - SF_Jul11_sed_USGS_4_1 | ecosystem: Environmental > Aquatic > Marine > Sediment | place: USA: California... | reverse complement strand
AGAAGGAAACAGAAAGAGGAACTCCAGACCAGGAGTTGGAAAAGGAAATCGAAAGAAGAGTAAGGCAGAGACTGGCTGAGAGACAAAGAGAAGAAAACGAAGAAGATGAAGACTAGTCCCATCTTTCCCTCCTACAATTGGTTGAGGTGAAAATCGTGGGCAGAAGCCTGCTCATTGTCAGCGTGATAAGCGGTGCAGTCAGCGTCGTTCGACTACTGTCCAGCCTCTTCTTAATCTATCTGACGTTAGGCTGGAACGTGCGAAGAGCCAAGAGAGCTTTCGAAAAAGAACTTGTCAAGCAAGGCATGCCGAAAGAAGACGCGAGAAGAATGAGCGCCCGCTACGCCGCCCTCAAAGACGAAGCCCTAAACACGTTGAAACGTTCCATACGCACGTTTTCATAAACTTCAATATGAAAGAAATCGTCGTGACTTTAGGTTAAGCGATGACAACAACTTCAGAATTTTCCTTACTAGTCTCCTTCATAATTGGGAATAACCTTCTTGACATCGCGTTCCTCTTTCTTCAACTCCTTTCTCAGCTCCTTCCAGAATCGCGCTGATTTCTGGTAGCCTGCGAGTCCCTGTCTTCGACCTGCGTTGGTGTAGAAGCTTCGTCTCGGTCCTTTCTTGCCGCTGCCGACTTTCATCATTTGTTTGATTGTGAAACCTTGTTCTGACATGAAAAAGTGAAAGACTCTGGCAACCCCAACGTTCCCGACAGAACAGGAAAGCACATCTACATCATAACATACCTTGGCTTCAATAGTTCTAGGTTCCTCCAGACCACGAGGTCCATGGGAGCGAACGCAATGCACAACCTCCTCAATTTCGCTTTCTGCAAAACCTGATCTTCGAAGATTCTTCAGCGCAATTTTCGCACCTGCAACATGATGGTCTTCTCCTTCTTCTAGGTGAAGCCTCCCAACATCATGAAGCAGCAAACCAGCTAACACTATCTTCATGTTCGCCTTTTCCGCCTCGCCGATTTCAACGCCGAAAGCCAAAACGCGAAGAACATGATTCCAGTTATGATGCACCAAACCTCTCGTAGAATAATCGCTTTCCACGACGTCATACAAAGCCTTCAACTCAGCATGCTTCGAAAGATAATGGTTCAACCTCACAGAATTCACCATGCCAACGCATTCAGACTTGTTATTGACTAACTAACGCAATAGCTTTTTGCCATTAGTGGAAACGTGGATTTCTGCTCTAACGAGTTCGTAGCGCAGATATGGCTCTGAGAGCTGCAGCTGAAGCATGAACAGCAGCTTGATATGAATGCATGGGCTGTTGTACGGCGCCGGCTAGAAACACACCTTCAACGTTTGTTTCGCTAACGGAGAGTTGGGGGTCTTTTTCTGCTACAAAGCCGTCTTCGGTGAGTTTCAGTCCGAGTTTCTGGGCGATTTCAACATTGGGTTGCAAACCCATTTCCAAGACGACTAAATCTGCTGATATGGATAACAACTTGTTTGTTGCTTGGTCGTATACATCTAATGTTAAGGTGCCGTCAGATGCCTGTCGAACCTCTGATGGTTGACCGTGAATGAATTCTACTTCTTCATCTCGCACCCTGTTGTAGAACTGTTCCCCGACTTTGGTGACGGCGCGCACATCGATGTAGCAGACGTAGATGTCAACTTCTTTGCCATACTGCTCTCGAAGTAAATGCGCGTGTTTAATGGCGTTTAAGCAGCCTAGATTGCAGCAGTAGCGAAGGTGCTTCTCGTCTCGTGAACCCGCGCATAAGATGAAGGCTACGCTCTTGGGTTTCTGTCCATTGTCAGGGCGCAGTATCTTGCCTTCAGTAGGTCCAGCTGGTTTTAGCATTTGTTCGTATTCCAAGCCCGTGACAACGTTTCGATACTGCCCATACTTGTACTGACCAAGCTTATGCGCATCGTACTGGCGAAAGCCGGTGGCAACAATTATGACGTCAGCTTGAACTTCAACTTCAACCACGGGCGTGCCTGAATCTCCTGCGCGACCGATTCGTGCCTTGAAACCTCCAATTGCACCTTGAACGTTCTGGACCTCAGCTTGGGTTAGAGCTTTAATGCTTGGATTGGAAGCGACCTGTTCGAACAGAGGTTTAAGTGTCTTCTCAGCTTCCCTCATTGTTGGAAACAGTCTGCCGAGATCTCTTATGGTGCCGCCGATTTCCGGTTTTTTCTCAACGATGAAGACTTGAAAGCCATGGTTGGCTAGATCGAGGCTGGCTCGAAGCCCTGCGATGCCTCCGCCAATTACCAAGGCTGTATGTTTATCTGGCATTATTGATTCCAACATTGACCTAGTGCTTTGAAACATTAGGTTACAGATGCCGTAAAGAAAAATATTGTGATGCTCCCGCAGTCATGAAGCGCAACAAAACGTCTATAAGGTTACTTAGGTTCAATGAATAGTTCTATGACCATCACAGACCAGATGACTTCGAAAAAGCCCGATGCTGAGCTGAAACGCCGCGTTTTGAGCAAGATTGGCGAGCACAAGCCCTACAGTTGTTATCAGTGCATCAAATGCACCAGCGGCTGCCCATCTATGAAGATGCTCGAGCTCAAGCCACATGAGATTGTCGCCCTAGCGAAGGCAGGCTTCATCGACGAACTCATCAACTCAGGCATTATCTGGGCCTGCGCTACATGCCTGAAGTGCAAGGAGCGCTGCCCACAGGCTGTGGCTCCAGTTGACTTGATAATGGCGCTGAGGAATCTGGCAGTTGACAAGGAAGCAAAAGTGCCTGAGAGCTTCCTTCACGATTTGAGCATGATTCTTGAATGCGGATACGTGTCGCGACCACAGCCCACTATTACACGCAAGCTGGAGAAAATCGAAAGAGACAAGTTGAATTTGCCCAAGTTCAAGGAATGTGATGAGCGGTTTAAGGCGACCTTCATGAAAGCTTTAGAGGCAAAGACGGAGAGTGAATCCCAGCATTGAAGGTAGCCGTTTACTGGGGCTGCGTCATCCCCACGAGTCAGTATGCTTATGAAATGTCTGTGAGAGAAATCATGCCTCATTTAGGCGTTGAACTGGTGGATTTGGACAATGCATCATGCTGTGGCACGCCTGTTCAAAGCGTTAACATGATTGCTGCGGTTTACCTTGCAGCCCGAAACATTGCCATCGCAGAGAAAATGGGATTCTCGGATCTGCTAGCTGTGTGTAATGGCTGTCATTTGTCGCTGTTTGAAGCTGCTCACTTATTGAACAACGATGAAAAGCTGAGGGAGCAAGTCAACTCTTTGCTTAAGGAAGAGGACTTGCAGTATTCAGGAAAAGTCAAGATCTGGCACACGATTGACTTTCTGCATGACATGGTTGGAGAAGGTGCAATAAAGAAGGCTTTGACGACCTCGCTGAATAATTTGAAGGTGGTCGTTCATTATGGCTGTCACATACTTCGACCTAGCAGCGTGGGCACAGTTGATGATCCAGAAAACCCGCAAAAGCTTGACAGGCTTATTGAATGGCTAGGAGTAAAGAGCATTCCGTATCCTGAGAAGCTGGATTGCTGCGGCGCCATGCTTATGCTGTCTCATCCGGATGCTGCCTTCACGTTTACAGGGTTAAAACTCAAAGCAGCTCAGGACACGGGCGCCGATGCTTTGATTGATTCATGTCCATCGTGCCAAAACATGTTCGATGTTAGGCAAAGGAGCGCAGGAGCAACTACAGGTGCCAAGCTCAACATGCCAGTCATCTACTATACTCAGCTGCTTGGACTAGCAATGGGCATTCCGCAGGAGAAACTGGGACTGAACATGAACCGAAGCCCTGTAGACGAGTTTCTGCAAAAAGCACTTGTGCACTAACTGTTTTTTGTCTAGGAAGTCGCACAAAAACTCCTTATTAACCTCGATTATTCCTTTATACGCTGTCATAAAAGGGTCCGCATCAATGTTGATTCAAGAGGTAATACTCGAGAACTTCATGTCGTACGAATACGCCCGCATACCCTTCCATCAAGGCGTGAACATAGTGTGCGGACCGAACGGAGCAGGCAAATCATCTATTCTGCTAGGCATGTCGGTAGCGCTGGGACAATCGTATACTGAACGTTCTCGGAAACTCAGTGATTTGATACGTTGGAACAAGGATCAGGCACGAGTCACGCTCATCCTGGATAATGCACCTAAAGCTGGACGACGTCCAGTTCCACGTATCGAGAAAGACCAAATCTTCCTCACCCGCGTTTTACGGAGAGACGGAGAATACTGGTTCGAGCTTGACAATAGAGCCGCAACAAAGCAAGACATTGAAAGACTGCTGTCCAAGTTAGGCGTCGACCCAAACAACATGCTTATCCTCATGCATCAAGCCATGACAGAGCAGTTCATTGCGTTGCCGCCCCAAGATAAACTGCGCATGGTGGAGGCAGCTGTAGGCTTCGAATCCTATAGACGTAATGTACTTGAAGCCCAACGGAAATTAAGCCGAGTTCTAAGCGAAGAAGAATCCGTAGACAAGCTGCTTGAGTCCGCTGAGCAGACATTGTCCTATTGGCGTGAGCAGTATGACCGATATCAGCAGAAAAAGCAGTTGATAATGAAGCGGCGATTTCTTGACCGTGAACTGGCTTGGGCTCAAGTGGCGAAAAAAGAAAAAACAGTAAGCGACATCCAGAACGATATCCAGAGTGAACAGAGAGAAATCGAAAGGTCCGCAAACGAAACCAAGGAAGTTGAAAGCAAGCTAGATGAGATACTGTCAACGCTCAACCAAGCTAAGCTGAGATGGACTCGACTTTTTGAGGAAAGAATCGGATTAGAGCGAGAAAAGGCGAAACATGAATCCAGACTGCTTCTGTCCAGTCAAACGCTTAAGGAGACGCAGGCTTGGTCGGAATCACACAGAGATGCCGCTAAAGATTACCTGAACAGATTAGAGCAGTTGCAGATCCACATCACACGAGAGACAAACCCTGCCGATTTGCGAGCCGAGTTCGCTGAAATCAGAGAAACCTACGAACACATCGAGGAAGCCTGGGTTCAACAAATCAATGTCAAGAACGAGAGTCTAAAGCAGCAGGCTGAAACGTCAACTCAACAACTCGCAACGCTGGAAGATGAAATTACTGACGTTGAATCTCGCATGAGCAAGTTGGATCATGAAACATCAGAAACCAGCCAAAGACTCCTCGATGAGAAGATCAGTCTGGCGCTTCTTCAGCATCAGAGAGAGAGCTTAGAGAAAGCTGTGGAGAAACTGAAGCGGGAGTCTCAAGCTGCCACGAACGATTTGGACAATGAGGCAAAACGCGCCTCAGAAATAGGACCCAAAATAGCCGTAATCAAAAGCATTGAGGAAATTCAGGATGAAATTCGCCTTACAGATGGTCATGTCGCGGCTTTGGCCGACGTCTCAGAAGATGTCGAACGCATGTATGAATCATATTCCAAACTCTACCTAGAGCTTAAGGACAAAGCCCAGCTTGTGGCAGAAAATAGGGAAAAGGCTCTGGTAGAAGTGAGAACGCGAATGGAAGCTTGGCACAACGTGATCCAGACTCTGCTTGATCGTGTGAATGTTCAGTATCAAGCAATTCTGGTTTATGCACAGGCTCAGGGCGAAGTTCGGTTGCTCAATGAAAAGGATATCGAGGTGGCTGGACTGCAGATCTGCGTGGGTTTCAAGGGTGCCAAGCCCGTAGCGCTAGATGCATACATTCAGAGTGGCGGTGAAAGGAGCACAGCAACGGTGATGTTTCTTTTGGCTCTTCAGCAAGATGTGCGCTCTCCTTTCCGCGCTGTTGATGAATACGATGTTCATATGGATCCGAAAAACCGAGAGGTCATAGCCAACATGATTGTTTCCTCAATTGCTGGTTCAGACTCTCAGTATCTTGTCATAACGCCGAGCCAAATCACATTCGCACAAAAAGATGTCAACATAATAACAGTTCAGAACATTGAGGGAACTTCGATCGTGAAAGAGGTTCGTTGAGAGCGAGGGCTTTAGTATTCTATTCCTTTCCTAGGCGGAGTCCCCTGCGTGTAGGGATGTTTTATCTCTTTCATTTCGGTTACCAAATCAGCGATTTCAATGATTTGGGCTGGAGCGTTGCGTCCAGTAAGGATCAGTTCGACATGTCTTGGTTTGTTCTTAACTAGCTCGACGACTTCGTTTACGCTGATCATTTTGAGATGCATGACAACGTTGATTTCGTCGAGCACCACGATGTCGTATTCGCCGTTGTTGACAACTTTCTTGGCAAGCTCGAAGCCTTCTCGAGCCATCTGCAAGTCTTTTTTTGGTGGTTTCGCTTCGGTGATGAATCTTCCTCGTCCGAAGGCAGTCAGTTTCAGGTTAGGAAGATGTTTGACGCTATAAAGCTCGCCGTAGTCAAAGCCACCCTTTATGAATTGAATGACGTGGACCTTGAGGCCCCGCCCAATAGCACGAAATGCGGCGCCAAATGCTGCTGAGGTTTTGCCTTTGCCATTTCCGGTGTAGACTTGAACAAGGCCTTTCTCAAGCATATGTTCGGGCATGCTTGTTTCACCGAGTGCTAGGCTGTCTTGGCCTCTGCTTCAGTAGACTATCAGCGGCGGAGTATGGATCGATCTCTCGAGCTAGTATCTTCTCAGTAGCCCTGACCCACTCGCCTTTTTCGCGTAGATCCTGAATTATGGTTTGTGTGATTTTTTGCTTTAAGGCATCAATCAGCTCTATTTCAGCGTTGGCTCTGCGGTGAATGGTTAAGGCGCCTTTTCTCAGGTACGCTCGGTGCTTTTCGATGGTTTCTACGAATTCCCCTATTCCTTCGCCAGTCAGCGCTGATGTTTTGAGGACTATCGGTTTCCATTCTTTGTCCTGTGTGCCCAGTTCTAGCGCAGTCTTTATGTCGCTGACAGCCTTGTCCGCGCCTTCTCTGTCTCCTTTGTTTACCACGAAGATGTCGCCTATTTCCATCTGCCCTGCTTTTATTGCTTGAATGTCGTCGCCCAAGCCTGGCGCCAAGATCACAACTATAGTGTGGGCGACTTTGATAATCTCAACCTCGGATTGCCCGGCTCCGACGGTTTCCACGATAATTGTGTCTTTGCCTGCCGCGTCCAGAACGTATGCCGCATCTTTCGTTGCTCTCGACAATCCGCCTGGGTGATTGCGGGTTGCCATGCTTCTTATGTAGACGCCCTCATCAATACTCAGGTCCTGCATGCGGACTCTGTCACCGAGAAAAGCGCCTCCGGTGAACGGGCTTGTTGGGTCAACTGCGATTATGCCTACGGTTTTCTCTCTGTTTCTCAGTTCCTTCGCGAGTTTTTCGACGATTGTGCTTTTCCCTGCCCCTGGTGGGCCTGTTATGCCAATAATGTGGGCTTTGCCTGTTTTTGGATATATGAGTGAAATGATTTTTCGCGCTTCGGGCTCGTTGTTTTCGATTATGCTGATGGTTCTGGCTATGGCTCGTTTTTCACCGTGAAATACGCCTTGAACAAGTCTTTGAATGTCAGTTGCCTGTTTCAAGAAAACTGCACCGAAATCCGCTCGCGATTACTTTGACAAGCTGTTTTTCACGTATTCGACTAGAGTTGAGGTGGGTGTTCCGGGGCCAAATACTTCCTTTATGCCTATCTTCTTGAGTGCGGGAATGTCCTCTTTGGGTATGATGCCGCCTGCGAAGACCATTACGTCGGTCATGCCTTTCTTTTTGAGTAATTGCATGATTTTTGGGAACAGTGTAGAGTGTGCTCCGCTTAGGATGCTCAGGCCGATTACGTCAACGTCTTCCTGCAGTGCTGTTTCGACTATTTGTTCAGGTGTCTGCCTCAGTCCGGTGTATATGACTTCCATTCCACCGTCTCTTAAGGCTCTGGCAACGATTTTCGCGCCTCTGTCGTGGCTGTCCAGTCCTGGTTTGGCGATTAGGACTCGGATTTTCCTCTCTTTCGTGCTCATTTTTCTCGTTCTCCTTAGACAACTATCAGTTCCTTGTATTCTCCGTAAACTGAGCGTAGCACGTCGGTTATTTCTCCTATTGTGACATAAGCTTTTAGTGCTTCAACTATTGTGGGCATCAGATTCCTGTTCTTGTCAGCATCGTCAAACAGCTTGTCTAACGATTGCTTGACTTTTTGCTGGTTGCGCCCTTGTCTTACTCTCTCCAGTCTTGCTAGCTGCTCCCTTTCTACGTGGGGCGGGATTCGAAGCAAGTCCACCGGTACCCAGTCTTTCTCAACAGTGTAGTCGTTTACACCGACCACTGTGCGGTCATGTCGTTCAACCTCTTTTTGATACTTGTAGGAGCTGTCCGCGATTTCTTTCTGGAAGAAGCCTTTCTCAATGCCAGATATGACCCCACCCATCGATTCAATTTTGTCGATGTAGCTCATGGCGCGTTCCTCCATCTCGTCTGTCAAGGCTTCAACAAAGTAGGAGCCTCCCAATGGGTCGATTGTGTCGGTTACGCCGCTTTCATGAGCTATGAGCTGCTGCGTGCGCAGAGCAACGGTAACCGCCTCTTCAGTAGGCAAGCAAAGCGCCTCATCAAACGAGTTAGTGTGCAGAGACTGCGTGCCACCCAAGACAGCTGCTAAAGCCTGAAAAGCCGTTCTAATGGCGTTGTTGACTGGTTGCTGAGGCGTCAACGTGCACCCAGATGTTTGCACGTGCATGCGCATCCACATTGAACGTGGATTCTTAGCCTTGAATCTGTCACGCATGATCCTTGCCCATATCCGTCGTGCTGCTCTGAACTTCGCAATCTCCTCAAAGAAGTTGTTGTGACATGCGAAGAAAAAGGACAAACGACCTGCAAATTCATCCACTTTCAAACCTCTTTCCAAAGTTGATTCAACGTAGGCTATGCCGTCGGCTAAGGTGAATGCGAGTTCCTGCACTGCGTTTGATCCTGCCTCGCGAATGTGGTAGCCGCTGATGCTAACAGGGTTCCAGTTTGGAACGTGGCGAGCGCAGTATTCAATTACATCTGTGGACAATTTCAGTGAAGGTTTAGGAGGAAAGATGCACAGCTTTTGAGCAAAGAACTCCTTCAAGTTGTCGTTTTGCGTCGTGCCTGCAAGCTTCTCTCGTGGAACTCCTTGCTTGTCGCCCACGCATATGTACATGCCTAAGAGCATTGGTGCAGGACCGTTGATCGTCATGCTTGTGCTGACTTTGTCGAGCGGAATGCCGTCGAACAGAATCTCCATGTCTTTTAAATGTGAAACTGCCACGCCGCATTGGCCCACTTCACCCAGCGACATGGCATGATCAGAGTCGTATCCCATGATAGTCGGATAATCAAAAGCTACGCTAAGCCCCGTTTCACCCTCTTTCAAAAGATATTTGAAACGTTGATTAGTCTGCTCGGCAGTACCAAAGCCAGCGAACATGCGCATAGTCCAGAAACGACCACGATACATTGTAGCATGCACGCCACGAGTGAACGGCGGCTCGCCCGGATAACCTAGATCCTTGGAATAGTCCATTTCTTTGATGTCTTCGGGCGTATACAATCGTTTGAGCGGTATTCCAGAAACTGTCTGGAAGTCTTTTTGACGTTCTGGATGGCGGCGAAGCCAGTTCGGAACCGTGGTTTTCTCCCATTTCTGCCGTCGTTTCTTCGCTTCGGCGAGCTTTTTCTGATCGAACACTGAGGTTGAAGCCCCCAAATAGAGGATTTACTTATCAACAAACAGCCTATAAATGTATTTTAGACTAGACGAACTCCTGCAGAAGGTGTGTTGTGACGAAACTGATTGTAAGACAGCTGGCCAAAGAAGACTTCAAAGCATACAAAACGCTCTTTGACGAAGCTTACTACGAGTATTTAGCAGGTCTTAAGCAGAGCAATCTGCAGCGGTATCGCAGAGAACTGCAGGATAAGAGAAAAGTGACTTCTTCCCGCTTCAACTTCTACCTCAAGACGGGAAGCAGCTTCGTCGCGGAAGAAAAAGGCAAAGTCATCGGCTACGTGGCGAGCCAGACCGTCAACTACCAGCATGGCGTGAACAAACTGCTCTGGATTGAATACATCGTGACGAAAAAAGAACACAGAAGGCACGGCGTAGCCACACTGCTGCTAGAGAAACTTATAGACCACGCCAAACACGAGAAGATAGACAGAATATACACGACCATCAACCCAGACAACACAGCCTCCATAAAACTGCACCAAAAACTCGGCTTCAACGTCAAGAACTGGACAACTGCTTCTCTCCAAACCAAACAATAAGCGACAGACTACTGCTTCCCAACAGAGCAGCTAGGTACTATTAGTGTTTCTAAGCGGAAGTCAATAACATCTGAAGACTCAGACCGCCTAGAAAGCAACGCAGCAGAGAATCAACATTCAAGAAGCCACTCATGCGTCGACAGGCCCCCCATGAATTCAACATCAGACGATACGCAGCTACTGCCACGTGAAAACTTAAGAACCTCTACAGTAATCTATCCGCCCAAGAGAGTGGAGCTGAATTGGAGAGCCTGCCCAAATATCTGGCAGCATCTGGCGCAGTTGAGATGCAGACCAAACTGGGCTCGATTTCCGGCGGAAAAGTCCTAGACATCGCAACAGGCACTGGCAACTTCATCAACACTCTAATGAAAACACTTAGAAACTATGACAGCTTCGTCGGAATCGACATTTCAACAAAGGACCTAGAATCCGCAAAGAAACGATTCAAAGACCAACCTGTTGAACTACTAGAGATGAGCGCGGAATCCCTAGAATTCAGCGACAACTCCTTCGATACCGTAAGCATGGCTTATTCACTGCACCATCTCAGCAGAATAGACAAAGTACTCGCCGAAATGCAACGCGTATTGAAACCAGGTGGAAACCTCATCATCCAGGAAGAATTCAGCGATGGAAACCAAACTGAAGCTCAGAAAACAAACCTGCTACAGCACACGTGGGACGCGGAGATCGACACACTACTAGGCCAGACCCACAAGGCAACCCTCGCCAAACACAAAATCGCGGAACCCATCAGCAACCTACAGCTTGAACATGTTGAGATACTCGAATCCACACACCCTGTCAAATGCTTATCTTGTGAAAAAAGACACAAATGCGAAGACCCAAAGAACGAAGAAAATTTCCAAGACCAAATCAAAGAAATCGATGATAACCTCAAAAGACTGCAGGATATTGCAGACCCAGAGACTCGCACGAAACTTCAAGAGAAGGGTGAAAAACTGAAAAAAAGAAATAGAGAGTTCGGCAATGCCAGTCCATCAGTATTGCTTGTGATTGGGAGAAAGCTTTGAGGCTTTCAGCCTAAACGCGGTAACCTTACGACGTAGCGCTGCAACGTTTGATCAGTAGGTATCCCAGAGACATTTGTGAGTTGTACCCAGCTTTTCCGAATCGTGTCTAGCTTCTCTGCTGCCTTGGGAGTATTCTGCAGAAACTTCGCAATCTTCTCACACTTATACTCGCCACAGTAAGCACAGTTCTTGACCTTCTTGTCTATCCCGCAAGCCCTAATCGCGCAAATGCTACGCGCGTATTTCGAAACCCGTTTGCCGAAGCAGCCGTCACACGTAACATCTTCAGCCGTCAGCTTTGGGTGGGTGTGTGTGTCGCCCTCAGACCACTTCTGTGCAACGCGCTCCAATTCGGCACGATCATTCTTCTGAGTTGCCAGAAACGCTTCACACTTGGCACAGTCAAGCCCGCAATATGCTATTATTTCATTCATCAGCCCGACCTCCTTTTATGATTCTTGCAGTCTCCATTCTCAACAGAAAAGTATTTAACCTAAATGGTTACATGATTAACCTAGCTTACAAAAGCACAAAAGGTGTTCACCATGCGCGTCAGCAAAGACCTAATCGACCTCCGAACCGAAGTGGAAAAACTCAGAACAGAAACCACACAAAGACTCGACCTCATCGAACACCAACTAAACAAACACGTCACACTAAACTACATGAAAATAATCGTAGACTACATGACCCAAAACACCGTCAGCGCCATAAAAGCACTCAACTGCCCAAAAGACCAAAAATCCGAACTCGAATGCAAAGAATGGCTCGTCAACCTCCAAAACAACTACATCAACAAACTCCGAACAGGAAAAATCCGAGAATCCAACACAGCCTTAACACAAACCCTAGAAGCACTCAAAAACGACGCAAAATCCGCAGCAGAACAAAACTCCCAAGCCTGCGCCACTTGCCTGAACAAAATCTCAGAAACAGTCACAATCAACAGCGCCTTTCTCGGAGACCTCAACACACTAACATCACCACTCTCAACAAACAGCGAAGAACTCAACACAATCCACAACATCAACCCAACAAAACTAGAAACCGAAATCCTAAACCCAGTTGCACACTCCACCAGACTAAAAATAATGCTCAGCATATTCCAAGGAAACAGCAGATTCGCCGACTTCACCCAATGCACAACGCTCACCGGCGGCCACCTACTCTACCACATAAAAAAACTAAGCAAACACGGACTCATAGCCAAAGACCCCACCAGAGAATACCGACTAACACTCAAAGGCATCCGCATCCTAGCACTACTCACACAACTAGGCAAAGAAGAACAATCCACTTGAATCATACCAGAAACCAGAAAAAGAAAACAGAAACCAGAAAAGGCCACTCAGAAACTCTCTCGAAAAGCATGGTAGAAGAAGGCGCTAAGCGATTGTTTCCTTCTTCTTCTGGAATTTCTTTTCCCGCAGAGCTCGCCCCAACATGCGCAAACGTCACGCTAACCAACATTGAAGCGCACCACAAACTATGTTGAAACGCACCACAAAACACGAGCAAACAGAGCACAAAACACCGTGCAGAGCACGCAACAGACCGCAAAACACAAACAGAAAAACCCAACTCTCAACACAAAAAAATTTTCTGCACTCATACTATACCCGCCTCACACTATGAACACCATGCAGACACCACCCGCGCCTAAACGCCTCGAATATATCGTCCAAACACCCAAAACCCAAACTTCAGCCCGACACCTCGAGCGATTGGGAGCCGCAGGCTAAACATCTCGACCGAAGTCTTGACGCGTACACCCCAGCTCCATCAACCCCATCTTCTATGGGAGCTCTCGTCCCATGACACAGACTTGTTACCAAGCCTGTTAGTGTCGGGAATGGCCGCCTGTTTTCGGGATGGGCTTCGAGCTTAGATGCTTTCAGCTCTTATCCACAACAGCGTGGCTGCCCGGCAGTGCCCTGTCGGACAACCGGTAAACTAGAGGCCGCAGCGTCCCGTTCCTCTCGTACTGGGGACACTCTGCCCTCAGGCGACCCGCACTCCCAGCAGATAAAGTCCGACCTGCCTCACAGCGGTCTAAACCCAGCTCACGTTCCCTTTTAATAGGCGTGCAGCCTCACCCTTGGCCCCTTATGCAGGACCAGGATAGGAAGAGCCGACATCGAGGTACCAAGCCGCGGGGTCGATGGGGACTCTCGCCCGCGACGAGCCTGTTACCCCCGGGGTAATTTTTCTGACATATCCAGCCCCCACC
>Ga0224495_10002075_pt1 | contig 13455 bp, 10 predicted proteins | sample SF_Jul11_sed_USG_FD_168128 | JGI IMG/M metagenome (GOLD analysis project Ga0224495, IMG submission 168128) | Sediment microbial communities from San Francisco Bay, California, United States - SF_Jul11_sed_USGS_4_1 | ecosystem: Environmental > Aquatic > Marine > Sediment | place: USA: California... | reverse complement strand
CATCGGCGTCGAATTCAAGGGCAAGAACGTATTGCTGGTGGACGATTCCATCGTGCGCGGCACCACCAGCCGGGAGATCGTGCAGATGGCGCGCGATGCGGGCGCGCGCAAGGTCTATTTCGCTTCTGCCGCGCCGCCGGTGCGCTTCCCGAATGTGTATGGCATCGACATGCCCAGCCCGAAGGAGTTGATCGCCACCGGGCGCAGCGATGATGAGATATGCCGCGAGATCGGAGCAGACCGCATCATCTACCAGGATCTCGTCGATCTCAAGGCCGCCGTGAGCAAGGCCAATCCGCATATCAACAGCTTCGATGCATCGTGTTTCGATGGCCGATATATCACCGGCGACATTACCGCGGCATACCTTAATCAGCTTGAGGCACGGCGCGGCAAAGGAAAAACCGCACAGAGCGATGCCGTCAACCAGATGGCGCTCGACCTGGCGACGAGCACATCTTTGATGTAGGTTGACGGCATGAAGGCAGAGTGGTACTTTCCATTTGCGCCGATTTGAGGAACAGCTTGCGGGCGCATTATAAATACAGCTAAAGCGAGGGAAACCCGGTTTAGCGCTAAGCTTTCCGGGTTTTTTGCTTTCCGGGGTTTCTCCAGAGAGCTATACAGGGGACACACATGCCAAACAATACATACCAGCCGGAAACGCTTGCTGTACATGCCGGTACGGCTCGCAGCCAGTTCGGCGAGCACAGCGAGGCGTTGTTTTTAACTTCCAGCTTCGTGTTCGAAAATGCCGCACAAGCCGCCGCGCGCTTCATCGGCGAACAACCGGGCAACATCTATTCGCGCTTCACCAATCCCACCGTCACGATGTTCGAGGAGCGCCTTGCAGCGCTGGAAGGCGCGGAACAATGCATTGCCACGGCCTCTGGCATGTCGGCGATACTGGCGTGCGTAATGGGCGTGCTCAAGGCGGGTGACCATGTGGTCGCGTCGCGCAGCCTGTTCGGCGCATCGGTCAACCTGTTCAACAACATCATCAAGAAGTTCGGTGTCGAGACGACTTACGTTTCCGCCACCGATGTTGCGGAATGGAAAGCCGCCGTGCGTCCGAACACGAGATTGTTTTTTCTGGAGACCCCGTCCAATCCGCTCACCGAGATCTCCGACATCGCGGCAATCGCAGCGGTGGCGAAACAATGCGGCGCACTGCTGGCGGTGGATAACTGCTTCTGCACGCCAATCCTGCAGCGCCCGCTGGAGCTCGGTGCGGACATCGTGATCCATTCCGCGACCAAGTACATCGACGGGCAGGGCCGCGCGCTGGGCGGCGCGGTGCTGGGCAGCAGGAAGAACCTGGAAAGTGTGTACGGCTTTTTGCGCACGGCGGGACCGACCATGAGCGCGTTCAATGCATGGGTATTCCTCAAAGGGCTGGAGACGCTCAAGCTGCGCATGGAAGCGCACAGCGCTAATGCGTTGCAACTGGCAAGCTGGCTGGAGACGCAGCCGAATGTGTCACGCGTGTACTATCCCGGATTGCCGTCGCATCCGCAGCACAAGCTGGCGATGAAACAGCAGAAAACCGGCGGCGGCATCGTGTCGTTTGAAGTGAAGGGCGGCAAGGGTGCGGCTTGGCGTGTGATCGACAGCACCAAGTTGCTTTCCATCACCGCAAATCTGGGCGACACCAAGACCACCATCACCCATCCGGCGACCACCACGCATGCACGCATCACCCCCGAGGCGCGGGCTGCGGCGGGCATTACCGATGGCCTGATCCGCATTGCGGTGGGGCTTGAAGCGGTGGTCGACATACAGAACGATCTGTCGCGCGGATTAAAGTAGCGTCATGTTTTCTTAAAGGGCGCGGGACTCTGATCCCTATAAATTAATTCAGCGCAGTTGCGACAGCGGGAAATTTTAAAACCGGATGTTCCCAGACAACATAATTGCTTGTTGAATGCCTGTCTGAATTTCCACAGTCATGCCTAAATCGCTGTCTGGATTGATGCTCAACCCCAAAACGCCGCTAAGATATCCGCTTCCCGACAAGTCCGACTTGTTGTTGTACATCACCCGCTGGGTTGTCGTTGTTACGGCGCCACCGCCAACTGGCGTCGAGTTGACTGAAACAGTATCGTCCAAAGATATTGTGTCAGTGCCGGTTATGCGGGTGAGGCAAAGGCCGCCATAAGGCCGAAAAATGCCAGTATTTTCGCTGACTCCAAAAAACGCCTCCATGCGTGTGTATTTGAGCTGTTCAGTGCCATTCAATACGCTAGTATTTAGATAGTAATTGTTAATGCCATCGCTTACGATGAAGGGGGAGTTAAGGGAGAATGGCCCATCAATATCTATTGTTACTTGTTGAGCCCGCAACATCAGCCCCATTCTTATTTTGGAAGTTTCCTCGGGTGTAGAGATTTTGATGCCGATGGCACGGCTGCCAGACTGTTGTCCGCTGTCTTTTCCGTTGCCCAGGTTGGCAAACAATTGGCTACGGGGATTAAGCGCATAGGACACCCCGATAAAGGCTTGGTTTTCGCTGAGTTCTCCAGAAAAGGCAGGCATGGATTGCGATCCCGTTACGGTGCCTATCTGCATTGTGGCAGTTGATTTTTTTCCATCAAGATCAAGTTTTTTAATTTTACCTCCTCCAATCTGGATTTCGAACTGCCCGGGTGTGCCAATTGTGGTGGGGTTGCCAAACATATCCGCAGCACACAAGGCAACCGAATATGTAGACATAAAGACGAGTCCGCATAGTACATTTACTGTATAGCGTTTCATGATATTTCCTCCGATATGTTCCATGAATATGGTAACTATCTGTAACACTGACGATGTGGCAGATTCTATATTTCTATTGGGCAACCGAGATGTGTCAGGCACATATTTCTGTCTCTTGGTTTTTTATTTTAAAAAACTAATATTTATTACTACTCTACATATCGGATATTGTCAATAACCATGAAAAAATATGATTTCAGGTATGCGGGTGCATAAAACATTGTGGCGGGTTTATAAAAGTTGCTTATTCGTCTAAGTACAATACACGTCCCCGGATTTTCTGCCATGGGAGCACACAGCATTAACGGTCTGATAATTGAATTTGAATTGCATCTTTCTCGGTGTGCTTTGTAGTCGCTGTTGTTAAAATGCCTCTCCTATGGACACTCTCGCCGCACAACTCGGAGCACTGCTCAAATCCTACGGCCTGATGCTGGCCACGGCGGAGTCCTGCACCGGCGGCGGAGTCGCGCAGGAGATCACCGAGGTGGCGGGCAGTTCCGCATGGTTCGAGCGCGGCTTCGTCACTTACTCCAATCTGTCCAAGCAGCAGATGCTGGGTGTGCGTGCAGAGACGCTCGAGCAACACGGCGCGGTGTCCGAGTTGACGGTGCGCGAAATGGTGGCGGGCGCGCTGCAATACAGCGATGCGCAAGTGGCATTGGCGGTCAGCGGAATCGCCGGGCCGGATGGCGGCACGGCAGACAAGCCGGTCGGCACGGTGTGGTTTGCTTGGGGAATAAAGCACGGCGAAACTAACGCGCAACGTCACCAGCTCAAGGGGAATCGTGCCGAAATTCGCGCCCAAGCGGTGCAAATCGCCCTGCAGGGCGTGGCTAACCTGTTGAATCGTAAAGCAAGAGTGGGCTAAAACAACAAAAAGAACGAACGTTCTGTACAAATGCAAATTGATGTGCCACAATTCCACATCACTTTTGCCAACATCATTCTGAAGGAGAGCCGAAATGGACGACAACAAATCAAAAGCACTGGCAGCGGCACTGGGTCAAATCGAAAAACAGTTCGGCAAAGGCTCGATTATGCGCCTCGGCGAACACGATGTGGCGCGCGACATTCAGGTCGTGTCCACCGGCTCGCTGGGTCTGGACATCGCGCTCGGCGTGGGCGGTTTACCGCGTGGCCGCGTAATCGAGATTTACGGCCCGGAGTCCTCCGGCAAGACCACGCTCACGCTGCAAGTGATCGCCGAGATGCAGAAGCTGGGAGGCACGGCGGCCTTCATCGACGCAGAACACGCGCTCGACCCGCAGTATGCGCAGAAGCTCGGCGTGAAGGTGGAAGACCTGCTGATCTCGCAGCCGGACAACGGCGAGCAGGCGCTGGAGATCGTCGATATGCTGGTGCGCTCCGGTTCCGTTGACATCGTGGTCGTGGACTCCGTTGCCGCGCTGACGCCCAAGGCCGAGATCGAAGGCGAAATGGGCGATGCGCAAATGGGCCTGCATGCGCGCCTGATGTCGCAAGCGCTGCGCAAGCTCACGGCCAATATCAATCGCAGCAATACCATGGTCATCTTTATTAACCAGATCCGCATGAAGATCGGCGTGATGTTCGGCAACCCGGAAACCACCACTGGTGGCAATGCGCTCAAGTTTTACGCCTCGGTGCGCCTCGACATCCGTCGCATCGGCGCGATTAAGAAGGGCGACGAGGTGGTCGGCAACGAGACGCGCGTCAAGATCGTGAAGAACAAGGTTGCCCCGCCGTTCCGCGAGGCGATGTTCGACATCCTGTACGGCGAAGGCATCTCGCGCGAAGGCGAGATCATCGACCTTGGCGTGCAGCACAAGCTGGTCGAGAAATCCGGCGCATGGTACGCCTACAAGGGCGAGAAGATCGGCCAAGGCAAGGATAATGCACGCGAATATCTGAAGGAGCACCCCGAGGTTGCACGCGAGATCGAGAACAAGGTGCGCGAAGCAGTCGGCGTTGCGCTGCTCGAGCCTGTTGCAAAGCTTTCTGCCAAAGCAGCCGACAAGGCCGCCGAGAAAGTTGTTGAAAAAGCTGGCGAAAAATCTCCTGCAAAAGCGAGCGTGAGAGCCATTGAGGAAAAAGTTTGATTACATGACTTATGCCGTACGCACTGAGCCTTTCTACAGGGCTCATGGCAGGTTTGCCGAAGGGAAACGCAGGACTGAGACACGCTCAGTGCGAACGGAATCTGGATCGGTCGAGCCGAAGATAAGCCTGCGCGCACGCGCCTTGCAATATCTGGCGCGCCGCGAATACAGTCGCGCCGAATTGCGCTCCAAGCTGTTACCGCATGTGCAAGCTGACGCGGAGATCGAACAGGCACAGTCTGTCAGCCTTGACGCGTTGCTGGACGACCTTACCGCGCGCGGCTGGTTATCCGATGCGCGAGCCGCCACGCAACTGGTACAAGCCAAACGCAGCCGGTTCGGCACCCAACGCATTACCCATGAGTTGCGCGAGAAGGGCATATCCGAAAGCCTGATCGGCGAAGCTTTGCCGCAGCTGAAAGCAACCGATCTGGCAGCGGCACGCGAGGTATGGAAAAAGAAATTCGCTGCGGCTCCTCAGGACGAGAAAGAAAAAGCTCGCCAAGTCCGCTTTCTGCAATCGCGCGGCTTCACGCTGGAGGTTATTTTCAAGGTGCTACGACTTGATGATTAAAGAATTCGATTATTGTCAGCCAATCCGGCAACCACGAGTCTGCTGAGCTCGCCAGTTTAGAAATGACCTTCACCAAATCGCAAACGGATTTCAAGAATCTTCTGGATATTTTTAAAGCCGCCTTAGTGGCGGTTGATCCATATAACGCCGTGCTCGAGGCAGTCAGGATTGATGGTGGTCATTTGCTTATCGCCGGTGCGAAGTACGACTTGGCCGCGTTTGAACGCATCGTCGTGGTTGGCGCAGGTAAAGCCACGGCACGTATGGCGCTGGCGATCGAATCGATGCTTGACACAAAAGTCAGTGCAGGGATCATTGTCGTCAAGGATGGCCACTCGGCACCGCTCTCAATTATCCAGCAGGTGGAATCCTCCCATCCCGTTCCCGGTGAAGCTGGAGTATGGGGTACTGCGCGCATACTGGAGATGGCGCGTGCTGCCAGTGAGAAAACACTGTTCATTTGCCTGATTTCCGGTGGAGCCTCCGCGCTGCTGGTTGCGCCTGTCGCGGCGGTCACCTTGCACGACAAGCAGGAAACAACCCGGTTGCTACTGAATGCGGGTGCATCCATCAACGAATTGAACGCAGTGCGCAAACATCTTTCGCTGGTGAAGGGCGGCAGGTTGGCGCAGGAAGTCTATCCGGCACAGGTGGTGACACTGATCGTTTCAGATGTCATCGGGGATCCGCTGGATGTGGTTGCTTCGGGGCCGACAGCGCCAGACAATTCGACGTTTGCTGAAGCATGGGCGGTGATCGCGAAATATGGATTGCAGGAAAAACTGCCTGCCCATGTTACGGAACATCTGCAACGGGGTATCGCCGGGCAGGTAGCGGAAACGGTCAAGAAGAACGATCTTTGCTGGGATAACACACGCAACGTCATAGTCGCCAGCATCCGCCAGGCAATGGCTGCGGCGCAGGAAAAATCGGTGCAGCTTGGCTTTGCAACAAAAATCATCTCGGAAACGCTGCAAGGAGAGGCGCGGGATGCGGCGCATTTTCTGGCACGATCCGCGCGAGCAGAATTGGCCGCAATGCAGCCTAACGAGCGTCGTTGCCTGCTCTGCGGCGGAGAGACCACGGTCACGGTGCGCGGCACCGGCATGGGCGGGCGGAATCAGGAGCTCGCGCTAGCCTTTGCTTTGGATATCGAGGGATGCCACGGTATGCATTTGCTCTCTGCAGGCACAGATGGCACGGATGGCAACAACGACGCCGCCGGCGCTATGGTCGATGGCGGGACTGCAGCGCGGGCGCGCAGCCTGGGGATGGATCCGGTCAGTTATCTGGATAACAACGACTCTTATGCATTCTTTCAGCAGCTCGATGCCGTGTCTGGCGCACACAGTCATTTCAAAACCGGGGCCACCGGCACGAATGTCATGGACATTCAGATCGTACTGCTGCATAAAACAAAATAATCCATTTTCAGCGCCATTCCTGCATTGGCTGGAATGATGATGCGGTCAGATCATCGCTGAATATCCTCCTATGAGTTTCGTGGTGCAGCCGTCCAAGCCGCTCGTGGTATGATGCGCGCCTTGTTTAATAGAGCATTTGATACGCAAGGTACGCAATGAAAAGTAGTGAGATACGCCAGAAATTTCTGGATTACTTCGCCTCAAAAGGCCACACCGTTGTCGCCTCCAGTTCTCTGGTCCCGCATGAAGACCCGACGCTGTTGTTCACCAATGCGGGCATGAACCAGTTCAAGGACGTGTTCCTCGGTTTCGACAAGCGGCCTTATGTCCGTGCCGCGTCGTCGCAGAAATGCGTGCGCGCCGGCGGCAAGCACAACGACTTGGAGAATGTCGGCTACACCGCGCGCCACCACACTTTCTTCGAGATGCTGGGCAATTTTAGCTTCGGCGATTACTTCAAACACGACGCGATCAAGTACGCATGGGAATTGCTGACCGTGGTGTTTAAGCTACCCAAGGACAAGCTCACCGTCACAGTGTATGCCGAGGATGACGAGGCATACGACATCTGGGCAAACGAGATCGGCATGCCGAAGGAGCGCATCATCCGTATCGGCGACAACAAGGGTGCCCGCTACGCCTCGGACAATTTCTGGATGATGGGCGACACTGGCCCGTGCGGCCCTTGCACCGAGATCTTCTACGACCATGGCGAACATATCCCCGGCGGCCCGCCCGGTTCGCCTGGCGAAGACGGCGACCGCTATATCGAGATCTGGAACAATGTGTTCATGCAGTTCAACCGTGACGAGGCGGGCGTGATGCATCCGCTGCCTAAGCCCTCTGTGGACACCGGCATGGGGCTGGAGCGTATTTCGGCAGTGTTGCAGCATGTGCATTCCAACTACGAGATCGACTTGTTTCAAGCATTGATCCGTGCGGCGGCGCGCGAAACCAGATCCGCCGACCTGGATTCTCCATCACTTAAGGTGCTGGCCGACCACATCCGTGCTTGCTCCTTCCTGATCGCTGACGGTGTGATCCCTGGCAACGAAGGACGCGGCTATGTGTTGCGCCGCATCATCCGCCGCGCGATACGCCACGGTTACAAGCTCGGTGCGCGCGCCGCGTTCTTCCACAGGATGGTGCCGGATTTGGTCGAACAGATGGGTGTGGCATTCTCCGATCTGGTGTCCGCGCAAGTGCGCGTGATGGAGATACTCAAACAGGAAGAAGAGCGTTTCTTCATCACCATCGAACATGGCATGGCGATTCTCGAGGCCGATCTGGCCGAGATGAACAGGCAGGGCATCTCGATATTCAACGGTGACACTGCATTCAAGTTGCATGACACCTTCGGATTCCCGCTCGACCTGACCGCCGACATCTGCCGCGAGCGCGGCGTCAAGGTGGACGAGGCGGGCTTCAACGCCGCGATGGCGCGGCAGAAGGAGCAGGCGCGTGCGGCAGGAAAATTCAAGATGGCGGCGAACCTGGAATACAGCGGCCCGGCCACCCACTTCCGCGGCTACGACTTGCTGGAACACAAAGGCAACATCCTCGCGCTCTACAAGGAAGGCGTGTCGGTCAACGAATTGAATGAGGGTGAGCTGGGTGTGGCGGTACTCGATGACACGCCGTTCTATGCCGAGTCCGGCGGGCAGGTTGGTGACCGGGGTGTGTTGCAGAGCGTGCATGGCATCTTTGCGGTGGAAGATACACAAAAGATACAGGTCAGCGTGTTCGGCCATCATGGTGTGGTAACGACCGGAAAGTTGACCGTGGGCAATAGCGTCAATGCCTGTGTCGATGTGCCAGCGCGCAACCGCACCATGCGCAATCACTCGGCGACGCATTTGATGCACAAGGCCTTACGCGAGGTGCTGGGCAACCACGTGCAGCAGAAAGGTTCGCAGGTAGACCCGGACAAGACACGTTTCGACTTCGTGCACACCCAGCCGATGACCGATGTCGAGATCATGAAAGTGGAAGCCATCGTTAACGCCGAGATACTCGCCAATGGGGCGACGCAGGCGCGCGTGATGGGCATCGAGGATGCGCAGAAGACCGGCGCAATGATGCTTTTTGGCGAGAAGTATGGCGACGAAGTGCGCGTGCTGGACATCGGCTCGTCGCGCGAGCTTTGCGGCGGTACGCATGTGAAACGAACCGGTGACATCGGCCTTTTCAAGATCTTGGCCGAGAGCGGTGTGGCGGCCGGCGTGCGCCGTGTTGAGGCAGTGACTGGCGAAGGCGCGCTGGCATTGGTGCAACAACAGAACCGGCAATTGCAGCAGGTCGCCGATGCGGTGAAAGTGCAACCCCACGAAGCCGCATCGCGCATCGCGCAGATACTCGACAACGTGAAGTCGCTGGAAAAAGAACTGGCTGCATTGAAATCCAAGCTGGCTTCTGCGCAGGGAGACGAGTTGCTTGCGCAGTCGCGGGACATCAACGGCGTAAAAGTGCTGGCCGCGAAACTGGATGGCGCCGATGCCGCCGTGTTGCGCGAGACGCTGGACAAGCTGAAAGACAAACTCAAGACCGCCGCCATCGTGCTGGCTTCGGTGAGCGATGGCAAGGTTGCGCTGATCGCTGGCGTGACGGCAGATGCCACAGCCAAAGTGAAGGCGGGTGAACTCGTGAACTTCGTCGCGCAGCAAGTCGGCGGCAAAGGAGGCGGACGCCCGGACATGGCTCAGGCAGGTGGCACGCAGCCGGAACATCTGGCGAAGGCCCTGTCGGGGGTTGCGGATTGGGTGAAGGATAAGCTTTAGTATCGACGCCTTGAGATTCACAGGCTACGATACGACACATCAAAATAAAATCGCCGGGCAACCCATGGCGGTTTTGTTCTTATCTGGATTCCCGCCTTTGCGGGAATGACAGTAATAGGGTATTCAGAACGGTAGCTTCAAATGCGGCGCGGCCTGCTGGAATATCCTGCGGAAGTCATCCTTGATACGCTGCAAGCCATTCTTGCTGTCCGCCTCGAAGCGGAGCACGATCACCGGTGTGGTGTTGCTCGGACGAGCCAATCCAAAACCATCTGCGTATTCCACTCGCAATCCGTCCAGCGTGATGATCTCTTTTGCTCCGGTGAACTGAGCGGACTTTTGCAACTGCGCCAGTAGCGCATGGTTCTCGCCTTCGGCGGTGTGGATGTGCAGTTCCGGGGTGCAGACCGCATCGGGCAGGGCGTTCAGCGTGGCGCTCGGGTCTTGCACGTTGCTCAGGATTTCCAGCAGCCGCGCTCCGGTATACAACCCATCGTCGAAGCCGTACCAGCGTTCCTTAAAGAACACATGTCCGCTCATCTCTCCGGCCAGCAGCGCGCCGGTCTCTTTCATTTTGGCTTTTACCAGCGAATGTCCGGTCTTCCATAGCGTCGGTTTGCCGCCGCACTTGCGTATCCAATCGAACAGGTTGCGTGTGGACTTGACGTCGAAGATTATCTCCGCACCCGGATTTCGGCTCAGTACATCGGCGGAGTACAGCATCAACTGCCTATCCGGGAAGATGATCTTGCCGTCCTTTGTGACTACACCCAGGCGGTCGCCGTCGCCGTCGAAGGCTAGGCCCAGTTCGCTGTCGTTGTTCTTCAGTGCTGCGATCAGGTCTTCAAGGTTGTGCGGGTCGGAAGGGTCTGGATGATGGTTGGGGAAGTGCCCATCCACTTCGCAGAACATCTCGCGCACTTCACAGCCAAGCTGACGATACAGGTTGGCGACATAGGCGCCCGCCACGCCGTTGCCGCAATCCACGGTGATCTTCATGGGCCGCGCCAGATTGATGTGTGAGACGATGCGCGCGATGTAGGCGGCGCTGATGTCCTGCTGGCTGTAGCTGCCCTGGCCATGTGCCAAATCGTTCTGTTCGATTCGCAAACGCAATTTCTGGATGGTGTCGCCGGACAGGGTCTCTCCGTTTAGCACCATCTTCAGGCCGTTGTAGTCGGGTGGGTTGTGGCTACCGGTAAGCATCACCGCGCAGTTGGTATTCAATTGGTAGGCAGCGAAATACACCATCGGCGTGGCTACGCAGCCGACATCTATCACGTCGATACCGCTTTTTTGGATGCCGCGAGCCAACGCAGCGATGAGCTCCGGACCGGAAAGCCTACCATCCCGGCCTATTGCTATTTTACTTTGTGCTCTTGCTTCTGCTTCCGAACCAATCGCTTGGCCAATAGCTTCGACTATCTCAGGCGTAAGCGACTTGCCGACGATGCCGCGTATATCATAAGCCTTGAAGATTTCTTTGGGCAGGTTTTGCAGCATGGTCGTTGTCGGCCTCAATAAGGTTGGGGAGCAGTTGGTTTAATTTCTCCCACACCAGATTGGGAGTGATTTGCTTCATGCAGTTGAAATGGTTGTATGGGCATTCGCGCTTGAAGCATGGACTGCATTTGATGTTGAGTTTGATGACATGGGCTTGCTCGGACAACGGTGGGGTAAACCGCGGACTACTGGAGCCGAATAGCGCCAGCATAGGGCGATCAAGTGCGGCGGCCAGATGCATCAAGCCGGAGTCGTTACTGATGACCAGCTGTGCACAGGAAAGCAGCGCGATGGCATCTCCCAGATCGGTGCTGCCGCACAGGTTACGGCAACCAGGATTGCCCAACGCTACAATATTGTCCGCCACCTCCTTGTCCTTGGCGGAGCCGATCAGCCATACCGTATAGCCCTTTTGCTGCAGGCGCTGAGCAATTTCTGCGAAATATACTGCCGGCCAGCGCTTGGCAGGCCCATATTCTGCACCCGGGCAGAACACGGCGACTGGTTTGTCCAGTGTAAGGTTTAGTTTGTGTAGGGTTGCATCGCGCTGTAGGGTGGAAATTTCTAGCTTGGGGTTGGGCAGAGGGTGTGCGAAACTCTCGCCGGCTTGTTCTGCAAGTTGCGCAAACCGCTCCACCATCAGCGGCAGTGCGGTTTTGTCGAGTTTTCGCGCGTCGTTGAGCAGCCCATAGCGGAGTTCCCCGACGTAGCCTGTCCGCACCGGGATGCCGGCAAAGAAAGGCACGAGTGACGACTTCAGGGAGTTGGGTAATACGATTGCCTGGTCATATAGCTCTCGGCTCAATAGCTTGCCGAGTTGATAGCGTTCTTTGAGATGAAACTCGCCGTGCTGAAACGGATTGATGATGACTTCGGATACTTCGGGCATAGCGTGCAGCAGAGCTGCCGTCCAAGGCGGAGCCAACACATCAATGAAGCAGCCTGGAAAAAGCTTTTTAAGGCGTAGCAACATCGGCTGAATCAGCATGGTGTCGCCCACCCAACTGGGGCCGATGACGAGTATTTTTTTCATTACGACAGTTTACCTGTGTTTTTCATCGTTTCCATGCAAAGCGCTGGCACAAGTGGGGTGCGAGATGTTTCCATGCACCCTGTACGATGTTTCTCCAGAATGCGTGAAAATTGCATTAGTGGTGTGCTTTAGGTAAATCACCCTTGAAATGATACAGTGTGCCGCAATAAGGGCAACGCGCCTCGCCGCCATGATTTAGTGGAATCATCACTTTAGGATGTGCATTCCAAAGGTTCATGTTTGGCATCGGGCAGGACAGAGGCAAGTCACGGGCAGTGATTTCGATCTGACGTTGAGCGATGTTTTGCTTGTTCACGAATGTCTCCTCTAATGTTATCTCTAGATAAATCCAGGCTTCAACCCAACTAATGCAAGCGCTAGCCATTCGCCTATCCGTCTGGAGGCGACAGCCAAGTTACTGGATATGCGGCAAATGTTTCACGACTTGTATTTGGGCAGCTCCAAGTTTTTGGTGGTGTCCTAAATATAACTCAGCCAATCGGTGTGCTGCGGGTGTTTTCCCGCAACGCAATCGAAGAAAGCCTGCTGCAACTTTGCGGTAATCGTTCCTCGCGAGCCGCTGCCGATGGTGCGGTGATCAAGTTCGCGGATAGGGGTTACCTCGGCAGCCGTGCCAGTAAAAAATGCCTCATCGGAGCAATAGACCTCGTCGCGTGTGATGCGCTTTTCGATAATCTCGATACCCATTTCCCTGGCTAGTGTGAATATGGAGTCACGCGTGATGCCTTCCAAGCAGGAAGTCAGGTCTGGAGTGTACAGCTTGCCTTTCTTCACTATGAAAATATTTTCACCCGCTCCTTCGGCAACATAGCCGTCCACATCGAGCAGCAGTGCTTCATCGTAATGGTCGTTATCGGCTTCTTGGTGCGCCAGTATCGAATTGGCATAGGTCGTTACCGATTTGGCCCTGCACATGTTCACGTTGACATGGTGGCGGGTGAAACTGGAAGTCTTGACGCGTATGCCTTTTTCCATGCCGTCGTCGCCCAAATAGGCGCCCCACGGCCATGCTGCGATTGCGACATGGGTTGATAAAGTCTTGGCGGCGATGCCCATGGCTTCCGAGCCATAAAAGCAAATCGGGCGGACGTAGCATGATTCCAATTTGTTGGCGCGGACCACTTCGAGTTGCGCCGCGATGAGGGTCGCCTTGTCATAGGGCATCTTCATTTGGAAGATGTGCGCGGAATTGAACAGCCGGTCGGTATGCTCCCGCAAACGAAAGATTGCCGTACCTTTGGCTGCCCGGTAAGCACGCAGTCCCTCAAATACGCCCATGCCGTAGTGC
>Ga0224495_10002074_pt1 | contig 13460 bp, 11 predicted proteins | sample SF_Jul11_sed_USG_FD_168128 | JGI IMG/M metagenome (GOLD analysis project Ga0224495, IMG submission 168128) | Sediment microbial communities from San Francisco Bay, California, United States - SF_Jul11_sed_USGS_4_1 | ecosystem: Environmental > Aquatic > Marine > Sediment | place: USA: California... | reverse complement strand
GTACCAGACGCCGATGTTTCCTCTTTTGCCGGTTTTTTTTATTTTAGTTTCAATTTTTTTAATGGTTTTTAGTTTTATACAAAATTGGCAGAGTTGTCTTACAGCTTTAGGGGCAGTTTTAATCGGTATTCCAATGTACTATGTATGGATGATGATGAGTCAAAAAAAAGCTAAAAAATAAGGAGAATATATGTCACAATTTAATGATGTATCAGTTGTAAAAAAAGTAAATGTTTATTTTGATGGAAATGTAACCAGTAGAACGATAATTTTTAAGGACGGCAGTAAAAAAACACTTGGTGTGATGATGCCGGGCAAATATGAATTTAATACCGGAGATAAAGAAATCATGGAAATTATCAGCGGCGATCTATCGGTAAAATTACCAGGAGCCGAATGGTTTGATGTTTCAGTTGGTCAGACTTTTGAAGTTCCGGCAAGGTCGGCTTTTACTGTAAATGTAAGAAGTCTTACTGATTATTGTTGTTCTTTTATAGCAGAATAATAAAACACTGCAATATACTGTCAGTGTATCGATGTAAATTTAAAGGTAATGATTAAAATTAAAGTTATTTTGAGTTTTATAGCCGTAAATATTTATTGATTTTGAAAGAATTGATTCAATCACTGTTTTTGAAATGGGAAGTTCTGCCTTATTTGTTTTTGCCAAGGCATACCATTTTTTTTCTTTAAAAATTTCATAAATATTTTTATAGAAGTCGTGATCTGGCGGATAATTATGATCAATTCCATTTTTAATATGATTTATCAAGCGAGTCATTTTAAATAAAGTATAAATGTCATCGCGATTAAAGTCTGGCGTTTCAATGTCCAATGCGGTTAAACGGGCTGAAAAAAAAGAATCATTTTGACCGGATGCTTTATTAAGCGTTTTGTCTAAATTCCATTTTTTATAGTCTGGAGTTCCAGGGCACAGGTAATAGGGGGAAGCTCCAATCAGTACAGGAAGAGAGGAAAGAAATCGCAGGGTTTCTGTCATCTCTTCAATCGTTTGACCGGGCATTCCTATGATAAAATAAGCTGTAATTAAAAAACCATGTTTATGAGCGGTTTTAACGATGTCCGCGAACTCCATATCATCTGAAGGTCGATTTGCATTTTGTAAAAATCTGGAATTTTTTGAAACCAGCGAAAGATTTAATGAGTGAAAACCGGCATTTTTCATTTTAACAAGTAAAGCATCGTCAAGCGACCAGTAAACCATGCCGTTCATGGCTGAAAAAGAAAGAGGCCAGTTTTTCTTTATAATTTGATCGAGCAAATCATGGGTTTCTTTTTTATTAGCGCTAAAATGATCATCTTCAATATCTATATGACGAATGCCCTGATCTACGCGGACTTGAATTTCATTGAGAATATCTGCGTTATCTCTTCTACGATATTTATTTCCAAATATAGAATGAATTCCGCAAAAAGAACATCGATAGGGGCAGCTTCGACTGGTAACGATAAAGCACATTGGTTTATAATTAAAATGATAATTATTAAAATCCAGACTGGAAAAATCCGGATAAGGTAATTGGTTTATATCAGGAGTCTGCAAATGATCAATCAGGCCTCGAGGAAGATTTTGATTTTTCAATAAAGATTTTATCAGATGATTCATGGCCAGTTCGGCTTCACCGGAAATGACATAGTCTATAAGAAAATTATTTTTAAAATGAGCCTGTAAAAGCGAATCAGAGGCAACTGCGGCATGGTTTCCTCCCATTACAATTTTAGCTTCTGGAAAAAGCTCACGGCATAGAGCGGCCATTTCAAGGGATTGTCTGTAATAGGCCGTAAACATAGAAGAGATTCCAATTAAAAAAGGAGAATATATTTTAATATCATTTCGTATTTCGCCGTTACTTTTGCCGAATCTACTGTATTGATGAAAAAGTTTAAAAGGGGAATTGTCTGCATGACCGTAATATTTTTTTAAATAACCAAACTCCAATGGCCAGGGGATATTTTGTTTTTTTCCATCGGCAAATGCGTCGTACACAATAACTTCAATTTCTGGAAATTCCTGCTTAATGGAGGCGCTAATGTAGCATAAACCCAGAGGTTGCGTTCTGCAATCGGTTGCGTAAAAATCTTCAATTGGAGGTTGAATCAATAAAATCTGCTTTTCCATATCCATAAACCACTTTAAATACTTTACAAGTAGCGAAGATGGGCAGTAAGTAAAAAAATTTATCAATGCACAAAATAATTCAGCGAGCGCCAAAACAACACGTTTCTACCCAGAAGATTTATTTCGTGAGGGGTAGGGTTGTCTAAAACCAAACAAAACCAAAACATGATATTTTTAGACAACCCGCAGGGGCAGGCCTGCCCCTGTAACTATTGCTTTACACTTTCAATTTCATAACGAATGTGACTTTCATGAGCAGTGTTCTTGGTACTATTTTTCGAACTACAACTTTTGGCGAGTCGCATGGAAAGGCTGTCGGCTGTGTGGTTGAAAATTGTCCGGCCGGTCTTGAATTAAAAGAAGAAGATATTCAGCCTGATCTTGATCGACGTAAACCTGGCCAGAGCAGGATCACGACTCAGAGAAAAGAACCTGATACGGTAAGTATATTGTCGGGTACATATCAAAACAAAACGACCGGTGCGCCGATTTCCATGGTGGTATACAATGAAGATCAGCGTGAAAAAGATTATGGTAACCTTGAACATGTTTTCAGGCCGTCACATGCAGACTTTACCTACCATGCAAAATACGGGCATAGGGCGTTAACGGGCGGAGGGCGCGCATCTGCAAGGACGACCATTGGTATTGTTGCTGCCGGCGCTATTGCTAAAAAAATTCTTTCTTTAAAAACAAATACCGTAATTGCGGCTTATGTGTCATCTATACATAAAATATCTCTGCCTTTATCTTTTGCTATTCCCGAAATTGGTTTATTGAAACGGGAAGTAGAAAAAAATCCAGTTCGTTGTCCTGATCAAAAAATAGCCGCTGAAATGGAAGATTTAATTTTACAAGTTTCCAAAGAAGGAGATTCTGTCGGCGGGGTGATTGACTTGATCATTGAAAATCCGCCCGTTGGTCTTGGCAGCCCTACGTTTGATCGCCTGGATGCCCTTTTAGCTTCTGTGATGATGGGTATTCCCGCTGTAAAAGGTGTTGAAATTGGCAGCGGTTTTTCGGGGTCTCAAATGAAGGGTTCTGAACATAATGACGCATTTTACAATGACAGCGGAAGAATTCGAACAAGAAGTAATTTTTCCGGCGGTATTCAGGGCGGAATCTCAAACGGCGAACCCATCTATATGCGCATTGCTTTTAAACCTACCGCTACCATTAAAAAAGAGCAGGAAACTGTAAATGACAAAGGTGAGCGTGTAATTTTACGGTCTGCCGGCAGACATGATCCCTGCGTTTTACCCAGGGCGGTTCCCATAGTCGAAGCCGCCGCAGCCCTTATTTTAACAGATCAATTTTTACTAAACAAATTTAGTAAATTTGAAAATCTGTGATGTTTGTAAACATTGTCCAGACAAGCCATTCGATAATTAAAACATTAGAAAATTCTCTAAATTAAAATTCAAAGACGGGCAAAACATATGGCCATTCATGGCATTTTCAACTTTCATCATGTTAGCCCCGGCCGCCAAATTTTGATATAAAGAATGAATTTAACTGGAAATAAAAGAATAAAAAATCGATGACAAGTCATAGATTATTAAGGATGATGTAAATAGAAGTAACAGATACAATTACTGAAGACTTCTAAAGAGGGTAATATGAATATGTTAACAAAACAAATATTTTCGATAAAAATATCTCTGGCGCTAGGTTTATTGACCTTGTTTTTTTACACGGGTTGCAAAGGCAAAACTGATAGCGGACCAAATCTTGAAGAAGGAAGCTGGGAAATACAATACACGATGAAAATGGAAGGCATGCCTTTTCCTGTTCCTCCTGTAAAGATAAATCAATGTATGAACAAGACCGATGCTGTTCCGCAGGGAAAACAAAATGAAGACTGTAAAATTACAGAAAAAAATATAACGGGTAATACGGTCCACTGGAAATCGGTCTGCGGAAGCGGCAAAGACCAAACCAGCGCAGAAGGTGATATAACTTATAATGGAAATTCCATGAACGGTAAAATGAAAATAACGACCGGTAAAAATACAATGGAGCAGGAAATTTCAGGCAACCGAACAGGACCATGCAGTAAATAATATTTCATGTTCTTAAACATTTGCGGCTCTTTTGTGTTTTAAAAGGGCCGCTACTTCGCCAAGTTGATGTTCGACATGGCGATTCAGAAGTAATTAAAGAATTTATATAACCGTAGAAAAAAATTAAACCAAGAGGAATATATGAATGCAATTGAAAAATTTGAAGTAACTGGAATGACCTGTAATCACTGTGTGATGAAAGTTGAAAAAGCAATAAAGGCAATTGACGGAGTAAAATCTGCATCGGTAGATCTTAATTTAAAACAGGCTGTTGTAGAATATGATTCTAGCAAGGCAGATACCGTTAAAATAGTATCTACGATTGAAAAAAGCGGCTATCAAGGCAAAAAAATATAATGAACAAAGAAAGTATCGACATCATTGGTATGAGTTGTGCTAACTGCGCCTCTACCATTGAAAAGGGGCTAAGCTCTATCGACGGGGTTGATTTAGCTTCTGTAAATTTTGCATCAGAAAAAGCAAAAATTGTGTTTGATGAAAACAAAGTAAAGCTAAGCGAGCTGGAAGAAAAAATTAAAGAACTTGGCTATGATGTAGTATCAAACAGAGTCGATACTTCTGGATCTGTTGACTTAAATCTGACAGGTATGAGTTGCGCGAATTGTTCATTGACGATTGAAAAAGCGCTTTCAAATACTGATGGAGTAGAATCAGTTTCTGTAAATTTTGCATCAGAAAAAGCACATGTCGTTTTCGATAAATTAAAAATAAATACTGGTGAAATTATTAAAATTATTGAAGAAGTCGGTTATGGCGCAACTGAAATTGTTTCTTATGAAAATACAACCGGAGAAGACGAAAAACAAAGGTTTACGCGTAAGCTTGGTTTTTCAGCATTAATTTCTGGTCTCCTTGCTTTTCCATTAATTTTATCGATGTTATTTAGCATGGCACCAATAGCAGCAATTAGGGAATATGGCATTTTATTGCATAATCCTGTATTGCAATGGATATTGGCTACCCCTGTACAATTTATCATTGGATTTCGTTTTTATAAAAATGCTTGGAAAGCTTTAAAAGTAAAAAGTGCAGGAATGGATCTGTTGGTGGCAATAGGAACTTCTGCCGCATATTTTTTCAGTATTTATACAGGATTTTTTGCAACTCATGAAGGTTCACAGCACGAATTATATTTTGAAGCTTCCGCAGTGGTGATCACGCTTGTACTTTATGGAAAATATCTGGAAGCTCTTGCAAAAAGTAAAACTTCCGATGCTATAAAGAAACTGATTGGTCTCCAGGCAAAAACAGCCAGAGTTTTAAAAACGGATGAAAACAGGAACCAAAAAGAAACTGAGGTTTTAATAGAGCATGTTGTACCCGGAGATATCATCGTTGTCTACCCTGGTGAAAAAATACCTGTTGATGGAATTATTATAGAAGGCACTTCCGCAATTGACGAAAGTATGCTCACCGGCGAAAGTATACCGGCAGAAAAAAAATCTGGAGACAGCGTTGTTGGAGCCTCCATGAATCAGTTTGGTTCATTTAAAATGAAGGCAACGGCTGTTGGTAAAGATACAATGTTGTCTCAAATTATATCTGTTGTTGAAGAGGCTCAGGGTTCGAAAGCTCCTATACAAAATTTAGCTGATAAAGTTTCTGGAGTATTTGTTCCTTTGGTGATTTCTGCTGCATTTATTACTTTTTTAATATGGACTTTTGTTTTTGGCGATTTTACTTCAGGGCTTATTAACGCGGTTGCAGTTTTAGTTATTGCCTGCCCCTGCGCGCTTGGTTTAGCTACACCAACGGCTTTAATGGTTGGAACAGGTAGAGGAGCATCTCAAGGAATTCTGATTAAAAATGCTGAAGCTCTTGAACTTGCAGGGAAAATAAAAACCATTGTTCTTGATAAAACCGGAACAATAACGCAAGGTAAACCCTTGTTACAGGATGTAATTACTTTTGGAAGTTATTCCATCGATGATCTTTTAAAAACAGCGGGTATGGCTGAAAAAAAATCTGAGCATCCTTTGGCAAAAGCTATTGTAAAAGCCTCGAATGAGAAATTTATAGAATTAGATGAACCGATAAATTTTGAAGCATTTCCCGGAAAAGGGGTCAGCGCTCTTATTCAAATGAATCATGAAAACAAGACTGTTAAAGTTGGTAAACCGTTTTGGATTGAAGAAAATATAACGATGAACACAGACATGCATAAAAAAATAACAAACCTTGAGAACAGCGGAAAAAGTGTAATGATGATTCAAATTGATCAAAAGATTGAAGGACTATTAACTTTAGCCGATACGGTAAAACCGGAATCTAAAAATGCAATTGCCGCATTAAAAAAAATGGGTATTACAGTATACATGATTACCGGCGATAATGCCGGCAGCGCTCACAATATAGCAAGCCAGGTAAATATTGACCATGTGATTTCTGGTATTCTTCCCGAAGGAAAGGCAGCTGAAGTTAAGAAATTACAGGAGCATGGTATATTAGTTGCCATGGTTGGCGATGGTATTAACGATGCGCCGGCTTTGGCTACAGCAGATGTAGGAATGGCGATAGGAACTGGTACTGACATTGCCATGGAATCTGCCGACATAACCTTGATACATGGTAATCTTGTCTCTATTGTAAGAGCAATTGGTTTATCGCGATTGACGATGGCAAAAATCAAACAAAATCTTTTCTGGGCATTTTTTTACAATTCTCTTGGAATTCCTTTTGCGGCTCTTGGATTTTTAAACCCAGTGATTGCCGGCTTTGCCATGGCGATGAGTTCATTGTCGGTTGTCTCAAACAGCTTGAGCTTGAAGTGGAAAAAGTTTTAAATTAATTCTTGCTGGCAGTGATGACTCGATTTCTGCCGCTATTTTTAGCTTTATACAGTGCGGTATCAGCCAGTTCAATAAGTTCTTCAAATGTAGATGTATGATCATATGCGGCAATTCCGGCGCTGATTGAGATTTTTGTAATATTTAAAATTTCAATCCTGATTCTATCAACAATGATTTCTGTATCTTTCAAATTTGTGTTGGCAAATATCAATAAAAACTCTTCGCCTCCATAGCGAACTGCAAGGTCTTCTTCTCTGAGAGATTGATTTAAAATTTTTGAAAGAGAAACAAGAAGGCGATCTCCTTGTGAATGGCCATGGGTATCATTGTAATCTTTAAAATGATCAATATCAATTAAAGCAATGCTTACTGGTTCGCATTTTCTTTTTGCAAGAGGTAAAAGTTTTTGAATCATAAGGTTCATACGATATCGATTTGCCAGACCCGTAAGCGGATCAGATAATGAATGTTCCTTCAGCTCTTTGTATAGTGACGCATTTTCAAGCGCTAGAGCAATTTGCCGTCCTATGGATAAAAAAAAGTATTTATCAGTATCTTCAATATTTTGCTTGATAGCCTTTGTGTATAAACAAAGAACACCATTAATTTTTTCGCGGCCAATTAAAGGAATTATTATATTCCCATGTTCAACAATTCCTCGATTTGCTTTCATATGTAATGGATTTGAACCGGAATTATCACTGATAATTACTTCGCCATTTTCAAAACATATTCCGCAGAGACATTTTCCATGAAGAAAACCTACGCACATATCATTGTCGCCGGATATTCCATTACTGTCAAAATGCAGTTTGAGTTCATCGTTGGTTTGAATAAATATTTTTAGTCTGGGGATGATATGGTATTCATGTAATCCTGAAACCAGCAATAATATTTTTTTAAATAAATTATCAAGTTCAATTTCTTCTAATACCGCCGAAGATAAATTATATAAAACAGAAAGATTCTTGTTTCGCGAAACAAGTTCATATTCCATTGATTTTTTTTCTATTACAACTTTAATTAATTCGGCATATTCTTCAATGACCTGCTTATCAATATGTAAGGAAATCATAGGCTGATTCAGGAAAACATCAAATACAGCAAGCAGTTTTTTATTGGTTCCAATTATTGGTTTGCAAACAGTGGATTGAATATCAAGTGAACGAGTATTTTTATAATAAGGGTGAAAGCTGTTTTTATTTTTTATGTCGTCGTTAATTATAGATTTATTTTTTTGAATAGTTTCAAAGCGAGAGACAATGGCTTCTGAATTATACATTTGATTCAAGCAATTTCGATAAGGTCTGGATAAACCTATGGAAGCTGCAAAAGATAATTTTTTGTAGTGAGGTTCTACAAGAAAAACAGAGCAACCTGATTTTGGATATAGTTTTTTAAAACTATAAAGTAATGCATGTAATATATGAAATAAAGTTTTTTCCCGGGTTAGCTGTTCAAGAATATCAATACGAACTTTTTTAATGAATTCAATTCTTTTTTTTTCTGTGATGTCTTCAACACTGCATACAGAACCTGTTATTTTTTTGGATATAAAAATGGGAGACGCATTAAATACAATATCTGCTTTAGAGTGGTCTTTTCGGATAATTTTTGTTTCAAAGTCTGAAATTACTGTTCCTGATGATAATAATTTTTCAAATTCCAAAAGAATCCGGTTAAACTCAAATTTATCAAAAACGATCCTTGCAGATTTTCCAAAAAGTTCTTCTTTGGAATATCCAAGAATAGATGCCCCGACACGGTTTGAGTGAATAAAATGCGCATCACGATCAAATACAAAGGTTCCGCTCATTGAGTTTTCAAGAATATTGTGTTGAAATTCAAGCGTTTCCAAATAACTTTCATTTACAAACTTTTCATTATTTAAATTTTTCTCCAAAACTTCATTAAAATCAGAAATACTTGTATTTTTTTGAATTAGTTCATCAAGAAGATCTGCGTTGATTAATTTGTACATTATTGAATTCATTTGAATTTTATATAAATATCTGGATAAAGCAACAATGGAAACCATTAAAATAAATACAGCGCTGCTCATCAACTCTGGCATTGGTATATTTGATAAAAATATACTGATAATGAATGAAGTCATTACCAGTAAAATAAAAGATATCGATGATTTTTGAGATAAAGACAAAGTTCCTGTAGCGCCGATGACGGAAATACCAATGATAAATTCAGAAGAAAAAAAGTAATAATTTAGTTTTTCATGAACGGGAAGATTTGATAAAATGATCCATAAAACGGCTGATATCAAGACGCCGGCAAAATAAAGATTTTCTTCTACTTTTGTATCAATAGAATCTAAACGTTGCCCGGAAAATCGGATTAATGTTTTTTTAATAATTATAATACAAAGAATGTTAAATGTGGACATAACACTCCAGCATATAAGCATTTGTTTATGGTATGCAACGCTCCATAAAAGTGTTACATATACCATCGATAATAAAATACTGCCGTAGAGTCCATAACAACTCATACGATAAAGATTTTTTATGCGTTCGTACGCTATGATTTTTTTATCTGGTATATTCATAAAATTTGTAATAATCACCTAAATTTTCAGAAAAAATCAGCAAATTAAATAATTTAAGAATAAAAAGAAAAATTATTTTTTAGATTCGATATCGTTAAAATAAAAACCAGAATTCTATTACCACATTACATATAGCATATAAAATGTATACATGTTTGCCCAAATTTCGCATAAAGTTTATCGACGCGACTACATGTTGACATTATGACTTAATATACGATAAAATATAACGTTGAAAAAACAGAGATGTCAGTAAATTAAACGCTGTTTTGGGATTTATTTCCAGCCCCAGAGGGTTTGGATTTTTGGGGTTAGTCCGGTTTTATCGATAATTTTATCAATTACTTTAGCAAGAATTTCATCAGGAATTTTGTGCTTGGGTAAAATCAAGCTGGAAGCAACTTTTAAATCGATAAGGAAGTGATTAGATAATTCTATAATATCTTTAATATCCTTATAATCAAAATCCATGGATGCATCATGGCTTTTAACGGTAATTTTTTTATCATCGAGTTTAAGGCTGCCTTCCTTATCTATGAGATTTTCATATCTTTTTATGATTTGTCTTGTTAAAAATCGTCGAATTGCCCATTTAGAGTAAAAAGGATAAATTAAAAACCAGATCAATGCGGTAGCCAGAAAAATAGTTTTAATCATTTCTGCGCCGTTTAGATATACAAATGCATAGCCAGCAATAACATAGACAATCGGTATAATAAACCAGTGAATTAATCTTCTTTTTTTTAACGAGTCTGATTTAGACGCTAAATAAAGATGATAAGTAAGATAATCATTGACATCTAATGTAATTTTAATAGTCATTTTATAACCGTATACAGTAACTTAACCTGATTTGACAAGTTGCTATAATTGGAAAGACCGTACACTATTTTTTTAGAGAATGGGCTGGGTGCACTTTAGAAAATGTAGCCGCTTCCTTGGAGAATATCATCATTGTAAAACCGGTCGTTGAATTATAAAAATAATAACGCCGGCAAGTCCCGATAAAAATATCAAGATAAAAACGCCAAGTGAGAAAATAAAAGAGTTTTTTATGGATCCGTAATTTAATATTTTAATCAATCTGGAATTTACAATATGAATTAACGTGGCAATGACAAGACCGGCAGCAGTAATGATCAATTGCCTTTTGATACCTTCAATTACCCACATTTTCGTTGTTGCCTGATCGGAAAATAAAAAGGACTCTAACCAAATACCATATATAAACGCCAGTAAAACAAGACAACCTGCAAGTATGATTTCAAGACCGATCAAAACCATTACCAGGTTCTTATGCAATTCATTATTCATTTAATCTGAATAGATTTAAATGCTAACACGACAAGACTTTTTTAACGTATTTTCCAAGGGACCTGGTAGCGTGTTTTTTGATTTGTTCCGCTTGCGCGAAACAAATTTAAACGGAAACGCTACTTGGCAAGTCTGTTCAATTTGAGTCTAACCAAATAATCTCATAAAATGTACCAAATAACGATACAAACCATAGTTCAATGCATAACCAGTTTTCTTGTTTCATAAAAAATTAAAATGGATGTGCCAACCGCTTCATGCTTGAATTGGAAAAAATTAAACAGACATTGCAATAGTAGCGTGTTTTTTGATTTGTTCCGCTTGCGCGAAACAAATTTAAACGGAAACGCTACTTGGCAAGTCTGTTCAATTTGAGTCTAACCAAATAATCTCATAAAATGTACCAAACAACGATACAAACGGTAGTTCAATGCGTAACCAGTTTTCTTGTTTCATAAAAAATTAAAATGGATGTGCCAACCGCTTCATGCTTGAATTGGAAAAAATTAAACAGACATTGCTCTAGCGACATTATTAAATGGCAATTGTAAAATATTTGACGATAATAAAATTATAACTTAAAATTAGTATGTATTGATTTTATAGGACACTTGCAATTATTTGAATTATCTTGTTTGTTAAGTATGTTTATTTCAATTAAAAATGTTTTATACGACCTGTTTCATAGAGATTCTATAAAAGGTTTAAACTTATACTCTACAATTACATGTCCAAACTGCGGATATCAGAATAAAGAACATATGCCTGTAAATGCATGTGTATTAGATTACATTTGCTTAAATTGTAAAACAGTAATGCATGCTAAAGAAGGTCATTGCTGTATATTTTGTTCATACGGCGACGTTGACTGCCCTGGCGTTCAAATTGAAAAAAGAAACGAAAACAGATTTTAATCAAATAAATTTTTAGCGATATTTTTACAGGCATAATGTGAACCTATTATAAATTTTAAAGCTGTTCCGAAGCGAGTTTCGGCAATACCTCCAGTAAAATAAACCCCGCGCAGGGTTGATTGAAATGATTTATCTAAAACAGGAATATTATGTGCGGTTTTTATACTTAATTTGATTTTAGAAGATAAAAAGGTATAATTATCCAGTTTGTATTTAAAGCCAGTTGCAGAGATAATTTTACTGTAAATCATATGCGAACTTTTTACAACATGATCGGTTTTAGTTACTTTTTCCAATATGGGTTTAAAACCAGGTCTAATGGTTGGTCTTGAAAGTAATAAAATAATAAATTTTCGCAGCCATGACGGACATCGATAAAATAGGCCGCTCGACTTTATAATCATGGAAAAGAGCCATGTAGAAATATTTACCGGTTGTTCAAGATAAACGGTAGAATGTCGAGAAAGCCATGAAACATCATTATTTTTCTTTATTAAAACTTCAATGGATTCAGCGGCAGATTGTCCGCCTCCAACAACCAGAACTTTTATATTGCCAAGTTTTTCTATTTTTCGGCTTTCATAACTATGAATTACGTTTTCAGGAATTTGATTTAATTCTAGTGGTATAAAAAGATGATGACTTAAACCAGAGGCAATTACAACTTTATTTGAGTAAATCATTGTATTTTTATTTATTTTTAAAACGGCACAAAACTTTTTTTTTGAAGTATTGCCGGTGCAAAAATCGAGATTTTCAATTAAATCGTTTATAACAGGGTATTCCAGATTATTTTCAACCCAATTTAAGTAAGCCCGATAAACAATAACGGGAAGATGTTTGTTTCTATAAATTTCAAATTCAGGATGATCGCGTAAAAACAAATCTGAACTAAAACGGTTTTCAGGATGGGTAATTTCTGAAGTTGAAAAATCCGAACGTAGTTCCATGTTTTCAAAGGTATGATTTCGCCATAGATCCATAAATTTACCTGCAATTACAAAAGAACGCTTTTGACCGTATAAATGATTGGCAAGTCCAATTCCGTAAACTCCGGCGCCAATGATCAATACATTTGTATTTATCACATTCATAAGCAGGTTATTATTTATAAATTGATATATCTTGTCTTTAGAAATATATATCGTATGGGGTGACGCAGGGGCATAAAGTCTCACCGCAAAGGCGTGAAGGGCGCAAAGTAAAGAGATAAAGGTATTTTTCATATCATTTTCTTTAATTCCTTTGCGTTCTTTGCGTCTTCGCGGTTCAAATTTTTACTTATTAGACAACCCCTGAAATTGTTCTCTCTTTACAGGCGGTTGCCATAATAATCTTTTGACAATTGATGCGGAATTTAATTTATATCGAAAAATATTAAAACAAAGAAGAAATTATGGAATTTAAAGAAAATCAAACCTATAGCAATTTTACACTGGAAGAAAAAAAAATCTGTGCTGATATAAATTCTGAAGTTTATATCTTCAGACACAATACATTAAAAAATCATTTGATTGCCATAAAAAATAGCGATAACAACAAATGCTTTTGTGTCGGTTTTCGTACTCCTCCTTCCGATTCCACAGGGGTTCCGCATATTTTGGAACATTCGGCTTTGTCGGGTTCGAAAAAATATCCGATTAAAGATGTTTTTTC
>Ga0224495_10002073_pt1 | contig 13462 bp, 13 predicted proteins | sample SF_Jul11_sed_USG_FD_168128 | JGI IMG/M metagenome (GOLD analysis project Ga0224495, IMG submission 168128) | Sediment microbial communities from San Francisco Bay, California, United States - SF_Jul11_sed_USGS_4_1 | ecosystem: Environmental > Aquatic > Marine > Sediment | place: USA: California... | reverse complement strand
CAATTTCCTTATTCATTTCTTCAATGACCAATTCAGTAGATTTTCCTTTGGCGCCTGCATTCACAGTTGATCCAACCAGAAACTCAGGAGCGCCGGAAAGTTCGATTCCGGCCATGTCTTTTCCCTCCTGGAGCCCCTTAATCGCCCCGAGGAGTCCCAAAAGGTCAATGTCATACACTGATCTTGCCTGAAAGTGGTCTCCATAGCTGGGATCTTCTCCGGTAACCGCCATGACATTGGTGATACCACATCCAAAAGCTGCCAGGAGATCCGCCTGGAGAGCGATCCGGTTTCGATCTCTGCAGTTTAGCTGTATCACTGTTTCCATCCCCTTACTTTGCAGAATAACTGCCCCTCCAAGGGAACTCATCCGCATGACGGCATTGCTCATTTCAGGTACCACAAAGGCATCCACCTCTCCTTTAACTCTCTTGGCATGAGTCACCATTGTGGAGACATCCACCCCTTTTGGGGGCTCCATTTCCGCAAGGACGGCAAATTCCCCTGCATCGAATTTGCGCTTTAATTGCATATGATTACCTCCGATCTTTTTGACAAAAAGCAGCTTGAATTGGCAAAAACTCAAAGCAAAGAATGAAATTTTTATACAAACACGTCGTTCTCTTTTACTGCAGAGTCTCAGAGGACGCAGAGACAAGTGGCTTTTCCCTTGCCGCTCGGGGATGTGGACTAAAGGAAAAGGGTGCAGGCTGACTGCAATGTGGGTCTTTTCGTAAGTGGTTAACCTTTGTTAATATTTTTGGCATCAAATTCAATCTTCCTCAATGGGGAGGTTTTTTTTGCTTTCCATTCATACGACCCGTAGCGTTTCCCTTTGCGAAGGCCCTGTCAGGGCTCTCACAGGATAGGTCTAATTAATGGTAAGCGCGGGATGTTAAAAACATTTCTCTGCGTCCTCTGTGACCCTGCGGCGAGACCTTTGAAAAACGCCCCTTTTTGACCATACATGAGCAACAATCGTGCCGGAATATGACAGCTAAAAAAGATGATAAATAAACATAATTATATCAATTGAATAAGTGCCAGATGGTTTGAAGCGGTTACGTTTTTATGAATTTGTTTCTACTTGGCTATTGTGCCAATTTGGAATATGGTACATTTGGAAAAGAGGTCAGTGCATCATTTGAAACAAACCATGCCGTTTTGGCATGGTACTTTTTGGAATAGTATCGTTTTATGAAAATATATGGCGATAGGGTAAAGAGAAAAAAGATATGGACAATAAAATCATTGTCATTGATGACGATCTCGACTTTCTTGAAATCTTGAAAGGACATCTTTTAAAATCGGGTTTTAAAAATATTCGTACGGAAGATAACCCGCTAAATGTCGCATCCTTATTTGAAAAAGGAGAAGATTTCGATATTGCCCTGATCGACATGACCATGCCGGGCATAGACGGACTCGATCTTCTTGAAATCATAAAAAATATAAGCCCTAGAACAGAGTGTATTATGGTCACCGCCGTTAACGAAGCCCGAATTGCCGTAGAATGTCTGAAAAAAGGGGCATATGACTATCTTTTAAAGCCGGTATCCCAGGCAGATCTTATTTTTTCGATGAAGCGGGCTTTGGAAAAAAAACGACTTTTGGATATTCTGGATATCGGAAAAAGCCCGGCTCTGCCCCGGCTTAAAAATGCCGAACCTTTTAAGCCAATCCTTACACGCTCGCCAAAGGTATTAAGAATCTTAAAGGAAGCGGAACTTCACGCCGGAAGTGATGTTCCGCTTCTAATTACAGGTGAGAGCGGAACCGGTAAAGAACTTCTTGCGTTGGCCATTCATGCCGCCAGCCCCAGATCTCGTTTCCCCTTTACACCGGTCAACATGGCATCGCTCACCGGTAGCCTGTTCGAAGCGGAATTTTTCGGTCACACCAAGGGAGCGTTCACAGGTGCTGAAGACAGCCGCAGGGGTTATCTGGAATATAGCCATCGCGGAACCCTATTTCTGGATGAAATCGGCAACCTGGCACCTGAACTTCAGGGTAAGCTGTTGCGATTTTTACAGGATGGAGAATACTTTAAGTTGGGAACAAGCAACCAGCAAAAAGCAGATGTTCGATTCATCGCAGCCACCAATGAGGATCTGGAAAAACTTATGGCCAAAAAGGCTTTTCGCAAAGATTTATATTACCGTATCAGGGGTGGATGGCTTCATTTGCCGCCTTTGAGGGAAAGAAAAGAGGATATTCCACTTTTGGCAGATAAATTTATAAAAGAGTACACGAAAAAAGATGCCGCATTTGACCAAGAAGCCAGATGCTTACTCATGGAATATGACTATCCTGGAAATATTCGGGAACTCAAATCGATCCTTCAGTCGGCAGTGAACCTGGCACAGGGAGGAATTATTTCATCCGATGTCCTTCCTGCACATTTAAAGCAGCGTAAATCCATTTCAAAATGCATAGTCCCTTCGGCATCTGAAAAAATTGCGCCCCTTGCACAACTCGAAAAATCTCACATTATCGATGTCTATAAACGGACAGGTGGGAACAAATCCCAGTCTGCAAAACTTCTTGGCATCGGCTTGAACACGCTTCGAAGAAAATTGAGGTCCTATGGCATAGAATAAATCTACAGAAGTATGATTTACGTGCCCTTATTTTATTGGAATATAGAACCCTATGCATGGTGGCTATAAAAAAGCATTATTTAATCATCCTGACAAGCTGCTTTCAGCGGTGTTAGTGTTGGTAGCAATCCATTCCCTCGCATTTGGCCTAACATTGATTGCTCAACCAGCCGTCCTTATGGAGTTTGCAGGGTTCAATCCTGATTGTGATCATTTTTTTCCTGCCCAGGGTGGTGTTTTTCATCTTATTATGTTCGTTGTCTATTTAATGGGAGCAACCCATATTGAAAAATACCATCATTTCATTGTACTTTCTATTTTCATAAAGGCGGTCGCAACGCTCTTTTTGGTGATGTATTGTTTTATCGCTGAATTTAAATGGATTGTCTTTTTATCTGGAATCGGCGACGGTTCGATGGGACTCATGATTTTTTTGGCGTTTCAGCACTATCTTCGTTCAAAAAAACTTGCAGCATTGGGTGTGAAAAATGAGTGAAATATTACCGGGGATCGTGGTTACCGGAGCATCCGGTTTTATTGGAAGGCATTTTGTCATCGCCGTATCTGAAAAATTCCGCCTGTTTTGCATTGCACGCCGCAGCCAAAAAGAGGTGGGCATACCGTATCATAAGAATATACACTGGCTTCAGTTGGATATAACAAACCAAAAAAATTTACTGAATGCCTTGAAGTATATCAAAGATCATGGTGGGGCGGAATATGTTTTGCACCTGGCCGGGTATTACGACTTCACCATGAAAGAAAATCCTGCATATGAGCAGATTAATGTGACCGGCACACGCTATGTTCTTGATATGTCAAAATCGCTGGGAATTAAGCGTTTTATTTTTTCCAGTTCGGTAGCCGCCTACAAATTCCCTGCCCTCAATAATGTATTGACTGAAAAGAGTCCTATTGATGCGGATTTTCCTTATGCACGATGCAAAAGAAAAGAAGAAGAAATCATACAAAAATATGCGAAAGTCTTTCCATGTTCAATTATCCGGCTTGCAGCCGTATATAGTGACTGGTGTGAATATCCTATGCTGTATATGCTTCTAAATTACTGGCTGTCGGGAAAGAGGTTCACGTCTAGGATTCTGACCGGCCGGGGGGAATCAGCCATACCTTATATCCATATCAAGGATGCTATTAAACTCTTTCTTCGGATTATCGAGACCAGCGACACCCTGCCATATCTGGGAGTATATAACGCCAGTCCTCAGGGGAGCGTTTCCCATAATGAGCTTTTTAAAACTGCTACAAGATACTATTTCGGAGGTGATATTAAGCCCTTTCGAATGCCTAAACCCTTAGCAGCGCTGGGGTTGATTATCATTTCGTTCTTGGGTTGGCTTAATGGAAAGAAAACATTAGAGCAACCATGGATGGTAGGATATATCGATAAAAAGTTAAGTGTGGATGCTTCCGCAACATACACGGCTTTGAACTGGAAGCCGACGCCACGCTATCATATCCTCCGGCGTCTATTATTTTTGACTGAAAAAATGAACAGCCATCCAAACAATTGGACCTTTCGTAATGAAGTCCTTATTAAGAAGGTTGCATTCAGAAAAAGTACTGAGATTTATGATATTCTCAGTGAGTTGCGTGAATCTTTGGTCGATCAAATTATACAAGAAGTGATAAAGCCGGAGAATGAACACCGTTTTCCAAATTACCGGAAGATGTATCCTGAACTTCTCATATGGTATATTACCTTGAACTATCAATTGGTTGCCGCTACAGTTAGAAGCAGAGACAGGTCCATCATACCGATCTATGCCAGAGAAATTGCTTTCAAACGCTATATTGATGGCTTTAAAGCCCAAGAAGTAAAGGACATCATGTTTTTGATTGGAAAGATCATGAAAGAATCTCTCCTAAAAAGACCGGAACTAAAAGGTTCGAAACGGCAGGTGGATGATTACATCATTTTGACGTCACAGCTTGCGGCAGATGAATTTGAAGATGCATATGAAATTCTTGAAAATCAACCTCCGGAGCACATGAATTCAATCAAAGATATTGCGCAATTGATAAGCATCGAAAATCTTAAGCGGATCGTACGGCAGCTGGAGGATTTTTACAGTGATTCGATGTCCAACCGACCCGGCAGGGAAGAAGTATTCGATAATCACACTTTTTTTGTAACATTAGACAGCCAAAATGAATAAAAGCCCGGATTGCTCCCTCCAAGCCACGTCCTTTAGGAGGGGGTGAAGGGAGCTATATTAAATCCTTACCCGGGCGCGAAGCACTGCTGTAAGGCAGAACCTCCGCCCTTTAGGGCGGAGAAGCTTCAATTCTGTTCTTTCTTTACGATCCTTTAACTACGAGGCTTGTCCGCCCCTTACTGCTCAATCTGAGATGTAAGGCTATTGGTTTTCAGATCACCCATTGCTTTGGTCAACTCCAATAAAACACCCAGCCCTCTTTTGCTTTCCGGTCCTGAGCAGGCAGAGAAAAACCCGAATGGACCGACATCTTTACTTTTGGTCAGATCCACGCTTGCGCCCACTTCGGCGAGGTTTTCCAGCAGCGTTGCGAGCTGGGGATCGGAAAGCTTTTTGGCGACGCCGAGCAAGGCGACAAGACCGTCTCCGATCTGCTCGATGTCCTCAGCGGTATAAGCTGTCGCTATCTTGGCCCGAATATCATACGTCGCCTTAATGATGCGGAAGACACCCCTTTCTTCCAAGCCATTCAGATACGCGATGAGTTGAGGAACCGTCAGTCTGAGCACGGGTTCTATGGTTGTGACAAAGTCGATAATATTTTCCAGTTGATCCAAGGCATAAATAATGTGTTTGACACTTCTGAGCATCCTCTTGGACAGGGCCCCCAGATCTTCCAACTGAAAAGCGGACTCTACACTTTTCAGATCATTGATTAACGATTTGGAAACCGGTTGCGCCATTGTCATCAAATCATTTTTAAATTCCGTCATACTCATGGCGGTTTCAGACAAAGGGGCAATCCGTCTTTCAATGCGATCCAGTCGCTCAAGAATCAATTCTTCATTCGTCATGGTGCCTCCTTTTTTAGAAACTCTGACGCAACTTGCCAGCCATGTTGAATTGGGGTTCAAGGGGTAATTCAAAACCCTTCAACATCATATTCCAGTATACCCACTTGAACATCATTTTGCCCATATAGTTTGATTGACTTTCACCTAAAAGAGAAAAAGGCCCGAGACCGGGAAAAGGAAACTTTCCGGCAAGGGGCTCCGTGTCGTAACTAAAATCGATCAGATAAGCCATACCATGGCTCGAGACTATAAATCACGTTGAATGCCCGTCATATTCAGGCTTGGGTGCTTGCCCCTCTATCTCGAGAAGGATGTTCTCTACAACAATGTCGGATTGGTAGTGCGCCACCGCACCGGACTTGGAGGTGGGTACATTGGTTGCGTCACCGATCACATAGATATTGTCGAAGTCTGCCGCCTTCAAGGTCCCTTTTTCGGTATTGACAAACCCCATGGGGTCGCCGAGACCGCTGTCTATGATGGTCTGTGCACCGGAGTGCAGCGGAATGGAAATAAGAAGGTCATAGGGAATCTCATCGCCCGTCACGGATTCGATGGTCTTTTTACCCGCGTTCACATGGTCAATCGCCCAGTTGGGCGTGATCTTGATGTTCTTTTTGCCGCAGACATCCCCAAGGACCTTTGACGCCACGGGCTTGGTGAAAGCACCGCCCAAAGGCGTGACAAGTTCTATTTCGATGTCGTCCCGAACACCATTATCTCTAAAAAACCAGTCCGCGAGATACACGAACTCCAGGGGCGCGACAGGACATTTGATGGGCATATCGGCGATGTTGAGCACCACCCGTCCTTTTTTAAAGAATTTCCATCTCTTATAAAGCGCCATGGCACCATCCAGTGAATAGTAGTCATGGACGTCGCCTCTCCAGTCATCCATCAGGCCGTCGGTTTCTTCCGGCATGATCCTGCATCCTGTTGCAATGACCAGCCAGTCGTAATCGTAGTGCCCCAATTTGGTCTTGACCTGTTTTTTTTCGTGGTCGACATTGACGATCTCGTCCACAACAAAATCAACTCCCGTCGGAATAAAATCAGCTTTAGGCTTTACGCAGTCTTGAGGCGTATAAATCCCAAAAGGGATGAACAACCATCCGGGCTGATAGTGGTGCATCGGATCCTTGTCGATCACCGTAATCTGCCACTCCCGATCAAGCAATTCTTTGCGCAGCTTGGTGGCGATCATCGTCCCACCGGCACCTGAACCCAAAATAACAATTTTTTTCATATAAACCTCCTTAAATGATATTTCTTTTTAATCAAAGCCCAAATCATCGCGGTTGTCAGACAACATCGGTCAGAGGGAATTAGTGATTGAATTTTTCCTCTTCAACAGATTTGCGATGGAAATGGAGTCTAATTCTTTGTAAAGTGCGATAGTGGCTTTTTGCCAACCCAGTCGCACCACGCAATCATCACTCTTTGGGCACATTTCGGGTTCACTGATACAGTCAACAAGTTCAGACTGATCCTCAAACAGTCGTGTGATGTCGCCCAAGGTAATTTCTTCCGGTTTTTTTGCCAGCATGTGACCACCTTTAGGTCCACGAAAGCTCTTGACAAACTTGGCTTTTTTAAGAGGACGGATGATCTGCTCGAGATATTTAACGGAAATATTCTGTCGAATTGAAATGTCCCTCATTTGAACAGCACCTTCGTCCTGATGTTGGGCCAAATCGAGCAACAATCGCGTTCCATAGCGGGTTTTTTTTGTAAGTTTCATACGCCTAAAAATAATGGTTGAAATATAGATTAACTTAATATATATAGTTTTAGTATGATATAGTGTAAAAAAAAATACCTTGTCAAGCAAAAAGTTTCAGATTAATCACATTGCAATCTAAATATGATTAAATATCAATCATTTAAAAGTATTTCTTGTGTTTTAAAGTTGCTTGTTATAAATGAATATAAACACAGGTTTCGTTGTTATCGATCGACAAAAATTTAAATGAAGGACTTTTTCTGAAACGTTTTTGATACATCTAAGGCTCGTTTGGGGCAATTCGAGAACACGTTCTTTTGCCCAAACAGTCGGAATCAAACATCCTTCTCTTTGTCAAGATTTATAAATAAAAAACGTTTCCATAAGCGCTCAAAAAGATATTCATTTGGACAACCGTCTGTTGAAGATAAAAAACATAATTGGCAAGTCAGATGACAAAAAAAACAACAAAAAATGCACCGGCATCTGATCTTGAAAGATGGGTCAATTTACAATTGATTGAAACCATCCCTTTGGGAATCGCCATAATCGATCCAGAGTATAATCTGGTTTATGCCAACAACACTTTTGAACAATTGTTCGGCGATTGGAAAAACCTTAAATGTTACAACGCCTACAAGAGCGAAAATGAAATGTGCGCTCACTGTGAAAGTACATTAACCTTTACAGACGGCATTCCCCGTGTAAACGAGGAAGTGGGATATGACAAAAACGGAAGGCATATAAATTACTTACAGCACTCAACGCCTATCGTGGACGAAGATGGTAACTTTCCTTACATCGTCCATATTTTCACCAACATTACAGAAGCAGCCCAGATTCGAGATGAGCATCAAATTCTCTTTGACCAGGTTCCGTGTAACATTTTACTCATTGACAGAAATTTTCGAATCGTAAAGGCGAATAAACGGCTTCAAGATTCCCTCGGCAATCCGGAAGGCAAATTCTGTTTCGAAACACTCAAAGGGTTGAAACACAAATGTCGTGAATGTACGGCCAGACAAACGTTCGAAGACGGCCAAATACACACCGGGCATCACGCTTGGAAATCCAAAGAAGAACAGCCCCTTCATTTACATGTGATTACCATACCGCTGAAACGCAAAGACGGCAGTTTTGATGTTGTAATGGAGATGGCTGTTGACGTTACAGAAACGATGAAACTGCAGGATGGATTGAAATTTGCGAATACGTATCTGAATACCATTATTTCAACTTCCATGGACGGCATCTTTGCGGTGAATGAAAAGGGGAAAGTGACTATTTTCAATCCGGCGGCTCGAAAATTTTTTAAAATCAAGGATAACCAAGTGGTTTCGAGAGAAAATTTTACCGCCATGCTCCCTAAAGATTTTTTGGCCAAGGTGTTCGACCAGCGCGAACATGTTTATCTGCCGGAGGCGAAGGTTAAAACAATTGACGGCGATCCTTTTCCGGTACGTCTGGTGGGCAACAAGCTGATGGTTGACGACAAATCAATCGGTATGGCCTTTTCAGTTCAGGATCTAAGGGAAATCAAACAGCTAGAAAGAGAAAAGCTTGAGGCCGAACGCCTATCGGCTGTTGGGCATACGGTTGCTGGACTGGCTCATGGCATTAAGAATCTTAATACTGCCCTTGAAGGCGGTATGTATATGCTGAAAACAGGTTTGGCACAAGGAAATATCGACCGTATTCAAAAAGGCATGGAAATGTTGGCACGGAACATCGAACGGGTTTCCGTATTTGTAAAAGCATTTTTAAGCTTCTCAAAAGGCCGTGAAATCCAAGCCAAACTTTGTGATCCTGCTGAAATCGCAAAAGAAGTTGTCGATTTATATGCCGTCAAAGCCGATAAACTGGGTATAACGCTTACATACGAAAAAATAGGTGATATCGCTCCGGCTCCCATTGATTTTGAAAGCATGCACGAATGCCTGACAAACCTTGTGGGTAATGCTATTGATGCCTGTCAGATGAGTGACGAAAACTCGTGTTATGTAACGGTTCGAACTTTTGAGGAGTATAATACAATTATATATGAAGTGGCTGACAACGGATGTGGTATGGACTATGAGGTAAAGCGTAAGGTTTTTACAACCTTTTTTACCACAAAGGGTTTGGGAGGCTCCGGCTTGGGACTGTTGATGACCAAGAAAATTGTTCACGAGCATGGTGGAACGATAGATTTGAAATCCAAGCCCGGAAAAGGAACAACGTTCAGCATCAGACTTCCACGAAGGCGTTTGCCAAAAATAAATAATAGTAAACCCAGATTGTAATGTGCTGTTGAAATTGGGTGTGGTGATGAACAAAGCCAAGCCGGCGTCGACGAATTCTTGGAGATATTTCTTGATGAACTCGAGGAACTTGTACCTCCAGAGGGCATTTCTTACAAACCGATTGATCCGAAACAAATGATGAAATTGATTGTACAAATATTATCACATTAAAAAGATAATTTTATTAAATAAAGGAGATCAAAAAATGGCACAAGCATCTGAAAAAAAAATTCTAGTCGTGGATGATGAACCGGATGTTCGTAATTTTTTAGCGGCCTGTTTAGAAGATGCCGGTTTTATCGTCGAAACAGCTGTTGACGGCATAGATGCCCTTGAAAAGGTTGAAGCGTTTTCTCCTGATTTAATGACCCTCGATATGGTGATGCCGAGAATGCCCGGGATCAAGGTTATTCGAGAGCTGAGAAAACAAAAAAAGTGGGCCAAATTGCCCATCATTATCATCACCGCTCATGCCCGTGATGACATGGGTAGCGACCAGATTAAGGAATTTATGGCCTTGACAGCGAATGTGCGTCCAAAATTTATATTGGATAAACCGATTTCCACAACTAATCTGATTAAAACGACGTGTAAAATTTTGGAGGTAGAGTGGGAAGGTAAAGAAGATATAACCGAAGACATGTCAGATGAACGCGATAAACTTGCAAGATTAATTCGTCAGGCCGATTCGGACACATTGCGAAAAATACGCGACATGTTAAAAGAAAAAAAGGATAAAGAACCTTATTTTCTATTTGAGTAGACAGGAAGGTTCGGCAGATTATTTCTCAACCAGCCAAATGGTTTGGGGGGATATCTGTTTTTTGTCGATCTGTATTTAGTCAAACCCATTAAACGTTTTTCACCGCTTTCCCATTGACCAGCTCGATCAATCCGCCCAAACTGCCCCTTTTGTTCCAGCCCTGTTGGAAAATTGCCTCTCTGCGCTCTTCCGATACTTCATCTAAAATTACCGGTATTGTGCAGCCGAACGTGTTCCAAGGTTGATTTTCTTTGTAATGTTTTGTACTACTTTCATAAGAGGCTGTTTCAAAACCCACCATTCGCTAATTTAAATTTTTTTCAAAGCGCTAAGCTCGCTTTCTTAAAATGGAGGATTCTCTATCGTAACGGATATGTTCATTTGGGCGCGGTTCGTTTTACTGGCCATCAGTGCGCTACTGTTGATTTTCGCACTGATACGGATGAGATCAGATGGGGGCTCCAAAATTGAACAGGCGGTCCGCGATGAACTGCGTTTCGGGCGCGAAGAATCCGCAAAGAGCGCAAGGGATCTGAGAGAAGAAGTATCTGCAAGTCAAAAGAATATCGTGGACACCACGGTGAAAACCATCGGTGAAATGGGTAAATCACAAAACGATCAACTTGAATCCATTGCCAAACGTATTCAGGAACTGACCGAATCGAATACAGCAGGCATCGAAAAACTTCGAAGCACCATTGACACACAGCTAAAATATCTGCAGGAAAATAATGAAAAGAAGCTCGATCAAATGCGCCAAACGGTGGATGAAAAACTTCAAAGTACCCTTGAAAAACGACTTGGAGAATCCTTCAAGCTTGTCAGTGAACGCCTTGATGCTGTTCAGCATGGCTTGGGAGAGATGCAAAATCTTGCCACAGGGGTGGGTGATTTAAAGAGAGTTCTCACAAACGTTAAAGCACGGGGTACCTGGGGAGAAGTCCAACTCGGTGCACTTTTAGAACAAATATTGACCCCGGATCAATATGATAAAAATATAAATATTAAAGCCGGATCACAAGAGAGTGTTGAATATGCCATCCGGCTGCCCGGAAAAGACGATTCCCTTGAATCCTGTGTTTGGATGCCCATTGACTCAAAGTTTCCCCAGGAAGATTATCTGCGGCTTGTGGAGGCTGCCGATGCTGCCGACGTTGATGCCTTACAGCGGGCCACGGCCGCGCTCATCCGCTCCGTTCACAGTTCTGCAAAAGAGATTCGTGATAAGTATATCGAACCACCGAAAACCACCGACTTTGCTATAATGTTTTTGCCAACAGAGGGGCTTTATGCAGAAGTCCTTCGGCAGCCGGGTCAGGTAGAAAAAATTCAGCAGGACTATCGGATTGTGATCGCCGGGCCCACATCGCTGTCGGCAATTTTGAGCAGTTTGCGCATTGGTTTTCGCACATTGGCCATAGAAAAGCGGTCCAGTGAAGTCTGGAAGATCCTTGCGGCAGTCAAAACAGAATTTGGGAGATTCGGAGATGTTTTAAGCAAGGTCAAGAGGCAGTTGAATACCGCTTCGAATACCATAGATCAAACCGGTGCAAGAACCCGTGCCATGGAGCGCAGGCTGCGGGCGGTGGAGGAAATGCCGCTGGAATCAACAGCAAAAATTCTGGAATTGCCCGACGATGATGTACAAGAGGTTAATGATGAAACTTAATTTCACCTAAATTGAGCGTTTCATTTAGACAATCAACCCGATAAAGATCTATACAGCAACACGATCAATGGTATAGCGATGCTTGAGATAAACAACAATCCTTCATAAGAGGTCCAGGCTTCATACCGGGTCTTCCCTTTATTCCGAGCGGTTACATATTTAGAAAGAAAACCCAAACCCATTACCAGCCAGAATACTAATAGCGTTACAACGATCGTCGGTGTGTTCATTTCTGGCAATGTTCCTTTATTAAACCCTGTCTAAGCCATCGTGGCTGCTTTAAACGGCACAATCCTAATGAATCGTGATGCATATTAATCCAAGTTAATATAGAATTGATATATTTTCAAGGGTATTATAGAAACGTTCCCTGGATAAAGGGCATCATGCCCAACGAGGCGGATGAAATTGAGTGAATAGGAAACACCATATTGAAATCTATCCGAAAACATTGTAATCTGAACCAGACATACCGGTAAATGGCAAAGCGAACCAAATCCAAAGAAGGTTAAAAATGACTCCATCTTATCCGGATTTCTCTTATCTGTTTCGTGTTCCGCCTGAAAATCAAGACGATGACATGCCAGTAAGTGTGGTTGAAGACGAAACCGAAGAGGAAATACTGGAGCAAGAGGAATATATCCGATGCCGTCAATGCCGAAACATCCTCGCGAGTCCTGATGACCGCATCAGCATCCAGGGGGCCCACCAGCATACGTTTGCCAATCCGCATGGCATCGTTTTTGAAATCGGATGTTTCACCGCTGTTAAAGGATGCGGCCATTTGGGTCCTCCGTCAGATGAATTCAGCTGGTTTGCAGGGTATAGCTGGCGGGTAGCTATTTGTTTCATGTGCCTTACCCATCTGGGTTGGTTCTTCTCCTCTGCCGGAAAAGAAAGTTTTCACGGGCTGATTCTGGATCGTCTAATTACCCAATGATTCTGCTCTATTTCAAACTCAGCCTTATTTGATGTCATATAGACAGCTTTTACCCAAAATGGAAAATTTATATCTCATCATTACCTGCCACCCGGAATTGAACATATCACAACAATTTGGTATGCATAAAAAAGGATTTTTGGGCAGGCTGTCATAAAATTTTAATGAGCATTATTTTTGAGATACCTATATGACCTATCTCTATTTCATGTAAAAGTAGATAGTTGTAAGGTATCTGGAAAACTAGTTGAAAAAAATATAGCGAGTATGCAAATTCTTACTTATCTCGTGATACACTCCAACAATTCATAGCGTTTTAGTTTGTTGCAGCCATAAAAAAGAAACGGATGAATTTAGACTTGAGTCTCTACACAATTTTACAGATTTTGAGTATTACTCTTTTTGAAAAAATGCCCATTTTACAGACTCTCACAGAAACTGATTACAAAAACAA